>Ga0209603_1000886_pt1 | contig 33724 bp, 25 predicted proteins | sample COGITO_mtgs_1206_FD_184812 | JGI IMG/M metagenome (GOLD analysis project Ga0209603, IMG submission 184812) | Pelagic marine microbial communities from North Sea - COGITO_mtgs_120607 (SPAdes) (version 2) | ecosystem: Environmental > Aquatic > Marine > Epipelagic ... | reverse complement strand
CTTCCACTAAATCTTTCAATCTTATCAATTTGGCTACTGGGTATGTTCCAGGGTACATAATTGAACCAGAAATAAATCGAAGGTTTGATTCCATAGATTTAGTTACATAATCTGAGTTGTTATCATTCTGTTTTCGTTGTTCTAAATCTTTGTTTTTATTTTTTATAATTTCAGAATTAATTTGATTTAGACTATTAGATTTAGTATTTTCGTCTTCAATTTCAGCACTTTCATTGTCAATAATAAGTACATCGCTCTCATCTTTAAGAAGGTTTTTTCTATCAAGACTATTCACAAATTTTTCTCTTATGTAATGCTCAGAGAAAAAATAGATCTCATTTGAAGCATCTAGGATTATATTTTGTGTTTTAGAAAAAAACGTTGGCGCATCATAAGAATTTAAAGCCCAGACGTTGTCAGTATTTCGTTTGCTACTTAGACCGATATATAATTTATAAAATTCGTCTGTATCAGTTATTTGATTGAATATTTTATAATTTGAAACAGCATCTTGTGGTGCTAAAATTAAACGTAATTTATCATCATAATAGACTCTCACTGCATCACTTTCATTTATATCATCTATTAAGGAAGAGCTAACTGATGCGTCGTAATTATTAATTAATTGGCGATAAATACTTTTGCTGATTAAAGTAATGTCTTGGTTTCTTTTAATTTTAAATTCATTGTTCAAATTTTTAATTCTTGGTATTGAATTCAATTCTCTATCTTTAACAATCACAAACTCGTTAATGAGGTCAGGTAACCTGCCTCTAAAATTGTTTATAATATTAGAAGAAGTCATATCTTCTGAATATGGTAAAATAGAAAATAATTCACCGTTTAAATTAATTCTTACAATATTTGCTTTTTGAAGTATTCTTCTTGAGTAATTTACATCTTCAGAATATTGTAGATTTTTATCTTTTAATTTCTGTCTTAATTTTAATGTTTCTAAGCTTGAATTACTTTCATTCAAATTATCTGTTTCTTCTATTGCAATTTGATCATAATAAACATTTTCTTCCCCCTCTAGAATTAGTTCATTAAAAAATTTATCTTCAAAGATAAATAATCTGTTTCCTTTTTCCAGTTTTACATGATTATGATTTGGGTGATTGTGATTATGCATTGCTAACCTTAGGTTAAATGCTTCAACTCCTCCATTGTTCTCTATCAAAGCTAAATCATACACAGTTTTTGCACTTGGAGTATAGAAACCTTTTATAGCCTCATAGAGCTCTTTGTCTTGATTAACGGGAACATATGCAATTCTTTCACCATCAAGATAAATTTCTGCTAAATTTGCTTCAACAAACTTAGAAACCAATGGATCAAATGATTTATTGGGATCTGAAGCAACCAATTCTAAGTATTCCTCTTTTGTAAATAATCGCAAATCCGATCCAACAGGTAAGGTTATGCTGTCATCCTCTAAAGCTTCATCTAGATTTATTGCCTGAACTTCTTTGCCAACAATTAGTGCAAACGATGTGTATATATTATTATTTATTAGATAACCTTCTTCATTTAGTATTGATCCACCTCTTAAAACTTCTTTAATATTATAAAGCTTTTGCTTTCGGCTTAGTGGGACATATGCAATTCTTGAATCACCAAGGTAAATTTCTGTTATATTTGAATCAACAAACTTAGAGGCAAGGGGATTAAGTGATTTATTAGGATCTGAAGCAACCAATTCTAGATATTCCTCTTTTGTAAATAATCGCAAATCTGATCCAACAGGTAAGGTAATGCTATCATCCTCTAAAGCTTCATTTAGATTTATAGCCTGAACTTCTTTTCCAACAATTAATGCAAATGGCGTATATGTATCTAAACTTAATACGGCACCATTTTTTATTACTTCACCTATACTTAATGCTGTGTTGGTTTTTATTTCAAAGTCTTTCAAAACAGCTCCAAAGACTTTAGATATATTTAAATCACGTGTTTCAACAAAGCCTATCTGGAGTGCTTCGCCTTCTTTGAGTGTTTCATTTTTAGTTGCCAAACGTGTTGCTATTTGTCCACTTGAGTCAAAATAAGAAACTTTTAATTCAACTCCAGAAGGCAAAAAGGAAGTTCCAGTGATACTCAATAAATTTTTTATTGATATTTCAGATTTATCATTTGGTAATTCATATATTCCAGGGTTATTTACAAATCCTTTTACTGCAATTGTAGGCCCCTTAAATGGAACAAATATACGTGCACCATTTTTAATGAGTGGGTCAAGCTTTGGAGATGCATTTTGTAAAAAATCATAAAAATCTACTGTTTGTGTTGTTTCACCAATTTGACTTAATGAAATATTTCGCAATGAACCACTATCAGAAATACCCCCTGAATATGCAATAGCTCTGCTTAGTGGAGTATAGGCGGGTACAGCAATAGTTCTTGGAGATTTTACATTACCCGAGATCTGTACTGTTACCAATCTAGCATTATTTAATCTAACAAAGACTTCAGCTGACGCATCGTCCAATTGAATTTTATCAAGAACTAATTTACTGACTTGGTTTAAGTTCAAGTTATTAACTTTTAGAGGATATACATTCTCAAGCGTGATAGTTCCATCATTCATAACTTGATAATTTTTGTCAGATGGACTCATTCCAGTTATTGTAACCTGAATTCTATCTCCGGGAGCAAGCTGATAATTCTTTCCAACAGTATTAAAAAAAAGCAAATCATCATCTTGTGGTTGGTTAAATTCATTTGATCCATAAATATCTAAATCTTCCCCAATAAGAGCATTAAAATATCTCATTAACATGGATTTTTTAGTTACTAATTTTTCATTAATAGTTTGAGATAAATCTATCTGAAGATTATTATCTGCATTTGCTACATTTTGATTTTCAGATATCAGCTTTTGATCAAAAGTGGTTTTGTCTTGTTGTGGAATATCATTTACTATTGACGGGTTTTCAATCAATAGCTTTTGAAGACTGGCATCATTAATTGATTGAGCAAAACTTGGTTGCCCTGATATTAATAAAATAAAAATAAATAAATTTCTCAAAATTGGAATATTCATTAATTTTCTTTCTTTATTGCATGTCGCATGAATACAAGAGCTGCCCCAATAAATAATCCTAATACTAGTGAAAGTGCTAAAACTAATACAGGCTTTGGTGCTGTTGGATACAAGCTTATTGTAGGGTTTATATATGGCTCTGCAATAAAATGTTTTCCCTTGGACGCAAACATTAGCTTTTGCTCTTCTTTAGCTATAAGCTCTGCTAAAGCTTCCCGATGCTCTCGAGAACGAGCAGTACTAAGCTTTTCTTTATAAAAAGCTAACGGCTCTGTCGAAAAATCAATATACCGTTGCCTCATAATTTTATTGCTCGCTTTGGTCGCTTCAATAATAAGAGATAATATCAATTCCGGTTCTGATGTTTCACTTGTAAGTTTTAAAAATCCAGTATCTTTATCTTCGCCTATTTGAATATTTTGATTAAGAAAAATAGACAGTCTCCTTGGGTTAGGAGGCATATAATCTACATCTATATTTCCAGTTAATAATTTCTTAGCATCACTAACAAAAATCTGAATTTTACTTTTCGGTGGTCTTGAAAAATTATTAAGTGTCTCATCCCATTCAGATCTAAATATATCTCTAATGATTTTTTTATTTTCAAAAATTATTTCTGAAACTTCTGTCGCAGTTATGAGTTCTTTAAATATATTAAAATCATTGTTTGAACTGGTTGGTAATTGAATGCCCGCAAGTGATGCGAAACCACCCAACCCAGAGAATGATGGGCTATTTGTTTCTTCACCCACAGGTTTTAGTTTATATTCAACAGAATATTTTCTTTCCGCAGATTGAAGGTAATAAATAGCAAGAAAAACAGACATAATAGAAACAAAGATTACATAAATTTTACCTTTCCAAAGTGTAAAAAGCAAATCCTTTAAATCAATCTCGTCGTCATAATTAATTTGCTGGTTATTGTTCATTATCATCATCAATATTTAAAATATCATAGTATCCGTAATAATATAAAAAGAAAAGTTCAAACTAAAACTTATTAAATTATTTGGTAAAAATTGATAAATATATTTATCGCACGCCAAAGACGGTGGCTTCGTTTTATTACATTTTTAATCTAGCTCTGCCTAATCACCCTAGACAACCGGGCGGCGCCGTTGCGATGGTAATCTATCAATTTATGGCTGCCTGCAGAACGACGGGACACCAGCTACCTAGCCTCAAAGACAGGCCAGTTCGGGATTGGAAAAATAATACCAATTAATCAAGAACTGTTCAACTTATTAGAAGAATGGAAGAGTATCATTAGCGATGAAGGCTATATTCTGAAATCAACTAATAGGCATGGGCATTTTGAGAACAACCTACTCCCATTAAGTGTAAGTACCATATTAAAAGCACTAAAAAAAGACTTAAAATGGACTCCAATGAATAACCGCTCAACGGTCATATCTTTAGAGAAGGTACAGCACTTGATCTGTTAGAGAAAAGAGAACCCTGGAAATAATGCTTAAAGGCGGATGGCAAACGGATGTGACTGCCATGAAATACCTAAGAAATTAGTGGATGTAACACAACTATTTAAATTAAACTGTCTGGTAAACTTGGAATGCCGTCAAATGACTTATCCACTATAGTGCTCGAAGGAAAGACCACCACCCAGGTAGTAACGAGAATGATTTTAATGTATAACCAAAGTGTGTTGTTTTCGACAAACCAAAGCTCTAAATCACTTTTGTAAGGAATGATGTGCTCCCTATAAAATTCCATTGGATCATCACGATCAGCCAAGTAACGCTCTTCGTCCCTAAAAACAATAGATCCGATACCCGTCAATCCGGGTCTAATCGTATTTAATTTCTGACGCGCGTGCTCCGGGTAATGGGCATACGTATTTAGCACCATAGGCCGGGGACCAACTACACTCATATCGCCAATAAAAATATTCCATAATTGAGGCAATTCATTTAACTTTGTTTTTCTGAGAAACTTTCCAAAGGGAAGCACTCTAGGATCCCTTCGAACTGTTATCTCACCCGCACCAATATTTGGGCTATTTTTCAACATCGTCGCAAATTTATATAAGCCAAATGAATGACCTCCTCTGCCAGCACGCTCCTGAATATAAAACACCTCCCCTTCTCCCGTTAATCTCAAAACAACGACTACTGGGAGTAAGAACGGCGCCAGAACCAATAACGCCAAAAAACTAAGAACAACATCTAAAAATCTTTTCACTACTTTTTCACCTTAGCCAAAACAGCTTCTGGAGTTTCAAAACCACCAGTCTTAGGAGATTGGCCGGAGGTAAAAAACTCACGGTACCAATCGGTAGTCAGACTAACGGCTTTCCTCCAATCAATGCTGGGTGAATAACCGAAGTGTGACTTTGCTTTGTTGATGTTAGGACAACGTCTTGCAACCGAACCTGGGTAAGTCATTGCTGCCTCATACTCCCCTGCATAGTCCATTAGATCACCTATGTAGGTAGTCAGAGTTTCCATGTTAATTTCGTCTTGCTTGCCGATATGATAAATCTCACCTACCGCCTTGTCACTCTCCATAGCACCGACTGTGCCCATAACTGCGTCATCTATATAACAAAATGCTCGTGTTTGATCATAGCCATAGACTTTAAATGGAGACTTTTCGCCTTTAACAAAGCGTTCAACAATGTGTGGAATTGCATGACCAAAGCCCATTTCGGGACCAATAATATTCTGATACCGAACAACAGTACATTCGTAATTATATGCCTCAGCCGAATGAATAAAAGCAGATTCACCATGCATTTTTGTCATCGCATAGGTCCAACGAGGATGTTTTACATCTCCAATACATAAAGGCACGTCTTCCACAGTAGGAATCTCAGCATTGAATAAATCAGACGTACCTGCATAATTTTCACTGGATGAAGAAAACAATAATCGTTTAATAGGATTTCGGGATATCCAATCCAGAGTATTCATCGTTAAAAGCGTATTTATTCTAATGACATCTTGAGGAAACTTTAATGTACGGTTGACGCCAACAACAGCGGCCAACATATAAACCTCATCAAAACTTTGATTTAGGTTATCAAAAGCAGAAATGTCAGTGAAATCTGCTAGTACAACCTTGAAACGATCTCGTCTACTCTCATCCTTAGAGATTTCATGCCAATTAGAACCTTTTTTAATATCAGCTGCAGTAACATTGCAATCTCCCCTATTCACGAGAAAATTCACAATATTTCTACCTATAAATCCGCCACCACCTAATACCAATACTTCCTTCATGCTTTACCTCGGAATAGTTACTTTAGATCACCACGTCCTAGGACGGATACTTTGTGTTTGTTTTGTAAAATCAATAGCTGCTCTTTATCAAACAAGCCAATGGTGTCGTAAATTAACGCCGGATTTAATGCCATCAATTTGTCAATAGTTGATTTTAGCTTGTATTGACTATGACCCGCAGACACAACTATTAGATCAGTAGTTGAATCAAGCGCGACATTTAAATCGGACTCAACATTACACTTCTGCTCTTCCCAATATGATACAAACGGATCATGTAATACTATTTCTGCTCCAGTCTCCCTAACCATTTCCACTAATGGCTCTACTGGAGTAAAACGAGTATCACCAACATCTCCCCGATATGACACACCCAGAAAAGTAACCTTTTTATCACTTACATCATCGAACACTTGAATAAGGCGGTTGAAAGCAAACTTTGGCATTTGGTCATTAACAGATACACCGCTAATACTCATTTCAAGATCTGACGTAGACCCAAAGTAATTTTTGCGCGCCCAACTTGCGAGCAAAGGATCCTTTGTTAAGCAGTAGCCGCCAACACCAATACCTGGATACATCAAATTGGCATGAGTTGGCCTAGCCCTAATAGCATTAACCATTGCATATAAATCAACACCAGCCTCCTCAGCAAATCTTGACCACTCTACTGCAAATGCTATATTCATAGCACGATATGAGTTCTCGAGAACTTTAGCCATCTCAGTCGCATTAGTATGCTCAAGTCTAGTAAGATCACACTTTGATGTATCAATAATTGTTTTTAAAAACTCTTCAACCGTATCCGCGCTAGTTTCATTCACGCCTGCATATACCCTTGGAAATTCGCGGATTGAGTCAATATACTGAGGGCCCGGCATTACCCTCTCATACGAATGCCCAAGCCGGTAATCTTTTAAGGTGAGTTCTCGTTTGACGAGTTCTTTTTCAATTATTGGTTTGACGACTTGATCGCAAGTCCCAGGTGGGACCGTTGTCTCAACGAGAACAAGAACATCATCTCGGCAGTTCCTACCAATAGATTGAATGGCCTCTTCAAAACCTTTTAAATTAACATCAAAGTCCTTTAAGCCACCCTTACCATGAGACTGTTTTTGAACATCTAAATTAATATCAACGATTATCACATCCGCATATTGATAAGCTACTGGATCATAAGTCGCTAAGAAGTTTCCTTTCGCTTTAGCATTATCGAAGAATTCAGTTATTTTGGGATCATCTGCAATTAATGGGAAAATGCCATCATTGATTGATTTTATTTTCCAATAATTATTTTCATTAGCAAGATCAACACCTATAACAGCATATTCTTCATTAATAGCATTAGCGCAAACTAACGACATTACCGCACCCACAAAACCCAAACCCTGAACGACTATTATTCTTTTGCCGCTATTTTGGTCAATAAAGTCAAGTATACCTGTGGAGTCATCTAATTTTGTAGGAATGGTATGTTCTTCAAAAGTTATCGGATTTCTAGAGATATTCATTTATTGCCTCATTGATCTATTTTCATGTTCCATTTGTAGCGGAGATTCTCAAGTCTTACAAAACGGTAACATTTTCGATCGCTTGAACTAACCTTTTTGCACTTTTCTCTCTAAGATATCTAACACGTAAAAGATCCACGTTGTAGTTGTTTCGTTCTTCAGTAATTTCTATTTTCAATAAACGATTGTAAGCTTCGAGAAAACATTCTCGGTTGCCGGCCTCAAATATTTCTATACCATAAAACTCTGAAAATATTTTTCGTGCAGGCCCTTCAGGAAGTCCTAAAAGCACCTTACGTCCAGACGCAATGTATTCAAAAACCTTCGTTGGCACCGCAGTTTTGTATTTCGCACCTATTTGTGCAAATAAAATATCAGCTGAATCTATATATTCCTTTACAGCGGAGGCCGGGACAAGCCCCGAAAAAAAAATATTGCTATTATTATCTAATTCACACTTTCGCTTCAACGCTTCAAGCTTAGCACCATCACCAACAATCGTTATGATTAAATCAGAGATATCTCGTGAAAAATCAATAAGTTGATCAAGCTCTTGCGCTATTCCAACGTTCCCAATATAAGTTAGGCGCGTAAATACTGAAGTAGATGGCGATTTTACCGACTGCATTTCAACTAACTTTGTTTCTGAGATCCCGTTAGGCACCAAAAGAGCAGAGTATCCCAAAACTTGTTTTATTTGCTCGAATTCCTCCGTGTTTGTTACTGAAATTATTTCTGCCCGCTTAGCAGCAACTTTAAATAGTGTGAGTAATAATTTTGCTGCCAATCGCGGGAACAAGCCACGACCAAAATATGTCCAAACGGCATCTCTTATGTCCAAAGCAATACGAAATTTCCTTGGATTTAATATTAATGGGACTAAGAGCAACATGGATGGTAACGATATTAGCGTTAAGTCCGCGCATGACCCTCGTGCTTGCCGCCATAGTCTAAAAGCCACAGACAGTTCGCAGAAGGTCCTCATAAAGAGTCTATTTTTGTCTATTGGATCAACTTTTAAATTCGTCACACGCAACGAATTGTTCATTTTATAAGAGCTTGAAGAATCACCAGAACAACAGAATACTTCTACAGAATCTATATATGAACTTTTAAGTAGTTCATCAGCGAACACTTTAACCCTATTTGCAGTCGCCTTTCCATCAGGAAAAGGAAAGGACGTAATTATGGAAATTTTCATAGATTAGTTATCTTGTTGATCAAAAATTTTATACTTAATTATGACTTTTCTCTTTTTACAAATAATAAACAATTATCAGGATAGCTGAGAAGAGCAATCCCAAAAAAAGCAAACTTCTAAGTCTCTGTTTTTGAGATCTATGATTAAAACTTTATTTCTTTCAGCAACACCAAACTGTGGATGCCATAATGAGTCAGAAAGTGAGCATGTCTGCCCTGTCAGTTCACTATGCATTAAAAAATTTGCACCTTTTACGCTAAGAATATTTTCTTCGAGGCGTAAATTAAGATCTGGATGGAAATAAAAGTACGCTTTCGCATTTTTAAAATTCCCAGATATAGAGTCATTTACAATAAGACTATTCTCACCAAAGGCGATACTTCGAGAGTGAGCACGACCAGTAAAAATTGTGTTGTAACCGTTGTGCTGACCAAACAATAATATTCTATGATCCGAAAGAATCTCAAAAGATCTCCCTGTGATATGAGCCCTATCAGCAACTCTAAACCCACCCCATACCGCTGAAGAATCTTTACCATCAACGACTAGAGTATTATGTGACTTCGTTTTTCGTTGCTTCTCCCTAGATTCACCTTCTCCATACTCAGACGTACCTGAATTGACAAATACACGTTCCTTACCTAAAGAAAGTTCAAAAGATAAAGTATCAGCATGTGCATGAGCTGGAATATAATCAGGGCCTATAGGAGATACGTCAAATATTAGTTTATTGCCAGCTGTTGTAGCACAAATGTAACCACTGCTGGCATTATCAATAATTTTCGTTTTCCCTCTATCAAGAAAACTTATCTTGTAACCAAGTTTTTTAGCATAACTTTCAATTTTCCCTTTTTTAGGGGCGATTCCATCCGCTGAGTCATTAAAAAAAGATACGCCTCCATCAGGGTGAGCCATTGCCTCCATAAAAATGAGCATTTTCGGGATGTACTCATCTAAAAGCGAAGCTAGTTGATTTGAAACCTGAGCTGGATAAGCTCTGCTGAGATTAACCAGGTCCAGCATATCTACCAATATTAATGAATGATACATTGGACTCAGCTCAAAATTAGCTCCATCATTTAGGATCTGCTCAGGCACCTCAGCAATCAAACCATTCTCAGCAATTTTAATCCAACGAATCTCTCCAAAGACGATGCCTGCAAATAAAAGTGCTTTAAGGTTTACAAAATAGTGGTTACCCAACAAATGTTTCTCAAGATTATTAGATAAATAGCTAACTTGAGAATGCACACTTTCAAATAATTTATCGTTTAGCTCCAATCCGCCTAGCCAAGCTTTTAAAATGTTCACTATTCGTAGAGATGAAGGATAAGGCTCCCAGCCATTACCATGCCCAACTGGATTTTCATCAACCCAACGCGTTAATAATTGACGATGGAATTCATTTTTATCCTGAGAACTTTCAGAGAGTAAGTCTTCAAAATAGTGTAAGTTATAAATCCAGAGCTTACTGCAATCTTTATTATTCCAATCAGTTGGTAGATCCAACTGTTTCGAGTGATTTAAAAAGCATGCGTTTAAATGCTTATCGATTTTTTCTTCATATAATATTAAATGCTTCCATACTCTTGATCTCTTAGGTATCGAACCACTAAATTTATCAGTTATCTTCGACTTTACAAATTTACGCAATAATCTCAAGTATATCTGTTGCCACTTAAGATACTTAACAGTATTAATTAAAAGTAGGAGTTTACCCATAGGAGACTTCTGGCATAGCCGAAACTAAATCCATAATCTATGGTCTCAAACTCTCTGCTATGTCAACTGAAACTCGAGCTACCTCAAAAATTTCATCCTGTGGAATAGGGTTTTCACCACCTTCCCGCACGCTCTTCATAAAGGCGTCAACACAAGTTCCCTGCCCCTTATTTTGGGACCACAGGTTCATTTTGGTAAAACCTTTCCATCCAAAACCGCGAAGTTTTCGGAAATTATCAAGCTGTAACACTGCATTGTCACAAAAAACCTCTATACGCTCTTTTGGAAAGGACTTTCCACCATTGGCAAAGTAATGAATTGATCCTACGGAACCATCTTCGAAACTAAGCGAGATCAAAGCCTTGTCTTCGGTTATTTCAACAAAATCATTTCTACCCATTTTCACAGCACTAAACGATTTTATTTTGAATCCAGCTAAAAAGCGCATCAAATCAATATAGTGACAGGCTTCACCGATAATGCGCCCACCACCTATTTCAGCATCCTGGGTCCAATGGTCTTTAGGTATTTCACCTGCATTCATTGTCATAATAAAGGTTTTAGGTGAAGGCTTAGCATCAAGGAGGTTTTTAATCTTTTGTATATGCGGTGAAAAACGACGATTATATCCCACCATCACCATGGTCTTCGCATCTTTCTGCCACTTTTCGATGTTATCGATCTCTTCGTGAGTAAGAGCTAGTGGTTTTTCAACAAAAACATGCTTACCGTTTTCTAAGGCATGGATAACTTGAGATGCATGAAGATTATGCTGTGTAGCAATAACTACTGTATCTGTTTGCTTATTAAAGGCCTGCTTGATATCAGTAGAGGCTGTCTCAAAGCCATTTTTTTTACCATGATGAACTGCACTCATACCACTGCTGGTTACTAAAGCAGTGAATTTTGCGCCTGCACGCCTAAATGCGGGAATCAGAACCCTTGATGCATAATTACCACCACCAACAAAAGCAACATTCCCTTTCCGGCCTGTACTAATTGGGGTTTGACTGAGTTTTACTGTACTTTCTAGCAGCAATTCCGCCTTAGTGTCTTGGTAGTTAAGCAGAATACCCAGAGATGAACGGTCATCTAACTTTTCATAAGCTGTAACTGCATCATCTATTTTAAATCGGTGACTTATCAACGGCTTAACATCAATTGACCCTGAGGCCATAAGATCCAGAACAGCTTCAAAATTTCGTTGTTGTGTCCATCGAACAAACGCAAAAGGATAATCTTTGCCCTTATCTTCGTATTCTTCATCATATCGACCCGGACCATAGGAGCATGAAACCTGAAAAGTAAGCTCTTTTTCATAAAAGTCAGCTCTATTTATTTCGAGCCCAACAACTCCAACCAATATTATTCGGCCTCTTTTTCGGCACATCGTTGCAGCTTGATGAACAATATCATTGCTCTTAGAGCTGGCAGCTATAATTACAGCATCTACGCCTTGCCCACGGGAAAATATCTCAGCTGCAGTAACTGGATCTTGTTCTTTTGATACATCCACAATCTCGGCGCCAAACTGTTTAGCCAGCTCGCACTTATCTGGGTCATAATCAATACCTAAAACTCTGCATCCGCTAGCTTTTAAAATCTGGACTGTGAGCAACCCGATCAAACCAAGCCCCATAACGATTACTGTCTCACCAATAGTAGGATTAGCAAGCCGAACGCCTTGCATTGCGATAGCGCCCAAAACAGTGAAAGCTGCACTATCATCATCTACCTCGTCTGGAACGATGGCAATTAGATTTTTAGGGACACGGACAACTTCAGCATGATGACCATTAGATGCTACTCGCGCGCCTAAATCAAAACCAGTATCACCCGCCTCAACAATTAATCCTACATTGCAGTACCCGAGAGGTATGGGCTGATCGAGTTTTGACTTCACGGCCTCATAGGTTGCCGTCAAGCCGTCAGTTTTCACCTTCCCGAGTACCATTTTCACTTTATCGGGTTGCGAGCGTGCTTTATCGATCCAGCCCGCTTTACCAAAGTCTACCAACATACGCTCAGTGCCAACTGATATCAGTGATTTTGTCGTTTCAATAACAGCGTGCCCTGCCAAAGAACTAGGGCAAGGAACATCTACCAAGGTAGTTTCTCCGGTGGAAAGACTCTGTAAAACTTGCTTCACTTCTAAATCCCTCTCAGTGATGGATTAGCGACTATAGGAGCCAAATCAAGATGCTGACGACACCAGATTTCAATACACATCAGTGAAAAAATCGTGTAAGAAGCATCTATCCTACCCTCTTTATTACTTTTAACTAATCTGCGAACGCGTTCTGAATCAAAAAGGCCTCTGGCACTTAACGATCTATGACCTAAAAGATCTGCAACATAATCACTAAGTTCACATGTTAGCCAATTTCGTAAGGGGGCACCAAACCCAGTTTTAGGCCTGTATATTATTTCTTTAGGCAAATATGATTCCATTGTCTTTTTAAAAATCCACTTTCCCTCACTCCCATTCTGTTTCATATTATCCGGGATACTTGCGGCAAATTCGACGAGGTTTTTCGCTAAAAGCGGCACACGAACTTCTACCCCTGCCGCCATAGACATCTTATCGGTATAAATCAAATTATGGTCAGTGGTAAAAAAACGCTGCTCCAAAGCCAACATTCTGTCTAAATCAGTGGAGTCTGAATGAGCCGTTTTTAAGAAATCAAGCATTGGTTGCTCAGCTAAATCATTTAAAATTTCTTGCCGAAAATCTTCAGTATATAAAGACGAAAGTGATCGCTGATCGATCCACTTAAAATAATTAATTATTCTCGCATCACCGGTCAGCCCCGTTCCATTAAATAGCTTAGCCAATCGCCTAAAAAGAGTCACTCTTTTATTTAATTTTCCAGTTATTTGCTCTAACCCTGACAAAATGCACTTAGGAAGTATTTGCAATTTCTTGTCGTAAATTATGGCCTGATGCCGACGGTACCCAGTGAAAATATCATCCCCTCCAGTACCAGATAAAAGAACTTTCATACCTTGAGATTTTGCCAATTCAGAAATATATAGGACGTTAAGAGGTGCTGGATCACCCAAAGGTTCGTCCAGCATATAAACCATTTTTTCAAGATTCTTGACCAAAGAATCAGAATTAACCTTCACCACTGTCAGAGGTACGTTAAGGTGCTTAGCTGCTGCCAGCGCATAAGGTAAATCATCAGTCATACCATCATGCGAAGAGCTTTTCATGTCAATCGTAAAGCATGTGATATTCGGATCAATCTCTTTAGCAAAAGCTACAACACTGGTAGAGTCAAGTCCTCCTGATAAAAAAGCTCCCACAGGGGCATCAGAAAGCATCTGATTATGGACAGCTTGACGAAGATTGTTATCTAAGCCTTTGATTACATCTGAAACCTTCTTCGCAGAACTTTTTTTACTTGCCCTAGTGATAGAAAGCTCATAAAATTTCTCGCGTTCTATAATCCTCCCTCTGCTAACTACTAGAACTTCTCCAGGATTATGCTTTTTGATTTCTTTGAAAGGTGTGCCCTCACCAGGAGACCATTGGAATGTTAGGTATCTATTTAGACTTTGGTGGTCAAGAGAATATCTTTTTTTCAGCTGTAATTTTTCGATACCCTTTATTTCACTAGCAAAGACGAATCCGACTTCATCACAGCTGTAATACAGCGGTTTAACGCCCAAACCATCCCTTGCTAATATTAGGACATCTTTAGCTTTATCATAAATAGCTAAAGCAAAAATACCATCCAACATTGAAAAGCATTTTTTACCATATTCGGCATACAAATATAAGATTACTTCTGTATCTGTGTTGCTGCAAAACGAGTAACCAAGCTCAATGAGCTCCTTTTTTAATATAGGAAAATTATACACCTCTCCATTAAAGGAAATAGAATACTGTTCGTCCAAAGACATCATTGGCTGTGCCCCAGCTGGACTTAAATCTTGGATCGAAAGTCTAGTATGACCAAGAAAAATTCCTTGTTCAACAAAGTATTTGGCTCCAGAAGCATCAGGGCCTCTGTGGGAAAGAGCGGCAAGTGCGTCTTTGAATACTTCACCAATAGCCCTTTCATGCTCAATATTCCCAGTAACTGACTCTCGAAATACAGCTGAATAACCTAAAATCCCGCACATAATTTCTTATTTCCCTGTTAATGTAACCAAATCATATAAACAATAATCTGGCTAAGGTGTTATAGAATGATTTCCTGGCTATCACAATCAATGAGTATTGACTGATTTTCATAATGTTTTGTTGCTGTGAAATAAGCATATATCTGATTACTGTTTGCTGAGTATTCGGCAAACATGACAGAGCCAAACTGGCAAAGCCGCGCAGGCCACGGATCTTTTTCATCAGAAATCACCTGAGTCAACTTCTTGGTCTTCTTGTTTAAGGCAACAATCTCCACTTGATTATGGACAATTCCAGGTCCCTTTTCTCTGTCAAGTATAGTCATAAAAAAAGTCGACTTAGCCTCACCCGGTTCCACCACGGTGGAAAAAACATAGTAGTCTTTTAATTCATATCCATACACGACTGGTCCATTTACCTCATGCAACTGCTCCGTCACCCAGCCAGATGGCCCTTTAAAAAGCCGGCGTATAGTATTCATTTCAAACTGCGAATCAGTTGCATAGATGAGCCCGCCTTCAAATGGAAATGCAATACATGCCCTATATATTTGCTCTCCTTGAATAATTAATTCAACATTTTGAAAATCATCATTCGCTCTATAAATAGCAGCTGCAGAGCCAAAATCACCAGTTAATATCCAGATGCAATTATTCGCTGCATCAGGCACTAAAGAATGTATATGGTTAATTCTGCCTTCTTGAAAGGTATAGACCACCTTCCAACCGCCGTTAGGTAGCCGTTTGAGTATACGAATTCGATCGAGCTTATCGTCGCTAAAATATTCACCAAAATATAGAGTACCTTCAAAACCTTTCAAGCCCCTAACATGACAAAAGCTCAGTGGACCGTGTCCTTTTTCAAAAACTAATTCAACGTCTAATTTTTTAGTAATTTTGTCATATGAATATAACTTTTTACCAATGCAGACAACATAAACGTGCCCATGAAGAGCGGCACGATAAACGCCCAATCGAAATATTCTGGTTAACAATCTTGAACACATCAATAATGATGTTATCCAGCTTACAGGAATACTAAATATCACCTCGACCTTCCCACAGTCTAGAAAGCGTAGTATTCGGTTTTTTCTTGCATAAATCATCGAGTCCCCATCATTAAATAGGGCTTTATAAAAGATAGACATAACTGTTCGTCCTGTGGCTACAATAGTTTATTGTTGTGGATACTTTAGTCTTCACAAAAACCTAATCTACAAGAAATGACGCATTGGTTAAAACGTGACCATCGTTTTAGAAAATCTACAATAAGACTACGTTACTGTCGGAATGGGCACAATACTTTCCTCAAGAGAGTTGTTCATAAAGTGCATCATAATAAGTCAACACCGAATTCACACCTACCACTTTATAATTCCCAGCTTTGAACATATTAACAGCATGATCTAATGACTGGAGGTCCCCATATTGGCAAGGAATACATGACTCAGGCCTAATAATACAGTCAGTAGCAATTACCGGAATATTGAAAAACAAAGATTCCATGATAGATATCGAATCCCCATCAGTAGATGTGAATCGAATAAAACAGTGGCTTTTTATAAGCAAATGACAGAAATCAACATCTTGATTTATAAAAATCACATTAGGAGGTTTCTCTCTAGTGAAATGCTTACTGTATGCACCAGATGAATCTACGATCACTAAAACACTGTCATTTTGGTTAGCAAAATACTTAATTAGAAATAATATACCGTAAATCTCTCGATCATTGCTATCAAATACAAAATTATTAGCATTTGTACAAAAAATTTTCTTACCTTTGATCGATGCAATTACTGAGTCGACATAACTATCATGAGTATAATTCGGAGGTATGAAAGCAGATGCTTTTTCTGAGCGGTTGTTAATTCGGATTGCTTTTGAAAAACTGCCTGCTCCCACAACAGGTTTATACGCCAATTTAACCGCCCACTTCTCTATCAATCTAAGCGTCCCTCTACCTCGCCCCACCTCAGCATGTATTGATAAAATTAATTTCTTTCCCAGTAATTTACATAATACTGTGACTACAAACATCATGAACTCACTGGAACCATTAAAATGCACAAATGTAGACCGATAAATACGGAGAGTAAGATCGATGGGGTTTTTATTTTTAGTTGAATAAAAATCATAATCATTTGACCGCAGGAACTCTGAAGAAAGCAATAGTCGGGAAGTAAAAATACCGACACCTCCTATATTGTTGAGCTCTGGCACCCTTCCAATAATTAACGGCCCCATAATCTCACCAATAAAAAAATAGCCTTAAGCCTCAGCTCTATAGGAGGTGTACGAGAGAACACCAAACTCTTCAAATATTCACGGCTCCGACGATGCTTTGCTCTCCTTATCAAATAAACGGCAATATTATACTTGTACCAACTAGGTTTTACAGTCGGAAAATACTCTAATCTTAGCGCGCGATTGGCCACAAATTGATTAGTTGTGGATGTTAATGCGATACTGGAATAGTGATAAGTTCCAAGATTTTTGTTTATATGGGCAAGTTTCGTCCCAGACCGAAGTACTCTAGCCCATAAATGTGCATCCTCAACTGCAGTGAACTTTTTATCCGTAGAGTAAAAGCCCATTTGAGTAAGAATGTCTCGCCTAATAACAACACTAGATTGTGCAATGTGATTGCCATAGTTAACAAAATCGTCAAAATTTTTAGCTGGTTTCCTAGCAAATATTCGATTCAAAAATGATTTAGATAACGAGCCTGATAATTGTAACCCATGAGATATAAAATCAAATTCCCGATCAATCAAGTACACACACGCTTGAAGCTTATCTTTCACCCAAAAATCGTCAGAATCACAAAATGCTACAAAATCAAATTGCGCCAATAAGATCCCATAATTTCTAGATACTGCAGGCATACCCTTATTATTGACGAGATGAAAACTAACGCGGCTATCATTTAATGACTCCACAATACGCCTAGTATTATCAGAACTATGATTATCGACAACCAAGACTTCAAATTTGGTATAAGTTTGTTTGAGAATTGACGACATAGTTTTAAGTATAGTTTTTTCACTATTGTAAGTCGGAACCACTACACTAATCATTACTGAATCGCCTAGAAAAATACCCTAAATAGGGAGCTATTAGAAACGGAAAATAGTATGTATCGAAAGGCGTCATTCGCTGATACATGAACAATATAAACACTGGTACGATAATACACAAAACCTGGATACCTACATCTTTTTTTCTACAGTTTATTACTACGTAATATGTGGCAACCAAGATATCAACATTAGAAATACCATCTCCTTAAGTCAGTAAAAATGGTCCTGACCGATATAATCAGCAAGCCTTTTTATCCGCCCATCCGTCAAAGTATTTAAGCCTGTGTCAACAATTGATATTTTTCATTTTAGAGGGAAAGGTTTATGCGCAGTTATCGTTCCTGAAGACAAATCAATCAGTGGTCAGACTTACTTAAAGACAGATTTGAAAAAATTGTTTAAAATAATAAGACTTATATCTGGCGGAAATAATAAATTATGATACTCATATTTTGCATATAACGTCATGATGTGCATTAATATAGTCAGCTCTCCAATAAGAACGATTGGTTTAGGAACTTCTCCTGTAAGTTCGGATGATCGAGTACCATATCCACCAGCAAGCAACACCACTATCATCTGTAACTACTCTAAAAGTTGAAAAGATTATTATCAACGACACTATTTGATATAACACTCAAGTCACCTTATATTAGCTATGAATAATATCGGCCAACACAACTGTCTAATCACCCTTTTGACCAATAATTTAAGTTGTCATAGAGCCTAAGTATCGATCATATTCAAACTAATTCATCTTAAACATGTCGTTTAGCCCATCAAAAATTGAAATTTTTGCCATCAATTCAGGATGTAAGCGATAGTCTTCAGCCACAATTTGGCTCTCTAAATCATCTTTAATAAGGGCGTATTTACTATCATGGAAAACGATTGTCTCCTCGGGATTCAAGCCTGTTATTTCACAAACAATATTGGCAATTTCAGAAATTTTATAAAAATTAAACGAATGCATAAAAATATATTTATCTAGATATTTTTCATACTTTAACATGAGCTTGACTAGGGCGCTGCTAACATCTTTCACATGAACAAAGTCCCTTTTCTTATTCCCTCCATAGGCCTCCATAAGCTCACCACTCTGAATATATTCAAATAACCGAGGTAGGAACATTTTTCCTTTCTGACCTTTACCGTAAATCGAAGAGGGATAGACAATCTTGAAGCTAAATTTGATATTTTTTATTGCTAATTCCTCAAGCCTGTTGATCATATATAATTTCTCTAACCCATAGTTTGACATGGGCGAGTATATTTTTGGTGTAATATTTTGATTCTTCACTCCAAAAACGGCCATGGATGCAACAAAAATTAACCGCGATTTCATCTCTAATTCAACCAATGCATCAATAATATTACTGTCCCTTAACTGGCCTTTAACCAAAGAATCATCACCTGAATTACTCATACAGGAAGTTGCTAAATGTATTATATATTGTGGTTTAGATCGAGCTAGAAGGCGTTTAACTGCTGTGTAATTAGAGTAATCTACAAACTCTATATTATCCCCAATCACTTGTCTTCGCGAAGTAGAAATATATATTTTAGCCGAAGGAATATTTTCTCGAAGATCTCGCAATAGTTGAGATCCTACGAAGCCATGTCCCCCAATAATTAAAATATTCACGAGAATACCATTTTCCTTGCATAAAAATTGTTCAAATAAAACTCCTAATAACTAATGAAAACAATAAGCAGCTAACCACAATATTGGGCAGCACATTAATAAAATTGTATGAGAATATAAATTCGTTATTTTGATTTTTGCGATAAATCAACTTTTACAAAGTAAAAAAGTATTATTTCTGTAACTTTAGAAACTAATATTTTTCAGATTTGACCAACACATGACCTGAACAAATCAAACTAGTTAATAACGCTTTTGAAATCAAAATAGGGCCTTTATGGCGTCATAACTCGCAAACTGTCTAAATTAATGCATCATCTAAATGACGAAATAAGAGTGCTGTATCACCCTCAAAAATTGATCTCATATCCTCATCTGAAAGCAATACGTTCTTCTGATTTTTAATAACTAATACGCCATTATCGAAGATACAACTCGCCTGTTCCTCTGCTGTTAACAGTACTTCACTAAGCTTTTCCCCTTCCTCGAGACCAGTATACTCAATTGAGCTATCGCTATAAGTAAACACTGAGTTTTTCAGCATCTTGACAGCCAAAGCCTTAATTTTGTATGGATTCCCCATATCTAAAACATATGTTTCGTTTTTTTGGTTCTTGGCCGCGTGCAAGATTAATCCCACTGCATCATTAATTTGCATCATAAAGCGCTCTACATTATTGTCAGTAACCTTTAAATTTTTTCCTTGTTTGATGTTATCAACAAAAATTGGTATTACTGAACCTGATGACCCAACTACATTACCAAACCTTACAATCGAATATGTAAATTGACTATCGAGATATTTATCCGCATTTATTAGCAATTGTTCACATAAAAACTTTGAAAAGCCCATAACATTAGAAGGCTCAGCCGCTTTATCTGTGCTGACTTGGATAATATTAGTCACACCATGTTTACTTGAGGTCTTTAGTAGCGAAACGAAATTTTCAACGTTATTTTTTAATGCAGCATACGGTGCGACTTGCATTATAGAAACATGCTTATAGGCGGCAGCGTTTATTACAAGATCAACTTTATTTTCCTTAAAAATATTTGTTAATAAATCCGTGTCGCCGTAGCTCCCAACATAAATTTTAGTTTTATGAAGATCGGAAGTACTTAATTTTCTTTTTAAATTGAATACAGAAAATTCAGAAAGATCTAAACAACAACAAGAGCTCACATCAGCCATAAGTAACTGCTTGACTAATTCAGACCCTATTGACCCACCAGCACCTGTTACTAACACGCACTTTCCTTTGTAGGCTTCCACGAAGTCTAGCACTCGATCACGATTATTGGTAGGAAATAATTTAGTCAAATGCCTCTCAATTTTTGATGACAGAGGCAATATATCCTTGGGGTTTGCATAAGGAATACACTCCATGGATTGATTTGAAAAAAAGCCCTCCAAATCAAAATCGAAAGTCTCTATCAAAAAAACAAAAATATGAGGGTTGTAGAGTATCAGGTCTACCTGGCCTATTTTCCTCTGAAAAAAGTCCGAGGCTTCAATTACAGACAGAAAGGAGTCAATACTTTCTACTATATGCGAGCCATTAAATCTATCAAAGCCAAAATTTAATTTATTGGAGTCTAAATATAAAATAGTCATAATCAAAACCATCACTCAAAATTTAAAACAGTTAACGCTTTAATAAATCTCAATATACGAATTTACTTAGGGGTCATTGCCAATTAATATCTTTTTTTAATCTTGTACATCGTTATAACTGAATTTGTCATACCTTTCACAAAATACAAGTCTAGCTTCCTACTCAAAGAATACGCACGATTAAAAGTGGGGATAATTATTGAAAAAGCCGTTGCTTTTTTTAATAGGCATTTCCTCTGTCACCTTGCGTCTGTAGCATCAATCATTGATGTCATTATTAGTTAAAGTTAGGTTTTTCGATAAGTAGAACAGGCTGCTTCCCACTAGATCGATAGCAGCTTTAATATATTCAGCCTCGTTATACGTTGGCATAATGATGCTCACTAAAGAATGCTTGTTATTTCTATCTTCCATATTCACAAAATTTTTTTTAGGTCAATTATACTTGAACACTCGCCAGCTGATTCTACGGTATACTTAGCGAAACAATGGAGAAACCACCCTCTCGCAATAAAAATGCTACTTCTTTGTGATGGGACTACCAAAGTACTTGTAAAGAATATTTTTTGGCAATACTTCTTTTTCAATAGTAATTATTTGTAAAATTCTGAAAAACAGAAACAACATAATTATTCCAGGCGGTCTACTCCATCCATATCCAGATACAAACAGAGTGATTATTAACATAGCTAAAAGAAAAGAAACGCCAAAGTTTAACATTAATGAAGATGACAGAGAAAGAATTATTTTTATATTTTTAATCAATCGTGTAATAAAAAAACTAAATATAAATATACCAAGCCAGCCTGTATGAGAACTGATAATGTAAAACAGTCCCGATCCAGCACCGAGCTTATCTGTAGAATAGCCCACGGGAGAAATGATGGCTAATCTCATGCCATCGATTATACCGCTCTGGCGCTGTCCTAATGATGATTCACCTACTCCACTGCCCATTTTCCTTGATAGCATATCGAATCCAACATAATGAATTGCCTCTGCACTAACATAGCTAAATATAGAGAACACCAGATTAGGTTGTAGGATCAAAATAACAAAAGAAAGCCCTGTCATTGTTAACAAGAATCTAGCAAGCCTCTTTGGAAAAATGTTCAACATTAGTAGAAAAAGAGACAGAGTGAAAATTACATACGTAGTAAAAGAACTAATTGTAACCATATTAACCGCTAGAATAAATACCCCGAGATATACAAATCCACCACCTAAAATGAATGCAATAACCGCTGGTGCTAAATAATGGACAATCGTTGAAGATGGCTCGTTTGAATACCCCTTAAGCCTTGATATCGATTTGCCGTTAATCATAAAACCATCACCTGAAGTGAAGGACAGCCAATCTATAAAATGGCCAGGGTATATTTTTTTATGCCCGACCGTTGAGTCAAAAATATGAAAATTAGCACGCTCGAATTCATCAGGATTTATCTGGTAGTAAATAAATGCTATCGCAATCAAAATACATAAGAAGGTAGTAACTATAACCAACGTTTTGGCAAAAAAAATAACTTTTAGGGGCGGCGCGTAAATCAAACAAATAAAACAAAATATCAGTACGTATACATCCAATAAACCAGAAAAATTCTTTCCATGAATTATAGTCCCAACCGCGTAGAGACTAGAGAATACAAAAACAGGAAAGAAATGAGCAACCTTGACTTTGGTATGCATCACATAAAATAAACAAGCTAAAACGATAATCAATAGTATCTGTATTACTGTGCGTGCGCCCAGAAGATTTAGAAAACCAAAAGTACCAAATGAGTACATTAAGCTCAATAATGTAATGCTCAAAATTCCAGAACTTAGGTGTCGCTTAATCATTAGATTTTCCAGATGCTTCGTATACCTATATTGCATGAAGCTGTAATAACACTATCATTATGAATTTTGAATAGCTTCATTCTTATGTCATTAAAATAGCTCACTACCTCATCTGTATTATTAACGATTAATACTTCCCCGATTACTATAACTTTGGTCTAAATCCTACTGAAGAGCGCACCCGAGAAAATAGGCATGATTATAGGTGGGAATAACACTGATATAACTGGCATTGAACTCATGTTAATTAACATCCACACAGCATTCATTACACATACGCAGAGTCTCATCGACTTCTAATGTTGGATTGCCACTTAAGCTAAAACCTGTATTCAGTAATTTATCAATTGTGTAATCCAAGTTAGGGCTTTCATCATTCTGGGCAGGTTGTCGGCGAATAATTTCAGGGGTATATCCGAGAACTTCTTTGCATCTTGCCTGTATCAACTCCACCTTATCAATTATCCGTGATGATTTTCCACTGCCCACATTAAATAGCCCATCGCCAATCTGATTTTTTGGCAAGTAAATCATGTGAGCAACCACACGCGATAAATCTTGTAATGTTATAAAATCGCGGCGCTGCAAGCCTGTTGATCGCAAAGTCATGCTTCGCAAATTCACTGCTTGACGGCATAGGTCGTTAACCAATAGCATCCAGCAATTTGCCTCGGCGTGGGCTGGGACACCAAAGGCGTTAGAAAGACGCAGCACAATTCCTTCTATTTGTTTACGATGGGTTGCATGTAGAACCGCTGACTCACCCGCCAGATGTGAAGTCGCATAGGGATTAAGATTGCGGGCGCAGGTTTCTTCAGTGATCGTGCCTTCAAGAGGACTGCCGTACACGTGCGCAGTGGAAAGGTACAGAAACCGTTTCACACCATTCTTACACCCCGCATCGAGCAAGTGGGCGGTGGCCAACCCATTGATGGCCAGCGCCTCCGCAGGATTGGCAACACTGTCTTGTGCATTCATGCCCGCTGCGTGAATGATCACATCGACACTCGCACAAACGGCGGTCAATGCGTCGCGGTCACTCCAATCCATCTTCACTACTTCAGCGTCGCGCAACCACTCAGGTGATGGACTTACCGTGCGTGATCCAAGGACGACTTGATGACCGGCTTGGTGAAGATGTTGGGCCAGTCTTCCACCGACAAAGCCAAAACCACCACTAATTAGAACTCGCATGGTGTAGACCTAATCGGACGAACCGACTCACCAACCAAACCTATGGCGTCTGAGACCAAAATTCTATACTTCATTTGTGGTGAATCTGCCAATCATAAGGGATGCTAGGATCAAATGCTGACTTGCGTTCACCTTCAGTGGGGTCGAACGGTAGATCAGCGCAGTTAGCCAGCAATGCTTGTGTGTTACCGATGCACGTAAAGCCATACCAAAGACCTGGTGGAATCTGCACCCGTAAATAAGCATCTGGGCGACCAAGTTCTTGTATCTGTAGATTGCCTCTAGTGCTTGACCCTACCCTGTCATCATAAATCACTAACCGAATCCGCCCTAAAGGCACAGCAAGGTTTTGCGTTTGTTCCCGATGCAGTTTCCAAGCTTTAACAGCACCAGGCAACACTTCAGAAAAATAGCATTCACCAAACTTAATAAAGTCTGGCGCATCATTGCGAAGCATGTGCAACACGGAACCATGTTCGTCGACGATTTGGCGCAATGCAACAGTGGTCACGCCCTCTATCTTAATCAAATTACTCATTACGATTCCACACTGCGCCTCTAGCCTTTGCCATTTGGCAATACTGCTCAATCTGATCAACGGTATAACTATACATATCCTGTTGGTGCTCATGCCAGCTACGATACCAATCTACAGTAAAAGCTACAGTCTCTGGAAACTGCATAACAGCCTGCCAACTCAGATGAAAAAGCGCCTTATCACAAGAAAGTTTAAGTAGTTGCGCTTCATGACCGCCATCCTCACACCCGAGTGGAATCTCCCATTCCACACCGGGCCAACGACTGGCCATAGTATCCAATAATTCAGCTACTGTTTGATTGACATTGGCGTCAGGCCCAAAGTTAAATGACTCGCCGTTTAACCCATCAGTTTGTTGCAAAAGTTTGGCTCCTAGCCAAAGATAACCACTCAGGGGTTCTAACACATGTTCCCACGGGCGGGTTGCTTGCGGACTGCGGACTGCAACCGATTCACCTAGCGACCAAGCACGAATACAATCTGGCACAATACGATCATCAGCCCAGTCACCACCACCAATCACATTACCTGCACGAGTTATAGCAACTTGTGTAGGGCTATGGCGCAGAAAACTATGAAAATAAGATTGAGCCACAAGATCGGCACAACTTTTTGATCCACTGTAGGGGTCGTTACCTCCTAGCGCGTCGGTTTCACGATACCCCCAGCACCATTCAACGTTACGGTAGGCTTTATCACTGGTAACAAGCACAGTTGCACTAATCCAAGGCCTGGTGCGCACACACTCAAGTATATTGACCATGCCCATAATATTAGTTTCAAAGGTAGTAACTGGGTCAGCATAAGATTCCCTCACCAATGCTTGCGCCGCCAGATGAAACACTATGTCGGGCTTAAATTCATCAATCACTTGCGCCAAGCGAGTTCTATCACGAATATCACCCACATAGTGTTGCAAACGCTGCTCAAGGCCTAACAAATCAAAATTAGATGGCGAACAAGGTATATCAATAGAGAAGCCTGCAACTTCCGCACCCAAATGATTGAGCCACAAGGCCAACCAGGAACCCTTAAAACCTGTATGACCAGTAACTAAAACCCGGCGACCACGATAAACATCGTTAAAACAAATCATGACTTCAGTCCACGCCACGGCCCCTGACCCGTTGCCCATAATTCTTCTAATGCCTGCTTATCACGTATGGTGTCCATACATTGCCAGTATCCAGGATGGTGATAAGCCATAAGCTGATTGGCCTGGGTAATTTTCTCCAATGGTTCGCGCTCAAGCAAAGTGGCATCACCCTCAATAAAATCAAAGATTTCTGGCTCAAACACAAAAAAACCACCATTAATCCAGCCTTCTGCAGCTTGTGGCTTTTCTTGAAAATTAGCCACCTCCTCTCCTTTAATCGTCAACTCACCAAAACGCACAGGGGGTCGTACTGCTGTCACTGTGGCTAGACGCCCATGGCTGCGATGAAAAGCAAGCAAAGCTTCAATATCCACGTCAGCCACGCCATCGCCATAAGTCAGCATAAATGTACCGCCAGATTCCAGCTGCGACCTCAAACGCAACAAACGCCCACCAGTCATAGTACTAGCTCCAGTATCAATCAAAGACACTCGCCAATCCTCTGCCATCGGATTATTATAATCCACTTGACCACTCTTGAGGTGTACCGTTAAATCACTCATGCGTGGATGGTAATTAAGGAAGTAATCCTTAATGTATTCACCCTTGTAACCAAGCGCCAGCACAAAATCATTCATGCCATAGCGCTCGTATATTTTCATAATGTGCCAAAGTATTGGCCTCCCACCCACTTCAACCATAGGCTTAGGTTTAAGCTGTGTTTCTTCGGCAAGGCGGGTGCCTAAGCCACCGCAGAGAATTACTGTTTTCATCTAACCTCCTAATTTGTTAACTCGTGAGCAAGCATGACTTGCAACCCTTGGAAAAGAAAATCATGTTGAGCGTGCCTGACATAAATAACATCAGCCCACTCGCTTCAAATACCCATCCGGTGCTACCGTAATCAAAAGCTTATGCTGAATGCTTTTGTCAATTTCAAACTCGGCGTGAGTTTTGAGGTATTCCCACACGGCAGTTTTGGGGTTGTCGCCAGGGCCCCATGGACGATCGGGGAACATTTCAGCAGGTAAGTCTTCGACAATGGTATCGAACACCACGCAATAGCTGCCGACAGATGTCAGCGGGGCGTAGGCTTGAAGTTCGGCCAAAACGTGGTCATGGGTATGGTTGGAATCAAGACAGATCAGAACGCGCTTATAGTTCGATGCGACCTGCTTAACTTGTTCAATAATTTCTGGAGCGATGCTAGATCCCTGGATCATCTGAATGCGGGAAGCCATTGGGTGACCTTCAATGGCGACTCGATTGTGGGCGCGGATATCAATATCGATACCCAACACCTTGCGATGCGATTCTTTGGGATTGAAGCTGATGCCCTGTTCGATTGCTTCAGCCATATCAAGTTGGGCCAGCATCGAGGCCATAAAGATGAGAGAACCGCCGTGTGCAATTCCTGTTTCAATAATAAGGTCCGGCTTGATCGACCATATCAGTTCCTGCATGGCAACCATATCCTGGGGGTACTGAATGATCGGCCGTCCCATCCAAGAGAAATTGTATGAGTACTTTGGTTGGGTACTTGCACGCATAAAATCATCCGCAGTATGCTGAATCTCTGAATTCGGATAGTGGGAAACCCTATCTCGACATTCTTCCAAAAAGTCCGTGTGTTTGCCTGTCATGTTATTTTACCTATAAGTGATGTGAGTTTTTGTGGATCACCCCAAAAAGCCATAGACTCGTAATCGGGGTAGTTATAGTGCCCAAGATTTGGCCTGATCGACCAACCGTTTTGTTTAATCCATCCTTCCACAAGTGTCCGAACAGAAATTGGTATCCCCGAGCAAACATTGACAACGCCAATGTCTTTTTCTGCCAAAGCCAGCGAAACGAGGTGTCTAGCGACCTCCGTAACAGGCAAAAAGTCACGAAGCTGTTCGCCACCAGACATATTGAAAAGCGGATCGCCTCCCTCAGCTGCCCTTCTGAGTTGTGGCAATAATGAACTTTCGGACTGCCCTTCCCCATAAAGATAGAAAAGGCGCGCCCAAGCCAACTGAAATGGATGAGCGGTTTTCAAATGTTCAAGCTGGTACCGAAGCGCGTTCTTTGCAAACCCATAAGGGTTGCTCGGCTGAACTGGGATACCTTCGCTCAATGAGCCTGACTGCATACCGTATTCAAAGCAAGTACCGGCAATGACAAGGGTCTGCAAACCCGACTCGATCAAGTTTTTGAGGAATCTATATTGTATTGGAAGCTCATGTTCGAAATGGTGCAGAGAATTGTAGTTAGGTAAACCTGACCAGGCCAAGTGGATAAGCACATCAGGACATCCCATCAATTCAAAAGCATTCGGTGGTGCGTTATGTAGATCGATCTGAACTACCCTGTGTTTGGAATGCTTAAGTACTATTTCTGAAGAGGGCCTCACCAGCGCAATGGTTTCAACCGACCTTGTCTCAAGCTCAGCGATAACATGCCTCCCAATAAAACCGGTCGCCCCTGTGACTGCAATCTTCATTGTGCGATCCGCAACTCTGGAACTGCCGTTACAAAACGCCCACCCCAAGCTCTGGCGTAATCAAGTTGCAGCATAACTTCGGCTTTCAGGTTCCATGGCAGGATGACAACGTAATCGGGTTTTTCTTGTTGAAGTCGTGACTCATCCACGATGGGGATACGACTGCCAGGCATGGTTTTTCCCTGCTTAGCCGGGTTGCGATCCACCACGAACCGAATGAGGTCAGGCCGGATGCCAGCGTAGTTCATCAGGGTGTTGCCTTTTGCCGCTGCACCATAGGCGACCACCGTTTTACCCTGGCGGCTGGCTTCTAGCAAGAAGGCAAGGAAGTCATTCTTGACCTGGTCAGTCTTGGCCTGAAAGCCGGCATAATAGTCGGCGCCGAGCATGCCTGCCTGTGCTTCACGTTGGAGCAGTTCATCTACCCCAGAGCTGCGAGCTTGCTCCCCAGTATTACTGCGCTGAGCAAATACGCGCAGGCTTCCGCCGTGGGTGGGGTGCTCTTCCACATCGAATACGCTAAGCCCGTTAGCTGCAAAGATTCGGCTGACTGCCGTGAGCGACAGGTAGGAAAAATGTTCGTGGTAGACGGTGTCGAACTGATTTTCAGCGATCAGTTTGAGCAGATGGGGGAATTCAAAGGTGGCCACCCCTAGCGGCTTCAGAAGCCTAGCAAAGCCCGACACAAAATCGTTGATGTCGGGTACGTGTGCAAGTACATTGTTCGCGGCGGTGAGATCGGCCTGCTTGCCCTGTTCGACCAGCGCCTCCGCCAGACGCACGCCAAAAAAATCCTCCACAATCGGAATGCCCTTGGCACGCGCCGCAGCCGCGGTGCTTGCAGTAGGCTCTATGCCAGTACAGGGAATATTGCTTGCCTTGACGTATTGCAGCAGGTAGCCATCATTGGCGGCGACTTCAACGACGTGACTGTCGGCCGTCAAATTGAAACGCGCTAGCATATCGGCCACGTAATGCTCGGAATGGGCGAGCCAGCTGCTGGAAAAACCACTAAAATAGGCGTAGTCGGCATCGAACAGTTCATTTGCCTGTGCGAAATCCTCGGTTTGCGTCAGCCAGCAGTGTTCGCACACCAACACCCGTAGCGGAAACCACTTTTCCGGGGTGTATAGGGTCTGCAAAGTGAGATAGGCATTGGAGGGCGGCGCACTGCCCAGGTCAACCAGGGACAGCTTGAGTTCTGCACAGCAGTGTCTGCATTTCATAATGGTACTCCAGAATAGTTGCCAGGTAATAATGCTTGATCCCGATCTGGAATAGATATTTCTGTCACTGGCAATGGCCACTCAATTTGAATTAGCGGATCATTATATCTGACTCGCCCATCAGCTGACGGCGTGTAGAATCCCGTATGCAAATAAAGCATTTCACTATTTTCTTCCAATACCTGAAACCCATGCGCACAACCTTCGGGAATCACTAGCATGCGGGAATTTTCTTGACTTAGCTCTTCGGCATGCCACTGCAAAAAACTAGGTGACCCTGCCCGTAGATCAACAACTACATCCCACACACGACCCTGGAGACAACGCACCAGCTTCATTTCGTCATGCGGTGCATGTTGGAAATGTAATCCGCGTAGGGCGCCGATCTGCTGCGTTAGTGAGATATTAATCTGCGCTATGCGGCGCTGACCAATTACCTGCGCCAACTCACTATCGCAATAAAGTCGCGCAAAGGCGCCTCGCGGATCAACAAATTTAGTAGTTTCAATCACTACTACTCCTGCCAATTTTGTCGGTATAATATTCATTAATAAATAACTCTCTAAGTCTAATATTGTGCGGATGAAGCTTCTCAGTTTTATCTAACTTTTATAAACTTCGACACAGGAGAGTACCGATAAATATTCACTCCCTTCTGCCGTCTTGCATAAGCGTGCTTTATCCAGTATTTTCCTGTCGCGAACCATTACATAATTTCGCAACTTTACACCAATCATTGTTAAGCGCAAGTAAGCCCAAACTTCGGCAAGAAAGGTATCATTCAACTTCAACTTGGCCTGCAAAAGTCTCCGAATAAATGGCGATGGCTTGCCGGCAAGACCAGTGTGACATCCAGAAATAATATAGCCACATATTTCTAAAAACAATTTGTCTGCTTGCATATCTGAAATCTTCAGTCGTTGAATAAAGGCATTCTTTAAACGTACCCTGAACTTATTTTTTTCCTCTACAAAATCTGCTGATGTGTACCATGTAGTAAAATCAGTTGCACGGTTACCATCGATAACGCTTGCCACCGGATCACACTCGAAAGAGCGGACCCAATAAGTTTCGCTGACTGTCAGAAGCCCACCTTCAAGATATGTGCGTATTGCATGCTCGTACTCCAAGTGCTCAGGACACAAAGAACTCTCAATATCTTTCCATATGTTGGTGAACCCATGAGTCTTGAATACAGCGTATGAAGCGGCTGATCGATAATTTCTAATCCCGATTCGAATCCTTTCAATTGGTTTATCATGTTGAACGGAGTAATTTTGGAGACTTTCTCCGTAAGGGAAAAAATACGCGACCCCACTAGATTCAACATCAAGTCCAATCGATTGACCCATACAGGCTACGGCGGTGGACGTGCTTTCTAGCATAGTCATGGCCGAAAGCAGGCCAGTTGGCAGGTAGAAGTCATCATCTGCCATCAGCATTACGAACTCTGTTTTAACGAATTGATTGGCGAACTGGATACGTTCAGGCATTGAGGTTGCCCGATGGTGATATCTAAATCTCGGCATAGAAGCTAAAGCACTACTGATTCTGTGGTCGATAGCCTCGGGCGATCCGTCGACAATAATAAGGTTGACTTTGAATGCCGATAAATAAACGATTAAGCGAATAACATAATCATGCCGTTTAAATGTTGGCATAATAATCGTTAGGTTTGACAGTCCATCAAATTGCTTTATGTGCCGAGCCGGCTGTGCTAAATGAACGAGCGCTAACTCAACTAAATCTGTACTTTTATTATTCAATTTTGCATCCTTCTATGCGATAGTTTCTTCTGGCCAGCCTTGACTGCACCGAATCTTTGAGCCCAACATTCACTGCTCGAGGACATTAGCAGTTAATATCTTTTTTAAATCTTGCACATGGTTCTGACTGGATTTTGCATATCTTTCACAAAAAACGATTCTAGCTTCCTGTACTTCACTTTGCGACCACCATCCTTGGATATCAGACCAGACTTCATTGACTTTATGAGCCGCTGACTCTGGAGATAAATGAACTATGCCAGCATCAACTAACAACTGATAGTAGGGAATAGCGCTTTCACGTAGATGATCAAAATTATTGTTCCAAAAGGCCAAACAGGGACTATTGAGAGATAGAGATTCCAATATGCCAGTTGAATCATAACCATGCACGACCAACCTGCTTTCAGAGATTAATTTTTCAATATTATCACTGCCACAATTGAGATTTATGGCTGGATTAATTTTTTTCCATCTTTCTTTTTCATATGGATTATTATATCTATATGTTGCGTGTAGCCTGATAGTTAAATTAGCAATTTGATCTTTTGATAATCTTCGGGTGAATTCTGTTTGATTCTCAAAGTAGTCTAAGTAATCAGCACTCCTATCCCAAGTATCAATTCTGGGGTAATACATATCCTGAATTAATAACAATCCCCCTTTAGAATTACTACTTTTAACTTTTTTACCTGCTGTTTTAAATATAAAGGATGCAGTGTGTTGAGGGAGGCCGTCAGTCCAGCCCCAAGTCAAAAACTGATCCGCAGTATCTTCCTCTACTGTTGGCTGCATGTAACGATTCGTACCATAGTTGCAGCCATGCTGCCCAACAATGTATCTTACCCCTAGCTCAACTTTGCTAGCTGCCCATAGCTTAAACACGTCATCAGTAGCAAAGTTATTGCTAGTAAAGATAAATTTTGGGTTTTTTGGCCAAGGTTGATGTTGAGCAAGATTGTGTAAGGAGCCAAACCCTTCCAAGTAACAGACAGGTAATAAGTCGAAAACCATTTCACTAAGAATATCAAGCAACTTATCATCCGGGTTTTTTTTAACTCTCCTTGCTAACTTTTCCCGAGTCGATCTATCAGCTGTTTCTGACATTGCTAGTTTTGGGGAAGTCCACAACTGTGGACATTGTCCTAGGGCTACCTGTAATTTTAATTCAATAATCCTGGGCAAATAGCTATTAATAATAAAAGCGTCACTATCTCTTGCAAAATGAGTAGCCAATTTAGCTATTTTTTGCCGGACTCCATTGATTGTTTTTGCCTTTAAATTAGGGGCTTTTTCTAATGTTTTAAAATCGAATCTTTCAGACTCAAAATTTTGAATAAATTCTGTAGGTAATGTTGTTACTCCGAGTAACATCAAAATACGCTTATTTAGCTCGATATTCCAACGAGTGTCACTGAAGGCCCAGATCGAAGAGTGTGATCCTAAAGAAGCTAAAGAGTAGTATTCATCATCATATACTGTTGTCCCAGATAGCTCATAGTCCTGCAAGCACTTTTCTAAGGTTTTAACACGGTTTAGCATTCCATTCACATAGACACGAAGCCAATATCCCAAAAGAATTCGCCAAAATCTTTCATCATGCTCCATGGCATGGTGCTCATTGAGTACCCTGCAAAGTTCAGTCAGTAATTTTTCCTCTAACCTCCGAGCTTGAGAATCATCGTTGTCTTTCTCTATTTTCCCCAGCCCATAAGGCTCAAGAATAGTCGCATCCATACCCTGCCAGATATGTTTTCTCTCATGGAGCCGGCACCATTCACCTAAAAAAACAACAGGCCGGTCAAACTTCCATGTGCGCTCATCTGCACTTGTTATTAAATAACGAGACGTTTTAGGCATGCGAAAAATTTCCTTAACATTGGCCCTGTCGATACCATTCATGACGCCAACTACATAAATAGGTAGTGGAAGTTGTAGGCCGACTTATGAAACCTGTCTACTGACATAAAACACATAGGCCATCTCTTTTTCATATAGCCAATAAACATAATCTTTAGCCACCAAACCTAGTCACTACGGATGGAATACACTTAAATCCACTATAATTACTCTGGGTATAAGCCGGTAACCGCTTTCTATTTTAATAAAATCACTGGACACTTTATCGCCAAGTCAACAACCCTTTAGCTGTCTAGGTAACACTAAACTCAAAATCACTTACCTACTCGCTGCAGAATTAAAAGCCCTACTTTTTTCGACCCCGATTTAACCAATTCCCTTGTTGAGCTGAATATCTGCAAATAGACAATCAATAATAAAAAAATAACAATTCCCATCAAACCTACGAATAATCCAAGATTTAAAAAATTAGAATCGCCAGTGGCCATAAAACCAAACGGCGAGAGCGCAACCATATAACGCGCTAG
>Ga0209603_1000882_pt1 | contig 33794 bp, 28 predicted proteins | sample COGITO_mtgs_1206_FD_184812 | JGI IMG/M metagenome (GOLD analysis project Ga0209603, IMG submission 184812) | Pelagic marine microbial communities from North Sea - COGITO_mtgs_120607 (SPAdes) (version 2) | ecosystem: Environmental > Aquatic > Marine > Epipelagic ... | reverse complement strand
TGTTTACAAAAAAAGATTTCGAAGCTGGTAGTTATTCCTATAGTTGGGATAACCGCCGCTGGAATCGTTTGTTAAAAGAAGGTTGGATAGTTGTTTGGAGAAAAAGAAATAGAACAACTCAAAAGTACCATATATACAAAACATCGTTTAAGTGTAAGCATTTAATCAAGCATATGTATAGAATTATACTAGGTCAAGATGATTTACCAACTAGTAACCACAGAAACAGTATAATGAAGGGTAAGACGTACACTGATAAAGTTCTTATAACTTCTATAAAAAATGTAAACAAAGATAAAGATAGATAATATGTATTCACCAAACAATCAAATAAGCACTATTGATCCTTTAACGGGTCAACCAGCTCAACAAATGACAAACGTACCGCCGGCTCAATCTAATACGCTAGGTAATGCTCAACCAGTTTTTAACGCTCAAGCACAACAAGCCGCTCAAGGTATCTATAATGGGGTTGATCAAAGACAAAACTCAGTGGGAGCAGCTCCTTTATTTAAAAAATGCAATAAAAAATACTAATATGAAAAACATTAAAAACTTAAAAGTAGATCTATCAGGTCAGGTAGGTGAAAACGCTATTTGGGACGGACCATTAAGCAAAGAAGGTTTTCCAATGGGAAAAGGATCTAGCTCTGGTATTTCAGGAATGGAAGTTTCTAAATACCCTTGTAACCACACTCCAGAAACACCTATCACACAGAAGGCAAAAGCTTATAGATAATGAACTTGTCAGATATAAAGCTATATGCTATGAATGCTGGGGCATTAGGAGTGACAACACTAACTCAATTGGAAACGCCTTTGAAGATATTTTTATTAATAATAACAATAGGTTATACAATATCTAAGTGGGTTAACCTTAAAAAAGAAGAGTAATGGCATATAAGCAATCACCATTTTTCATAACAGAAGCAGCTTACGAAGCCTCAAACCAAAAGATGCGTAAAGAAAACCCAGGGATGGGTAAAAGACTCACTAGTGGTACAGATCCTAGAAGAGTTTCATTTGCGTGTAGATTTGCGGGCATGAAAGGAGCTATGAAAGAAGCTAATGGAGAGCCAACTAAAAAAGCTAAAGCTTTAACAAAATGGGGTTTTGGTAGCGTAGAAGCTGCTAGAAACTTTTGTCAAAAAAATAAATCAAAAAAATAAATTATGAGCTTAATTAAAGAAAACACAAGTTCTCCTTTTAGACTAACTTTTCAGTCTTCGCGTGGTGCTCAAGGTGGTGCTTACGAAAACGTACCAACAACTGCCACGTATGGAAGCAATGAAGCTATTGTAGAAGCTATCGCTGGTATTGGAAAAGTTGCTGGAGGATTAGTAGCGCAAAAAATGGCTAAAAAAGACGCGGCTAAGGTTGATAAAAAAGCAAAAATCAACAAGTTTGAGCAAAAGCAAAAAAAAGAAATAGCAAGAAAAATATCTAGCGATAGTGATAATCTTGAAAAAGATGTTAAATCCGGCTTACCTACATCTCAAGAGGATTTTGGACTAGCTGAAATAACACAGCCAAAACTTTCTAATAGAGAAAAAAAAGCTAGAGGAATCTCATTTTAAATAAAACAAATGGCTTTTAAACTAAACAATCCACCTTTCCACATGGACAACACTCCAATATATCGAGTAGATATGGAAAATGGTGTTATGGGAAAAGCTAACAATAATGGTTCTATAACCATAAATAAAGATTTACATCCAGACCAAGTAGAAGGTGTAGTTGCTCACGAAAAAATTCATTTAGAACAAATGGATAGAGGTGATTTAGATTACGACGATAAATACGTATACTGGAAAGGTAAAAAATATTCAAGAGCACAAATGAAAGAAGGTGCTAAAAACTTACCTTGGGAAGCTGAGGCTTATAGAAGAGCATAATGAAGACATCTAAGACAGGTTATTTAAGAAACAGCCCTGATGTTAACAAGCCTCAAAATATTATACAAGGAGGTGATATAACAATGAAAGGAGTCGAGTTTAAAGTACTAGGTACTGACGACCGAGGATATACAAAAATAATGTACCCAGGATATGATTATAAATTTCCTAGCGCGAAATACGTAACAGAAACACCAATTAAAAAATAAACATTTTAAATTATATGTAATTATTATATTATAACAATTAAATTTAATATTATGAAAAAATTACTTATTACATTGTCTTTATTTTTTACAATACTAACATCTAGCGCTCAAAAATCTTTTGAGGGTGTTTGGGTAACGCCTGGATCTACTTACGAAACAGTTATTTTAGTAAGTGATTATGAGGTTTTACAAATTATAAATTACAGTTTTAAAGAACACGCACAACTTGAAGAAAAGATTTTAACACAGACAGATACAACTATGACAACTAAAATTTACAACCAAAAAAACGGTTATAAAATTTTGATGTCGTACACTGTTATAGATGAAAACAAGCTAGAGTGCAAGTTTACAGGAGATTACAATGAAACATTAATAATAAACAGAAAAAACTATAAATAAAAAAACATGGCGTTTAAATTAAGAAGCGCGGATTATAGTCCGCTAAGTAAGTCAGCAGGTGTACCTGTGTCTTTTCAATCTCCACTAAACCAAAAGTCGGAAATAGAAGCTAGAAGAGCAGCTAAAGAAGCAGCAAAAGCAGCAAGAGAAGCTGCGGATAATGAGAAGTACATTGCGAAAGAAGTAGATGTAAAAGGAGGTAGAATGTCTAATAAGACGATAAGAAAAGCCGCTAAATTTATATCAAAAAACGCTACCACGGACTCTAGTCTTGATACGGCTATTCAAGGTGGTCAATACAAAAATAAGACTGGAAATGTGTTTACTAGACTTGCTGGTAAAGATGTCACTAAAAGATCAGGGACCGGATCATACACTACTGTTGGTGATTTAGGTACAGGCGAAGCTCTTAGCGGAAAAGAAAGACGACAATTAAAGAAAGATGTAAAGTCTACTTTAAAAGAAGGTGGAAAAGGAATTACAGTTAAAGGCGGTAAAGTAACAAAAGGAACAACTCAAACAAAAACAATAAGACAAAGCAAAAAGCTATTAGCAGAAAGAGAAGCTAGAAGCGTAAAAAATACTGCTAAAAAAGCTGCTAGCGCTAAAGAAAAAGAAGCTAAGATGTCAGCTAGAAACGCCGCTAAAGAAGTGCGCGCTTCTAAAAAAGCTGCCAACGCTAAATCTTCAGCTGAATCAAAAGCTAAAGCTATAGCGGATAGAAAAGCTAGTAAAGAAGTTAAAGCAGGCACACCTCTACTGCAAGATACAAAAGCTGGTTGGGTAGAGACAGGTAGAACGTCGACTACTAGAAAAGGTAAAAATGAAGCAGGTGTTTCAGGTACTTTTACAGATGTTAATATAACTGAAGGAAGAAAGACTCCTGGTACAAAAACACCAAGAACAAAAAAAGAATTTTCTACAGATCCTACAGAAAAAGCTAAACAAAAACAATGGATAAAAGACAATCCAGAAAAATACATAAAAATTAAAGAAGGTAAAACAACACCGCCTAAAAACGAAACAAGATCAAACCTTAACACAACTTTCGTACCAGATAAACCAAAACCTACACCTACACCTAAACCTACACCTACACCTACACCTAAGAAAAAGAAGCCTTTGGTGTTAGACTCTGGCGGAAGTTCTAAAAGCAAAAGGAAAAAAGGTTTAAATCTAAGCAGTGGTCCATCAAAACGTAAAAACAGAGGAAGTGGACATCCTTGTAAGAGTTGTAATTAATGAAAAAAATAATTCAATGGCTATCAGGTGGCGTTATCAAAGAGATTGGTAACGTCATCGACAAGCTTACTACAACCGAAGAAGAGAGGTTAGAAGTAAAGAAGCAAATACAGCAGATACTAGAAGACGCAGATACTAAAGCTCAATTAGAGGTTAGTAAGCGTTGGGAAGCAGATATGAAGTCTGATAGTTTTTTAAGTAAAAACATTAGACCAATGATCTTAATATATCTGACTGTAATTTTTACGTCTTTAGCTTTTTTTGATGGTAACATTGGTGAGTTTGGACTAGCTAAAGAATATATACCAATATTTCAAACGTTACTAGTAACCGTATACGGAGCCTACTTTGTAGGTCGTACTTGGGAAAAAGCAAAATCAATAACAAACAATTAAATTAAATCAAATGAGTAAAAAAATCACAAAAGAACATTTAGAAAAAATTAATGCAAGCCAAGAAAAGCTAATGAGCTTGATTAATCAAATAGGCGTGTTAGAATCTCAAAAACACAGTTTATTGCATCAAGTTGGAGATGCTAATAAAGAAGTCGAAGACTTTAAACTTGTGTTAGAAAAAGAGTACGGACCTGTTAATATAGACTTAAAGACAGGCGAATATGAGTCTATTGAAGCTGACTCTAAGCTAGAAAAGGCTTAATATGTCATCTGTTGTAAGAAAAATAAGTATTGGTTCTGATTACAAAAATGATGCAATGCATTATTCTGTAGGTCAACAAGTCTATGGAGGTCACGAGATCTCACATATACTTCTTGACGAGTCTGATAACTCTTACAATATTCACATTAAGAAAAACAACGAGGTAATGCCATGGAAGAAATTCAATTCTCACATGGCAATATCTGTTGAATATGATTTGGAGTATTGAAAGGATTATACGACTTTATAGTAGAACCTTTAGGTGAAAAATACAGTAATAAAATAAAAATAGGTGATAAAGAGTTAGTTTTAAACACAAAGATTGAAGACTTCAAGTTTGTAAATAGACTAGCTAAAGTAATAGAAACACCTAAAGCTTTTAATACTGGTATTGATGTTGGTGATATAATTGTTATACACCAAAACGTGTTTAGAGTATTCTATGACATGAAGGGTAATAAGAAAAAAAGTAGGTCTTGGTTCAAAGATGATTTGCATTTTTGCGCAATAGATCAAATCTATTTATATAATAAAGGTGACAAGTGGAGGTCTTTTGGAGACAGATGCTTTATTTCACCCATAAAAGATACAGAATCTCTAACGCTAGATAAAGAGAAGAGTCTTGTTGGTATATTAAAATATGACAATAGCTCCTTAAATGCGCTAGGAATCAACTCAGGAGACTTAGTTGGTTACACGCCAAATGGAGAATGGGAGTTTTTAGTTGACGGCAAGAGATTATACTGTATGAAATCTAATGATATCGTAATTAAATATGAATACCAAGGAAACGAAGTTGAATATAATCCAAGCTGGGCAGAAAGCAGTAGAGGAGTTAATCAAAGTAGCTAAAGAAGCTATTGTTGATTCAGATGACGATATATCAGCTGATAGATTAAAGAATGCTGCAGCTACAAAAAAGCTAGCTATATTCGATGCTTTTGAAATATTAAATAGAATAGAAGCTGAAGAGAATATGTTAAATGAAAAACCAGTAGAAGTAAAAGAAGAGAAATCTTTTAGAGGCTTTGCAGAAGGGAGATCTAAATAATGTACGAGCAAACTTTATATAAAGTATTAGAAGACCACATAAAGCCTAAGGTTCTAAAGAGAATGAATAGGTATAAGAAGTGGGAATATGGGTACAATAAAGAACACGACTTAATAGTTATAAGTAAAACTGGCGAAATAGGTGAGATATATGAGATACAAGATCTTGTTATAGCTTTGCCAAAAGAAAAAGAAATAGTTTCCTTCGAAGGAAACAAATGGTCGCACACTGAATACCCAAAAGAATTAAGTAAAATTAAATCCGTATTTGACTGGGAAGAATACCCGTTAGATTTTAAAGAAAAGTGGTATGATTACATTGATAAAGAATTTACAAGGCGTGAAGAGGGTTTTTGGTTTATTAACAAAGACAAGCCTACTTATATTACTGGCACTAACTATATGTACTTGCAGTGGAGTAAGATTGACGTCGGGCAACCAGACTTTAGGGAATCAAACAGATTATTCTACATATTCTGGGAAGCTTGTAAAGCCGACACGCGTAGCTATGGGATGTGCTACCTTAAGAACAGAAGATCCGGTTTTTCGTTCATGGCAAGCGGGGAGACAGTTAACCAAGCAACAATATCTACAGATGCACGCTTTGGTATACTCTCGAAATCTGGACCCGATGCAAAGAAAATGTTTACTGACAAAGTTGTCCCAATATCAGTCAACTATCCATTTTTCTTTAAACCAATACAAGACGGTATGGATCGCCCAAAAACCGAACTGGCATACAGAGTTCCAGCCTCGAAATTCACAAGGCGTAAACTCGACTCAAACGAGAAGCTACAGGAAATCACCGGCCTCGACACAACGATCGACTGGAAAAACACGGGAGACAACTCGTATGACGGTGAGAAATTAAAACTACTAGTACACGATGAAAGTGGAAAGTGGGAAAGACCTACCAACATATTAAACAATTGGAGGGTTACAAGAACTTGTTTAAGACTAGGTTCAAGAATTATAGGTAAGTGTATGATGGGATCAACATCAAATGCTTTAGATAAAGGAGGAGATAACTTTAAAAAACTTTACAATGATTCAGACGTTACACAAAGAAACGCCAATGGACAGACTCGCTCAGGACTCTATTCTTTGTTCATACCTATGGAATGGAACTACGAAGGCTACATTGATTCTTATGGCTTTCCTGTATTCAACACACCAAAAAAAGAAGTAGTAGGTCCTCTTGGAGACACTATAACTCAAGGTGTAATAGAATACTGGGATAACGAAGTAGAAGGATTAAAACAAGATCAAGACGGTTTAAATGAATTTTATAGACAGTTTCCACGCACAACAAAACACGCGTTTAGAGATGAGTCTAAAGAATCTTTATTCAATTTAACAAAAATATACGAGCAAATAGATTTCAATGAAGATCTTAAAAACTCAATCAACGTTACTCAAGGAAGTTTTCAGTGGCAAAACGGAGAAAAAGACACAAAGGTTGTATTTGTACCAAATAAAAACGGTAGGTTCAGAGTTTCTTGGGTTCCACCTTTAAATCTACAAAATCGTGTGATAATAAAGGGTGGACTTAAATATCCAGGCAATGAACACTGCGGAGCTTTTGGTTGTGATAGTTATGATATATCAGGTACGGTTGACAAAAGAGGATCTAATGGATCTTTACATGGTTTAACTAAGTTTAGCATGGAGGACGTACCTCCAAATCATTTCTTTTTAGAATATATAGCTAGACCACAAACCGCTGAAATATTTTTTGAAGATGTTCTAATGGCTTGCGTATTTTACGGAATGCCGATACTAGCAGAGAATAACAAACCTAGATTATTATACCATTTTAAAAGAAGAGGTTATAGAGGTTTTTCTATAAATAGACCAGATAAAAGTTACAATAAGCTATCGGTCACAGAAAGAGAACTTGGTGGAATACCAAATTCAAGTGAAGATATAAAGCAAGCACACGCTGCTGCAATTGAAACATACATTGAGTTATTTGTTGGTTTAAAGGAAACTGGATATGGTGATATGTATTTTCAAAGAACATTAGAAGACTGGGCTAAATTTAATATAAACAACAGAACAAAGCACGATGCTTCTATTAGCTCTGGCTTAGCTTTAATGGCTTGCAACAAACATAGGTACGCTCCATCAAGCCCGGTTCAAAGAAAGGTTTACGATTTAGGAATAAAAAGATATGACAACAAAGGATCGATGTCTAAAATAATAAAATAAATGAAGATATACACAAATACCAATAGTGCTTTTCCTAGCCAAGTTGTTAGTGACGAAGAGAAAGCAAGCTGGGATTACGGCCTGCAGGTTTCTCAAGCTATTGAAAACGAGTGGTTTGACCAGGGTAGGACTAGTGGTAATAGATATTTAAGTAATTCAAACAACTTTCACCAACTAAGACTTTATGCTAGAGGAGAGCAATCTACTCAAAAATACAAAGATGAATTGTCCATAAACGGTGATTTGTCTTATCTTAATTTAGACTGGAAACCTGTACCTGTTATATCTAAGTTTGTAGACATAGTTGTTAACGGTATGTCTAATAAAACATATGACATTAAAGCGTTTGCTCAAGACCCTGAGTCTATGAAAAAACGTAGTGGCTACGCTGAAGCTATACTTAGAGATATGTACTCTAAAGATTTAATAGCAAAGGCTAACGCTGTAACAGGACAAAACTTTATGAACTCTGGTTTACCTCAAAATGAGTTGCCGGAAACTCAAGAAGAACTTGACCTACATATGCAACTTTCTTACAAGCAGTCTATAGAAATAGCTGAAGAAGAAGCTATTTCAAACACGCTAGCTTTTAATAAATGGGATTTAACTAGAAGAAGATTAAATTATGATCTAACAGTTTTAGGTATTGCAGCGGTAAAAACAAACTTTAACACATCTAACGGTATAACTGTTGATTATGTTGATCCTGCTTATATGGTGTATTCTTACACGGAAGACCCTAATTTTGACGACGTTTACTACGTAGGTGAGGTTAAAGCTGTTACAATACCTGAGCTTAAAAAGCAGTTTCCACATATAACAGATGAGGAATTACAGAGAATACAATCAATGCCTGGAAACCGTCAATACATATCAGGTTGGGGAAATTATGATGAAAACACTGTACAGGTCATGTACTTTGAGTACAAAACTTATATGGACCAGGTTTTTAAGATTAAAATTGGAAATAACGGTTTAGAAAAAGCTATTGAAAAAACAGACGCTTTTAATCCACCACCTAGCGATAACTTTGAAAGAGTTTCTAGATCTATTGAAGTATTATATACTGGCGCTAAAATAATTGGAACACAAGAAATGTTACAATGGGAAATGTCTGAAAATATGACAAGACCGTTTGCTGACACTACTAAAGTAGAAATGAATTACGCTATAACGGCACCTAGAATGTACAAAGGTCGCATAGACTCTATCGTAAGTAAGGTAACTGGTTTTGCTGATATGATTCAATTGACTCATTTGAAACTGCAACAAGTTATGTCTAGAATAGTGCCAGACGGTGTTTTCTTAGACATGGATGGTTTAGCTGAGGTAGATCTTGGTAATGGAACTAACTACAACCCTGCGGAAGCATTAAATATGTATTTTCAGACTGGTTCTATAGTTGGTAGATCGCTCACCCAAGACGGTGAATTAAACAGAGGTAAAGTACCTATTCAAGAGCTTAATTCTTCCAGCGGACAAGCTAAAATACAAAGCTTAATACAAACTTATCAGTATTATTTACAAATGATACGTGACGTAACTGGATTGAATGAAGCTAGAGATGGTTCTGCTATGGATAAAAACTCTTTGGTAGGACTGCAAAAGATGGCTGCTAATGCATCCAATGTTGCAACTAGACACATATTACAGTCTAGTCTATATTTAACCCTTAAAACCTGCGAAAACATATCTCTTAGGATTTCTGATGTATTAAACAATCCATTAACAGCTAACGCTCTACAACAAAGTATATCTTCGTACAACGTAGGCACGCTTAAAGAAGTTCAAAACTTAAATTTACATGACTTTGGTATATTTTTAGAATTAGAACCAGACGAAGAAGAAAAACAACTTTTAGAACAAAACGTACAAATAGCCTTGCAGGCAGGTGGCATTGACCTTGACGATGCTATAGATATTAGACAGGTTAAAAACTTAAAGCTAGCAAATCAAATGCTTAAGCAAAAAAGAGCTGTTAAAGCTAAAGAAGAGCAAGCTAAGCAAATGGCTAACATACAAGCCCAAGCTCAGGCTAATGCTGAGAGTGCAGAAAAAGCAGCTTTATTTGAAGTACAAAAACAACAAGCTTTAACTCAAGAAAAAGTTAATATAGAGCAAGCTAAGTCGCAATTTGAAACGCAAAGAATGCAAACAGAGGCTGCAATTAAAAAAGAGTTAATGGCAGAAGAGTTTAATTATCAAATGCAACTAGCTCAAGCTACTATACAAAGAGAAGCTGAAAGAGAAAAAGAAATAGAAGATAGAAAAGACGAAAGAACTAAAATCCAAGCAACTCAACAGTCTGAGTTAATAGATCAAAGAAAAAATGACTTGTTACCTAAAAACTTTGAGTCAAGTAATGATAGCCTAGGAGGTTTTGGCTTAGAACAGTTCAGTCCTAGATAAAGAGTAAACACAATTATTTAATTATATTATATTATGTCAGAAGTAAAACAAGAAGAACCTGTTAAGCAGGAAGGTGAGTTTAAAGTTAAAAAGAAAACTCCAAAAAAATTAACACCACAAAACGATGGACCTATAAAGGTTAACATCAAAGAACCTTTAATTGAAACTGAACCAGAAGTTACAAAGGTAGTAATACCTAGTGAAGAGCCTGTCAAAGAAGAAGCTAAAGAAGTTTCCGTGCCAGAACCTATAGCTGTTCAAGATTTTCAACAAATACAAGAGGTAACTGAAAAAGAGAAAGAAGAGGTAAAACAAGTGGTAACAGAAGCTAAAGAAGCTTTGAGAGATGAAAAAATACTAGGAAAAGCTTTACCTGAAAATGTAGAGAAATTAGTTTCTTTCATGGAAGACACAGGTGGAACGGTTGAAGACTATGTTAGATTAAACGCTGACTATTCAAACGTGTCTGACGAGGTGTTGCTTAAAGAATATTATTTAAAAACAAAACCTTATCTAGAAAACGATGACGTGAGTCTTTTATTAGAAGACTATAGTTATGACGAAGAATTAGATGAGGATATAGATATACGCAAAAAAAAGCTTGCGTTAAAGGAAGAGGTTGCTAAAGCCAAAAACTTTTTAGAGGAAACAAAGAGTAAGTACTACGACGAGATCAAGTTGAGACCGGGCGTAACTCAAGACCAACAAAAAGCTACGGATTTTTTCAATCGCTACCAAGAAGACCAGAGTAGAGCTGTGCAGAAGCAGGATCAGTTTAAGTCCCAAACTAAAGAATTATTCAATGACGACTTCAAAGGTTTTGATTTCGAAGTTGGAGATAAAAAGTTTAGATACGGATTACAAAACAAAGATGCTGTTGCTGAAAAACAATCTGACATTAACAATTTCGTTAAGAAGTTCTTAGACGATGACGGTAATGTTATAAATCACAAAGAATATCACAAAGCTCTATACGCTGCCATGAATACTGATAAACTAGCTAATCATTTTTACGAACAAGGTAAAGCTGATGCCGTAAGAGATGTTGTTAACAGCTCAAAAAACCCTAGTACAAGCCCAAGGCCTACTAGTGACGGTAATGTTTTTGTAAATGGTTTCAAAGTTAAAGCTATTAGTGGCATGGACTCTTCAAAGCTGAAAATTAAAACAAAAAAATTTAACTAAAAAAACTAAAAATTATGGGATTAGATAATCCATTTGGTAGTATAGTACCTTCTCAAACGCAGCAGGTATTAAACACAAACTACCTAACATTTAACGATGCCGCTGGAGGCGGAACTTTCGCACAACAGTATTTACCTGAAATTTATGAACAAGAAGTAGAGCGTTACGGAAACCGTACGTTATCTGGATTCTTACGCATGGTAGGTGCTGAATTACCAATGACTTCAGATCAAGTAATCTGGTCAGAACAAAATAGATTACATATTGCATATGACAGCTGTTCATTTGTAGATGCTGGAGCTAACGAAGCTTCTATAATCACTTTAGGTGGTGGAGCAACTGCTTTGAATGTTATATCTATAAATGATACTGTAGTTGTTTTAGATCCTGCTGGACTAGAATCAAAAGGTATTGTTACAGCTGTAACCGGAACAGGTGCTGCTGCTGGAACTATTACAGTACAACCTTTTGGAGCTACTTCTCTTACAACTGATGGATTTGCAACACCTGCAGCTACTTTGAAAGTATTTGTATACGGTTCTGCGTATAGTAAAGGAACTAGCATTGGCGCTGGTGGTGGAAATTCTGCTGACAGAGTTAGTGTAGAGCCTGTGCTTACTCAGTACGCAAACTCTCCTGTTATTATTAGAGATCAATACGTAGTATCTGGATCTGATATGGCACAAATTGGATGGGTTGAAGTTGCAACTGAAGATGGAACATCTGGATATTTATGGTATTTAAAAGCTGAATCTGAAACTCGTTTACGTTTTGAAGATCACTTAGAAATGTCTGTAGTTGAAGGCGAATTAAACACTAACGGTTCTCCACTAGCTAATTACGGTGCTGCTGCTTTACCTGGTACTCAAGGTTTATTTGCTGCTATCGAGGATCGTGGTAATGTAAACACAGGTTTTACCGCTGCTACTGGATTAGCTGATTTTGATGCTATCTTGAAAAACTTAGATACCCAAGGAGCAATTGAAGAAAACATGTTATTCTTACAAAGACAAACATCTCTTGATTTTGATGATATGTTAGCTGGTGTTGGTGGACCTTCTACTGGACTTTACCAAGGTGGTAGCTCTTTTGGATTATTTGAAAATTCAGAAGATATGGCTTTGAACTTAGGATTTAGCGGTTTCCGTAGAGGATCTTACGATTTCTATAAGACTGACTGGAAATACTTAAACGATGCTTCTACTCGTGGAGGTATTGATGGTGTTAGCTCTATCGAAGGAGTATTAATTCCTGCTGGAACTTCTACTGTTTACGATCAAGTTTTAGGAACTAACATTCGTCGACCATTCTTACACGTACGATACAGAGCTTCACAAGCTGATGATCGTCGTATGAAGTCTTGGTTAACTGGTTCTGCTGGAGGAGCTTACACATCAACTTTAGATGCTATGGAAGTAAACTTCCTATCTGAAAGATGTTTAGTAACTCAAGCTGCTAACAACTTTGTACTTTTCAAAGGAGTATAGTAACTTAACAATAATAATCCCTGCCTTCGGGTGGGGATTTTTTATATGACATTAGCCCCTTACTAGTTATATACTATGGCTATTGTCACAATTTTAAACTATTTAATTATATTATATTATGGCTAAAAAAGCTACAGCAGAAACAATTGAGGTTGCACCTCAAGAGGTAGCAGTTAAAACTGCACCACAAAAACCTACAAAACCAACGTGGGAAATTAAAGATAGAGTTTACTACTTAAAAGGTAGAAAAACACCTTTAACACATACAATACCTAGTAAACATACTAGAAAACATGCTTTACTTTATTTTGACCCTATAGCTGGAGTACAAAAAGAAATAAGATATGCAACAAATCAAGATTCTCCACTTGCAGATGAACAAAAAGGGGAATGTACTATGGGTCACATCATGTTTTTGGATGGGAAACTAGTAGTACCAAAAGAAAAACAAAACTTACAGAAGTTGTTATCTATATATCACCCATTAAAAGATAGGATATATCAAGAGTTTAGTGCTGTTGCAAAAGCAGAAGACGAACTTGATGTTTTAGATCTTCAAATCGATGCTTTAAATGCAGCTAGATCAATGGATGTAGATCAAGCAGAGGCAATATTAAGAGTTGAGTTAGGATCTAAAGTTAACTCGATGAGTTCTAAAGAGCTTAGAAGAGACTTACTTTTATTTGCTAGACAAAACCCTGCATTGTTTATAAACTTAGCTAACGACGAAAACGTTATGCTACGAAACTTTGCTATCAGAGCTTCTGAGGCAAGCATAATTAAGTTATCTCAAGACCAAAGAGTTTTCACATGGGGATCAAACGGTAGAAAATTAATGAACGTACCATTTGACGAAAATCCTTTCTCAGCTTTCGCGGCTTATTTAAAAACCGATGAAGGTGTAGAAATTTACAAGTCTATAGATAAAAAACTATAAAAACAAGTAATACTATGTAGTAGCTAGGTCACTTTAAAAGTGGCCTAACTGCTATAATTAATAAAAATATAAAATGGCCATAAACGTAGATCAAGTTTATAAAACAGTCTTGTTAATAATAAACAAAGAACAAAGAGGTTACTTAACTCCTAGTGAGTTTAACAAGCTAGCTACTCAAGTTCAGTTAGACATTGTTGATACTTACTTTGAAACAATAAACCAACAATCACGTGGGCCACAAAACGAGACGGAATATTCTAACCGACTTAAAACAGCTCAAGAGTCACTAGATACTTTTAAAGAAATAGGACCTTGTACTTTCACCCCTGCGACAGCATCAACACAAGCGTTTTTCTCAACGCCAGCTGCTTCAGGTGGAGCTAGTGGCGCTCAAGTAATTGCCACTCAAAATACTATACTCTCTTATCCACTTACTTCAATAACACAAGCACAAGTAGAAACCAGTAATGTAGTTGTTACTTTAGAGTCTCCAATAGGTAGTCCTGGAGTTCCTTACTTAGATTACAGTATAACAGGTGGTGCTCTTCTATTAACTAACGGAGCTATTCCAACAGGTAGTCAAATAAGAATTGTTTTATATCCTGAAAACTTTTACAAGCTAGGTACTGTTTTGTATAATGGAGACAAAGCTGTTGAGCCAGTACAAAGAAATGAATTAGCTTTGCTTAACTTATCTTCAATAACTAAACCCTCTGAGTATTATCCGGTTTATGTATATAACAACAATAAGATAATAATTCACCCACAAACCATAAGTAGTAATATAGAAGCTACTTATATTAGAAAACCAAACGATGTTATTTGGAACTTCAACACATCTACGCCTGTTAATGGTTATTATGTTTGGGATCCTGATACTTCTGTTGATTTTGAATTAAATAAAACAGAGCAAACAAACGTTATATTACAGATATTGTTATACGCAGGGATAGTAATAAAAGACAACACGATCGTTCAAGCAGCTTCAGCTGAAATTCAAAAAGAAGAACAAAACGAAAAAAGTTAATAAAAAATGGCTATAACACCGAAAAGTAATGGATTGATAACTGAGAATGCTAGACAGTACTACGAAGGCGCTCAAGAATTTAGAGGGTACAACTATAGCGATGCTGGTTTTACTACAGACTTTAATACCGATTTGTGTTTTAAAACATGGGACGAGAATTTACCGGAGTACACTCTTAATAATTTTAAACTTTACACCAGCCCAACAGGAATTCCTGGCACTTATTTAGAGTATTTATCTGAGTTTTCAGTGTCTGGCAATACTATAACCTTTCCAGTTGGATCAGAACCTGCTAGTAGTCTGTATGTAGTCGTTCAGTTAAAAATATTAACAGGTGGGAAATATGGTAACAACGATACAGAAAAAGCTTACGGTCAAGTGGTTGAAGACAACTATGGGGGTTACGCTTATACAACTTTAAATGATGTTATAAATAATTTTTTAGTAGCATATGTAGGTAATGAAAAGTTAATACCTAACGTAAAAAGAACGGATATAATATTTCATGCTAAGAGAGGATTACAAGAATTTAGCTTTGACACTTTAAAAAGCATCAAGACATCGGAATTAACGATTCCACCAAGCTTAACACTACCGCTACCTCAAGACTACGTAAATTACGTTAGAACTTCTTGGATAGATAGATTTGGCGTTAAACATGTTATATACCCTACTAATAACTTGACTAATAGTCCTTATTATACTAATATACAAGATTCTACAGGTATACCTACTCAAGACAATTTTGGTAACAACATAGAGGGTACTTCTATTATACAAGAAAGATGGCATAGTGCTGGCAATCAAGACTTAAATAATTACTTAAACTCTAGCCCAGACACGGGCTCTAGTTCTAATTTTTATGGAACTTCTTTTCAAGAAGACGGTTCTTTAATACGTAGAGATTGGGGGCAAAAGTATGGCTTAGATCCTCAATACGCGCAAAGCAATGGTTATTTTAATCTCAGCGAAAGAGAAGGTAAGATGTCTTTTTCTAGCGGTTTAGTTGGTAACTTAATATTGTTAGAATACGTATCAGATGGCTTAGCTTATGACATGGACTCTAGAGTACCTAAAATGGCTGAGGAAGCTTTATACGCGTATATATTGCATGCTGTAATATCTACAAGAAGAAACCAACCAGAATACGTTGTTCAGAGGCTTAAACGAGAAAAAAGCGCAAAACTTAGAAACGCTAAAATTAGGTTATCTAATATTAAACTAGGCGAAATTGCTCAAGTAATGAGAGGTAAATCTAAACAGATTAAACACTAAAATAAAATGGCAGAAGCTAAAAATAGTTTTATAAAATCTAAAATGAATAAGGATTTAGACGAAAGACTAATTCCTAACTCAGAATACAGAGACGCTTTAAATATAGCTGTTTCTAGATCAGAAAACAGTGACGTTGGAGCTTTAGAGTCTATTAGAGGCAATTCTCAAACGTCTTTACTTTCTGGAGGTGGCCATTTTATAATAGGAACATACGTAGACGAAACAAACTCTATAGTTTACTATTTTAGAACAAACCACACGTCAGAGGTTAAAGCACCCTTTAATGCCACATGCACTATCGGTGCTTACAATACTATAACTAATATAAATGTAACACTTGTTAGTGGAAGTTTTTTAAACTTTTCCACAACAGAATACATGAATGGTATTAGCTTAATTGAAAACCAGTTATTTTTTACTGACAATAGAAATCAACCTAGAAAAATAAAAGTAGACGCTGCCCCAGGTACTCATTATTTCAATGAAGACCAAATATCTGTAGCTAAATTTTCTCCCTACAAGGCTCCTGAATTTACAAATCTTAGGGCTAATCCACAAGACTTTGCTAACTACACAGATAGCCTAGAACCTTCTACCATGTCTGACGCTCAAGACCCTGTTATCGTTGAGGTAGGTATATATGACCTAAGCACAGAAAATTTAGCTGTAAAAAGATATAGAAATGGAGAAGAAATAATTGAAGCGCAAAGCAGGACTGAATGGGACGCTGCTGATGTAGCTCAAGAAGGCAGGTGGTGCTACTATGACAACTCTCTAGGTAATGGTGTTACTTACGGAATTTTATATAACAAGTGGGCTGTTTTAGATCCAAGACAACTTGCTCCAACTGGTTTTAGAATACCTACAGCTGCTGAATGGAGTAATATCATATCTGCTGGTCCATCGTCTTCAGGTCAAAACTGGAGGTCTATAGATCTATGGGATGTTACAGCTCCTGGTTACCAAGAAGGTAATAATTTAGTTGGTACTAACATTAAACCAGCTGGATATAGAAGAACAGCTGGTACGGGTGGGGATGGTTTTAACTCATTAACAACAGCTGGTAGGTTTTGGGCTAGTGACTCAGCTACCAATAACTACGCTCAATGGAATCCAACAGCTGTCATAACACAAAACTCAGACGGAAACACTGGAGATGGTTATTCTGTTAGAGTTATTAGAGACGCTGGGTATAACGGTTGGAATGGTGATCCTGATTTTCTATCTGAAAAGTTTGCTAGATTTAGTTATAGATTTAAGTTTGAAGATAACGAGTACTCTACTGTTGCTCCTTTTAGCCAAGACGTTTTTATACCTCACCAAGAAGGTAGATTTGTTAATAATGACGAAAACAACGCTTTTGTAACTACAGTTGTTGATTGGATGCAGAACTCTATAAATAATGCTGTTTTAAATATAACACTTCCCTGCAATGATGTTATAACTAATTACAAGATAACTGAAATAGATATATTGTTTACAGAGTCAGATTCTTTAGCTTTTAAAGTTATAGAAACTATTAGAGTTAATGATTCTTTTATAGCATCTTTAAACGGCACTAATATATATCAATACTCTTACCAATCAAGACTGCCTGTTACAACTCTTCCGGAGGCTCAAAACATTAGAGTTTTTGACAAAGTGCCAGTTAGAGCCTTAGCTCAAGAAACCTCGGGCAATAGAATAATGTATGGCAATTACTTATCTAGCCACAGTGCTCCAGATAGTTTAAGTTACTACGTAGGTTCTAAAGAAAAATCAACACAACAATTTATAGAATATCCACAGCATTCAGCTAAGCAAAATAGAAACTATCAAGTAGGTTTAGTGTTAGCTGACAAGTACGGAAGACATACGGATGTAGTTCTGTCGTCTCAAGACGGTTTATTAGATTCTGATGGAAATCCACAACCTGGATCTAACTACTTTAATGATTATAAAAAAGGTAATTTTGGAAGTAAAGTCGCTGATTGGAAAGGTGACAACTTAGCTTTGTTTTATTTACAGCAAATACCAGAGGGAGACATAGGTATATCAGGTTATCCTGGAGCTTATGCAACTGGTAATTATTACACTGTCGATTCAAGAACTCCAGACTCACCTAGCGCTTTATATCCTTTCTTTTTAAGTTTAGGAACTCAGTGTCTTGTCTCTACTTTAGATCAAACAGTTTTTGATACCTCTGTTTTGTTTTTAGATGCTACAGGTCTAGACAATACATTCAATGTTTTTAAGAACTTTGGAAATGGATGGGTGCTTCAAGAAGAATCTAGTTACACGCAGTCGCCTTATAATACTTATAGCGATGATTACACGAGGATAACATTCAATGATGGGGTTGAGTTAGGTGTAGTTATTAAAGTAGAAGTTTTATATACATCAAGTAAAAAATATAAATACACAACAGGCGCTAGTACTGGGGATGCGGTTAGGTCTTTATTCCCTAACTTTGCTGCAACTTATCAGAATTATTTCTTTTCAGGTCAAAAACTAAGAGGACTTTACATAGATTACACTCAAATTTCCGACGTTACAGCTATCTTAGATAATAACAACGACGCGAAGGCGGTTGTTTTTTATACAGATGAAGAGGTTGCCACTGATTATTTATTTGATAATACACCTAACCCAGTCACAACAGAACCTAGCAAGCAAGCTAAAGAACATACTTACGCTACTTACACTATAAACCCCTTAGGTTTTTATATGTATAAACCTGTCGTTAAACAACAGCAACAGGATTATTACAATGTATATTTACCAGGCATAGTTAATGGATATCCAATAGTTGATGAAACGAAAGAAAAAGGTGAAACTGGCTTTGTAACTTTGATAGCAGATAATGTAAATAAAGTACCTAGAAGCCTACAAGATGTTGGCCCAACTCAAAACCAATTTACCAGTGATGTCAGCATGTTTGGGCGCGTAACAAACATAACGGAGGTTGAATCTACAACCGGTATTTTTTCTACTTATAATGTGCAGTATGATCCTGTGCCTTCTGCTGATAAAGTTGATTTGATAGCTAACACTTTAAACGCATTTCCAGAATTACAGCCAGCAGATCCTTTAGACCCACTTTCTGGAGATGTAAATTCTTTCAGTGTTTACAACTACGACACGAACCCAATTCTAGCAAAAATATCTACTAGAAACGCTATAGGTATAAAAGAAACTTTATACACCCTGCCTGCGGAAGGTGATGGTAACTATCCATACCCAGAAAACATGGGATTAGCTGTTTATGAAACATCTCCTTTTGTTTCTAATTTAGACTTGTTTTATGAGACTTCTACAGCAGATCTAATATCAGACTTGAACTTGAGTATTGTTAATACTAGCTCTGATATAACTGGACTTACGACTTTCGAGTCTGACTTTTCAGAATCCGCAAGTTTAAATACTCCTATAACAACAGATTTTTTTCCTATAGCTGGAGGTAACCCACTGCTTACAACTTCTTTGCAAAGCTTTCAAGTATATAATTACGACCCAGCTACGCAAACGTTAGATACAATAAACCCGGTGACTAGTCAATTCCTTGTTTCTAGTGGTGCTTCACCAGGTAGTTATAGAGTTTTAACTAATGACACTTTTTATGCTGGATCATCTCAAGAGCCAGCGTACAATGTAACTTGGAGAGGCAGGTATCAGTTTGTTTTAAATATAGAACAAGAAGACGGAACGGTAGTCGCTCAAAGTTTTGAAATTCAATTAGAAAACTCTGTGCCAACGGTTTTAAACCCAAACCCGACTCTAATTAACTTTGATCTACCTTCAGAATCAAACGCTACTATAGTTACAACGCAGGGTAATGGTACTATAGTTAGTCAATCTCCTCAAGGTAGAAACGGGTCAGCTAAAGTAACGTCACCTGGTCAATCAACATTCTCAAGCAGCTCTGGGTGGACTATATATGAAGCGTCTAGAACTAGACAAAGCACTGGTGTCACAGAAACTATAACTAGCGGCTTTAACGCTTGGTATCAAACAGCCTCTGGATCTACGGATAGACCTACGTTTCAAACTACAGTTGCAGATTATCAAGTTTTTACTCTGTCAGGTGCACCAGATACTAATGGAAATTACCCAGGTGAAGGAAACAAAAATGGTTATTCTTACTCTGTAAAAATGAGATTGACTGATACCTTAGGAGCTGTTAACGAAGAGTCTACGCTAAACTATACGATAGGCGCTATAACCAGCTACGAAGGTACAGTTCAATGGATTCCTTACCAAAGACTTAACAACACTAATGGCGCTGGCGATTGGAACACTAGCGACCAGTTATCTAACTGGAAATCATCACTTCCATACACACGTTTGATTGGAGCCGGACCTGATACTCAAGTGTTAGGCCAGTTAACTAATTGGACGGACCAACCTGTTTACATATATAGCGGTGGAGCTATAGTTTCAGGTGTTGGAGGTGGTCAATTGACCCGGATAATTACATTTCCTTTTACATTCCCTAATCCAGGTGGTACAAGCTCAGAGGTGTTTGGTCCTACTTTTTTGGACTACAATCAATCATTTACCGATGCTTTAGGAGATACATACGTTACTGATATAGGCCCACAAAACTCAACCTCAACCACCACATCACAGGGTATAGGTCCTTTTAATCCATGTTATTGTGTAACTGACCCATGTTATGACGTGAGTCAGTTACAGGGTGTTTTAGTAAGTGCAATTCTTCAACCTTTCACGCAAGCGTCTGGTGGTGCTAGCTCAACAATAGACGATTTAATGGCGGCTGGTGTAAGACCTGGAATGAAAAATACAGCTGGCGGTACTTTAGGTAACTACGACTTTACCGGTTGTGCTATTGTTAACTTCGGCGCTGTTTTAAATAGACTTCCATCAACCGCTAGTGTACAAGGCACGATGGGATGGTCTCATGAAAATCAAAACTGTTCTAATCCAAATTCACCAAATAAGCAACCTGGAAACTACAACGTTTTAACGACAGGTGTTGGATTTTACGTAAATGAAACTGACGGTAACGTTGACACGTACCCTACTAACGTGAAGTTTAGTACTCAAAATATAGGACCAACAGAACCTATATAGAGATAAATTAAATATAAAGGTAATTAATATAGAAATAAGTAATTATAATATAACATGGCAGTTACAATACCAGTAAAATATTACAACACATACATTCTTAAAAAGCTAGTGGAAGGGGATATATCCTCTTCATATAACTGGTATGTTGAAGAGGCTAGAATAAAAGGAGGTTATAACAATGTTCAAACAGGTTTAGCACCTAGAGCTTTTATAAGATCAGACAATACTAGACAGCAAGTTTTAGGTAATTCTATTACTTATTCTGGTGTTTTAAATTCTAGAACAGGTATTAATGAGTCAAATCAATTTCCTTCTGGACAAGATATAACAAGAAGTGTCGACCCTGGTAAAGGAACTATACAAAAGCTTTATGCGGAAGATACTAATTTAATTATATTTCAAGAAAACAAAGTTAATAGAGCTTTAATAGATAAAGACGCTATATATTCTCAGGAAGGCCAACCCATTCAGACTGCTTCTAACGTGGTAATAGGAGCTATAACGCCATACGCTGGTGAATTTGGAATAAGTAAAAACCCTGAAAGCTTTGCTGTATATGGGTATCAAAAATACTTTACAGACGTTAACCAGGGAGCTGTTTTAAGGCTTTCTAGAGATGGCATAACAGAAATATCTAATTATGGTATGTATGACTTTTTTAGAGATCGATTAAACAATCTTAACAACGGAAGAGCCATTGGCGGTTGGGACGTGCACAACAAGTGTTACACTTTATCTTTAGCTTCCACAACTCATACTACTGAAACACTATCTTTTGACGAGCAAATAAACGGTTGGACTAGTAGATATAGTTATGCACCTAGCGGTATTTTTAGTGTTCAAAGTGAATTCTTTTCAACTTACCAAGGTGGTATTTGGAGGCACTATCAAGATCCATCTGTAGTAAACAGAAGTAATTTCTATGGAGCAGCAAATGACTCATCGGTAACAACTGTATTCAACGCTATACCTTCTGTTGTTAAAAGTTTTAAAACAATTAACTACGAAGGTGAAGGTAATTGGGCTTTAACATCTATCACTACAAACAGTGGTGATTCGGCTCACTCTATAGGCACGTATTCTTTTGCTACATCTTTAGCAGCTATGGATAATTTATTGTTTCAAAACAAATTCAAGAAAAAAGAAAATAAATATTTTGCAAATTTAATAAACATATCTCCAGCAATGGACGGTGAAGTTATTTTTGGGCAATCAATTTCAGGTATAAAAGGATTTACAGCGACAGCTGTTTTAACAGCAACAAACGACCCTGATTCAGGAACTAACGAATTGTTTTCAGTGTCTAGTAATTATAAGGAATCATCATATTAAATCAAATCAATGAGTGAATTAAAATCAAGACTTTTAAAAGATAGTGATTGGGAAACTTTGTGTCAATGGTGGGAATCATGGCCTAAATGGGTTAATCCTCCAAAGTCTTTTTTGCCAGACAATGGCAAAGGAGGTCTTATGATAGAAAAAGAAGGTAAACCAATAGTAGCTGGTTTTTTATATATAACAAACTCTGACGCGGTTTTATTAGAATGGATAGTGTCAGATCCAGAATACAGAGATAAGGATCGTAAAGATGCCTTAGAATTGCTTATAGCAAGCGCGGAGGCAACATGTAAAGGGCTTGGTAAAAAACACATGTTTACCATAGGTAGAAACAAACATTTAATTGAAACACATAAAAAACTAGGTTGGACTGTTGATCCAGATCCTTCTCATGAGATAATAAAAAATATATAAATTATGGCAGTAGTAGCAGCAATAGGAGCCGCGGTGGTTGTAGGTGGAGGTTTAATATCTGCGCACCAGGAAAAGCAAGCCGCTAAAGGGTTTGCTAACGATGCAAATGGTAGAGCAGCAGAGATAAGAAGCATAGAAGCAAACAGGCAAGCGGTGCCAAATCCATTTGCTAATTTTGAAGACGTAAGTTCAATGGCTAAGGATTTATCAGGAATGATGTCTAATCCTTATTTAAACCTAGGAGTAGCAACTCAAGCCGCAGAATTTCAAGCAGAGGAAGCAGATATAGCTTTAGCTAATACATTAGATACATTAAGATCCAGCGGAGCAAGCGCGGGTGGCGCAACGGCTTTAGCTAGAGCCGCTTTAGAAAGCAAAAAAGGTGTATCAGCTACTATAGAAAAACAAGAGGCCGATAATGCAAAAGCAGCCGCTCGTGGAGAAGAAGTGTTACAAGCAGCTAAGGTTGGTGAAGCTACTAGACTACAGGATGTTCAAATGTCTGAAGCACAAAGAATGCAAGCAGCAGAGGCTCAAGGAATAGACTATCAATTTAAAGGTGAAGAAGACAGAACCATGCAACAGTTAAACCGTTTAGCGGGTCAACAACAGCAATCCGAAGCTAATAAAGCTCAAGCTAAAGGAAATCAAAATGCTGCTTACGGTGGAATTGCTAGCGGTCTTGGAAGTATTGTTGGAGGTTTTTCAGATAGAAGATTAAAGAAAAATATAAAACGAATAGGTGTCTCTGATAGTGGGTTAAAAATTTACTCGTTTGAGTATATTGATAAGAATCTAGGTGATGGTATATTCCAAGGCGTTATGTCTGATGAAATACCTAAAGAAGCTGTGATTCCATTCGACGGCTATGATTTAGTAGATTATTCAAGAATCGACGTTGAATTTAAAAAAATAGCTTAAAATGAGTAGAGAAAGTATATTAGCACAAGAAGCAAGAACAGCCGCTAGAGTAAGAAGCGGTTTTGAACAAGTAGCTGGAGTTTTTAAAGAAAAAGCTAAAGAAACAAGAAATAAAACAGAGCTTCTTCGTAAGACTATAAATGAAACTGAGGTTTATTGGAATGACAAAGTATCTGATCTTAAATCTAAAGTAAGCAAAACTGACACGGCTATTGATGACCAAATACATAGTGTTATAAATACAAATATTCAAAGCGCTGCAGATGCTCAAATAGGTTTAGTTAATGAGACAGACCCTGAAATTAGAAAACTTTTACAGAATAAAGTTAGAAACGCTGAGAAAGTAGTTGGTTTAATGGGTGATTTCACTGGAGCTTTATTAGATGAGACTAAGAAAATAAAAGAACAAGCGCCTAGTGTTTACGGCCAAGATGGTAGTTACATAGTTAATGGTAAAGACGAAGAAGAGTCTTTAGACTATCTGTCAGCTATAAATGTTTTAAACAAACAAAACAAATATCCTGAATCTTCAAAAGTGAATTTAAACTTTGATGAAAATACCGAGCAATTAACACTTAGTATATCAGGTAAAAGAGAAGATGGTAAGGATTTTTCTGTAAAGCTTAATGCTGAAGATTACATGACAGCTGACGGTGTTAATGCGGGTCTTATATCTGAAGTTCCAAGTTTTTCAGAGCAAAACCAAAGAGCTAAAGATTATTCAATCGTAGGTGGTAAAGGAGCTGGTGCAACCAGTATTAAACCAGGTTTTTTAATAGAAGGAAGAGATATTGTACCTATAAGAGGAGGTAAATATGAGCTTTTAGGCGCTAAAGAAGTTAACGTAAAATCTTTAGAGTCTCAAGTTAAAAAAGAGGTTTTTACACCAGCAGCCGCAGGTGTTCTTGCTAGGAATAATCGTAACTACATGAAGAATACTTTTGAAGTTAACTTAGATGGTTTCACTCCAGAGGGTATGACTTGGAATCAATTTAACAATATATCTGACCCTGTTGTTCAAAGAAATATATTAGCTGACGCTATGTCTAAAAAGTTTATGTATGACAAAGACACTGGACTTGTTTCTGCTTTTGAAACCTCAGGTGAAGGTGAAGATAAAAAATACTACAACCCTAGTGGTCAAATTAGAGAAATAAAAACCGTAGAAGTAAAAACTAAAAAACCAACAGAGGCTTCTATTAATAGAGGTATTAAAGTTCAAAAAGTCAAGAAAAGAGCAGAAAACTTAATGAATGAAGTTTTAAAAGCTAGCTCTAATAAAAATAAAAGTTATTTTAAAAACAAAGAAATAAACGGTAGACCTATTGTAGATGTTAGTTTTAATGGTGGCGTTATAGAATTATACACATCATCTAAAACATCTGATGATCCAGAAAAAGAAACCTTTGTAAGCTTTAACTTAAATAGACAGGAGGAGTTAGAAACTTTTATAGACGAACTTGTTGCAAGTCAATACGGTGGTGATGCTAGCGCGGAAGATGTAAAAGACGCTATAAAAATATTGTTAGACGAAAGAAAGTCTAAAAGAGAAGGTGGTAAAGATAAAAGATCTGATGCTCAAAAAGCGCAAGACTTGATAGAAAAATACAAACAAAATTAATATGAATGAATTAGAATCAATTATCCAGCAAATGGTGTCTGCTGGCGAATCAGAAGAAAATATTAAGATTGTTATAGAAAACTATCAATCTCCTGAAGTGTCGGGAAACCAAGAAGCTGTTGCGGAGGAAACTGCGGGTGTAACAGCAATAGATCAAGAAGCGGTTTTACAAGAGAACTTAGAATTGGCAGATGGAGTTTTAGAATCTCCAAGATCAACAACTCTTAATAAGCAAGAGGGTGAATTAGTGTTTGGAGATCAAAGAGATTTAGATTCTCAAATAAAAGACTATGAGCAGCAGCTTAGCGACGCTGTTAACGCTACTGGCAAGTTTGAATATTTAAAAGGTAAAACAAAAAAAGAAAGACTAAAGCTGTCTCAAAAGTTAGTGGCTAAACCTACTTATTCAGAATCCGTTTATAACGAGTACAAAGATTCTTACGAAATAAAACCAACTAAAGACTTAGCTGAAGTCGTGTCTTCTTACTTACCAGATGATTATGACATGTACACTACGAATGAGGAGTTTCAAAACGCTTTAGATCAGGGTGTAAATCAAGCTTTAATAAACGATCCAGTTCTTAATATAGAAAGAAAAGCTTTTGAAGCTATAGCATCTGAAGATGTTAACGAGCAGATGCAAGTTATATCAGGTAAATATGACCTAACAATTCCTGAAGAAGTTAATAAAGCCAACACAGAGCTCAACAACTATATAAGAGATGAAATAGTTCTTCCTTTTGAGAGTTCAAAGACTTTTGAAACAGTAAAGGATCAATATAAAGATATAACAACAGCTGTAATGGCTGAGCGAAACAAAGAATTTGGCCGTAGTAAAGATTCTTTTCTAAAAGATGATCCTTATGCTTTTATTGAAGGAGCTAAAAAAGGATTAATTCAAATGAACGTTGGTCTTAGGCAAGCTGATGTTAGTGCTTTACATGGTAGTGTAGCAGATATTGACAAAAAAATACTTGAAATACAAGCTGGATTAGACGACGGCTCTTTAACAGAAGAAAGCGAGCTTAAATTACAAAGATTCAAAAAAACAGGTGATGCACCTAAAGGTTCTCCTAAACAAAAAATAGACGAATTAAACAAGCAAAGAGATAGTGCTATAAAGAGAATAGTTTCAAACGTTGGAACTATAAGTGAAAAAGAACAGAGAATGAGCTTGTTTAAAGAGTCAGACTTTGATGATGGAATAACTCTAGAGGAAGCAATGCTTTCCCTTGGTGAGGCAACGCCTCAAATAGTAGCAGCTGGAGCAAGTGGACTTGTTAGCGGTGGAATTGGTTTGTCTTTAATATTTGCTCAAGAATATGGTTCAAACTACTACACAGCTTTAACAGAAGGTCTAGTGGCTGATGGCATTGAGCCTACTAGTGATAACATAGCAAACGCTATAGCTGGAGGTAAATACGCTGATAGAGCTGAAGCTGCTGCCTTTGCGGTTATGCAAGCTAGCTTAGAAAGAGTCGGTGCTACTGGTGTTATGAAAAACTTCACTAAAAGTGTTGGACTTGGAACTGACTTTAAAAAAGCTACAGCGTCTTTGTTTAAAGGAGAAGTAAAACAGTTCATTAAAAACGCGCCTAAGAAGCTAAAAAGCATGGCCGTTTCAGGTACAGGCGAAGCGCTTACTGAAGGTGGTCAAGCTATTTTAAGCCAAGTAAGTATAGGTGCTCAACTAGATAAAGATTTAAGAACTTTTTTAGATCCAGAAGAAGTAAAACAATCTATGCAGCAAGGTGGTTTTATAGGTGTTATGATGCCTTTTGCTGGTAAAGTAGCTGGACAGTCTTCTATAGAAGCAAGACAAGCAGCTAGAACAGTCAGCACTAGATTTAATTTGAAAGACGCAGAGAGTATAAAGGTAGTCGATGCTTTCTTTAAAGAGTCTGAAGCAAACATAAAAAATAAGCTAGATACTAACGAGATATCTCAGGAAGAGTACAACACAGAGCTTCAAAGCCTTAGCAATGCTAGAAACACAGGTTTAAAAATACCATCAAACTATAGCGTTGAAAACAAAGAGAAAGCTTTTGATCTTATACTTAAGAGAGACAAGCTTCAGCGAGAAGTTGAAGGGTTAGACTCTGCTCTTTCTGAAAATCAAAAAAGCGAAATAACAGAAATAAACAATGAGCTTAAAAGTATATCAGACTCAGAGCTAGTTGGCTCTAGATTAAAAAAGTCTATTTCTTTTGCTGAAAAAGAAGCTGGGTCTTACGGTTTAGAAGTTGAAACATTTGAAAAAGCTTCTGATGTAGTTGCTAAATACGGTGAAGAAGCTGGTACAGCTGACGGAGGCGTGATTGACGGTGTTATATTTATAAATAAAGAAGTAGCTAAAAACACAAAAGCAGTGAACGTAGGTAGTCATGAACTGCTACATGGTATTCTTAAAAACGCTTTAATAGAAGGTAGTGCTCCAGGTTTGGTGTCCGATTTTAGAAGCATGCTAACTGCTGAGCAAAACGCAGCTATAGACAAGAGAGTTTTAGCTGTAGATAAAGACGGTAATAGATTATATAGTGAAGAGTATTTAAAAGAAAACCCAGACGAATACTTGACTATGTTTTCTGACGCTATACAAGATAAAGAAATTTCTTTTAACGAAAGCATAATGACAAAAATAGGTGATTTAATAAAACCTATACTTAGAGCTGCTGGATTTAAGCAGATAAAATTTGAAACAGGTAAAGATGTTTATGATTTTTTAAGAGAATACAGTAAGAGTGTTGAAAAAGGGAAGTTAAGCAAGGGTATAAAAAAAGCTACAGAAGGCGAAGTTGATATGAAGGGAAGTAAGTTTTCTTTATCAGCTAATGACTCAGCTAAAGTAAATGAGCTTTACGAGACTCAAGGTGACGCTGCTTTAATGGATGTAGTTGATTTAATGGAACCTACAGCAAGAGGCTTGGCTGATTCTTATAGAAATAGACCAAAGTTTTCTGAATTCAAAGATCAATTAACAGACGAAATACTTACGGGTAAAAGAGGTATGATGGAAACCGTCATGGATTACCCAGCTTACGTTAAAAAACAAGAAGCTGAAAGGCAGGGTTTAATTAGTCAAGGAAAACGAAAAGAAGCAGATAAAATAAAAACAGCACCTTTATCTGGTTATATAAACAATTCTTTTTCAACAAAAACTGGTTTTAAAAGGTACATAGAGATAGCTGATAGAATCTTAGGTAAAGACGAGCAAAGTCAGTTTACTCAAGAAATAAACGAAGAAGCTACATCTGTAGTAGATGAAGATGCCAGCGTGGAAACAGAAACTGTAAAACCTACAAAAGAAAGAGAAAGCTTAAGAAAAAAAATAGAATTAACCCCTGAAGTAACTCAGAAAGTTAGAGACGCTGTTTCTAAGACGTTTGGGACCAAGCTGCCAGATATTGACTCACCTAAGTTTAAAACGGCTTTACAGAAAGCTTTTAGGACAGAGCTAAAAACTACTATGGCTAAAGATGTTATGGGTAGCAGAGCAGCTTTTGAGACTTTTTTAAGAGATAATTTTGAAACTATATTCGAAGTTATACCTCAAGGTGTAATGAACAAAAGGTTTAAAGCTTTTATAGAGCCTGTACTAGATAGTAATGGAAAACAAAAAAGAGAAAAGACACCTCAAGGTAATCCAGTGTTTAAGAAAAAGCCAATAGTAAAAGCAGAGTTTATAAAATACTTTTTAGGTAGTGAAGTAGGTGGATCTACTAAGGGTACTAGAAAAGATGCTTTAGCTGAAGCGTTAGCTGAAGAGTTTGCTTTTGACGCAACCATGGAGACTATTCAAACTGAAGACGTTGCTACAAAAAGAGAGTTCTTAGATAAAGGACAGACTACAGATAAAGTTTCTAAGAAAATAGATAGACCTTCTACTATGAAGTTTAAGAAAAGCGCAGCTGTTGAAGATATTAATGTTTTTTTAGAAAACCAAACTCTTGAAAAAACGTCAGACGAACTAGCGGCTGAAGCTAAAAGATGGAGGTATATAGCTAAAACAATTGATGTTGAATTTATTGACTCTAAAAAACCTGAAGATGTTAAAAAAATGCAAGACTGGGTTTTAAACGTTTTAGCTCCAAGAGTTCCAAAGTCGTTTTTCACTAACGGTACTTTTGCTAACGCTGGTGTCAGCGCTGCTAAAAGGAATTTCTTTTTTACTTCAGGTTTATTAAAAAAAGATGGGAGTCTTGGTGAGCTAGGTGTTTTACTAAAAGATGCGGTTTTTGCTAAAGAAAACGAAAACATATCTCAAGCTGTAAGTAGAAAAACTTATGTAACTGGAGGGAGATATGGAGAGGTTAGTAAGGCGTTTGTTAAGAACTTTGAAACCAAAAAGTTTAAACAAGAGCAACAACAAAAACTCGATGGTTTAAAAGATGTGTTTAAAGTGTTTGAAACTTTAATGAAAGAAGATAAAAGCAATGCTTCTTTTATAATAGCTTTATTAGGTAGTACAAGTCAAGGCATGGGGCATTTTGTAAGAACTTCAGCGCCAGTTAAGTTTTATGCTAAAGATGTATCTAGTGGTATAGTGGAAGAGCACACCATGCCTGCTAGTCTAGTTGCTAAATACTTGTTTAATTCTGCATTTGCTGGAACTTTAGATAAAGACTTTAGTGGTATTGAAAAAAACTATTTTCAAGGTGCACTACCGTATGCTGACGATAAAAAATTAAAAGGCACTAAACCTAACGGTAAACCTTTTAACTATACTGAAATGACACCAGAAGGGTGGAAAATATCTGACAATATATGGGCTAGATACTTCAATGTGAACGTAGGTTTAACAGGAGGAGGTATAGATCCTAGTAATATAGTTTTATCCAATGGTAAGACTGTTTATGAAACTTATAGTATAACATCAACAGGTACTAAAGTTGACGCTAAAGCTAAATTCTCTAGATCTAAAGCTAACGACTTAGATGGTGACTTAGTTCCTGATTCTATAAAATACAGTAAACCAGTAACTACTCAAACTCTTATAAACGCTTTAGCTAAAACTGATAAAGCATTAGAGCTTGCTAGAAAGCTAGATCAACCAGTTAGAAAGATTAGAGTATTTGATTTTGACGACACGTTAGCTAGAACTAAAAGCAATGTGTTATACACTATGCCTGATGGAACTACTGGTAAAATTGACGCTGCTACATTTGCTAAAGAAGCTGGTAAAATGGAAGCTGAAGGAGCTAAATGGGATTTTTCTGAGTTTAGTAAAGTGATGCAAGGAAGTAAAGGGCCACTATTAGATGTAGCTAAGATCATAGCAGATAAACGTGGAACTAAAGATGTATTTGTTTTAACGGCAAGACCTGCAGATGCAGCAGGACCAATTAAAGAATTCTTAGCTAGCATGGGATTAGATATTCCACTTGCTAATATAACTGGTTTAGGTGATGGTACTCCACAGGCTAAAGCTGGGTGGATTATGGGTAAAGCGGCTGAAGGTTATAACGACTTTTACTTTGCTGACGATCACACAGGAAACGTTAAGGCGGTTAAAGATGTATTAAGTCAAATCGATGTTAAGTCTAAAGTTCAATTAGCAAAATTTAGTAAATCAGCAACTTTCGATACTATCGTAAATGATATGATTGAGGATTCTTCTGGTATTGAAGCCTATAAAAATTACTCTGCAGCTAAAGCTAAAACAGTTGGCGCTAGCAAAGGTAAATATAATTTCCTTATTCCACCATCTGCTGAAGATTTTACAGGGTTACTATATAAAATGATAGGTAAAAGCAAAAAAGGAGATGCTCAATTTGCTTTCTTGAAGGCTAACTTACTTGATCCTTATAATAGAGCTGAATCAGCGGTTACACAAGCTAAGATAGCTGCTGCAAACGACTTTAAAGCTTTAAAAAACCAACTTAAGACACTACCTAAGACGCTAAGTAAGCAAACTGGTATTGGCAAGTTTACTTACTCACAAGCGGTTCGTGTTGCTGCTTGGACTAGACAAGGTATGGAAGTGCCTGGTTTATCTAAAAGAGATGTTAAAGAGCTAAATGACTTTGTAGCAAACGACTCAAAGCTAAATGAGTTTACTAATGAGCTCATAGTTATACAGAAAGGTAAACAATATCCTAAACCTACTAAAGACTGGTTGGGTGGAAATATTACAACTGATATAATAGGTGACATAAACAAAGTTAATAGAGCTGAGTATCAGCAAGAGTGGAGAGAAAACATCGACATTATATTCTCTGAGGATAATATGAACAAGATGGAGGCTGCATATGGAACTAGATGGCGTGAAGCTATGGAAGATTCTATACGTAGAATGAAGTCCGGTAGCAATAAACCCATCGGAGGTAATAGAGTAACAGAAGGCTTGTTAACTTGGTTAAACAACTCTGTCGGTGCTGTAATGTTCTTAAACACAAGATCTGCATTACTACAAACTATATCTGCAGTAAACTTTATAAACTTAAGTGATAATAATATAGTGAAAGCAGGAGTAGCGTTTGCTAACCAAAAGCAGTTCTGGGGTGACTTTATGACACTTATGAATTCTGATTACTTAGTAGAACGTAGAAATGGTCTTAAGATTAACGTAAGTGAATCTGAAATCGCTGATGCAGTTAGAGAATCTAAGAACAAACCTAAAGCGGCTATTGCTTTCTTACTTAGTAAAGGTTTTGTGATGACTAGATTTGCAGATAGTTTTGCTATTGCATCTGGTGGTTCTACTTTTTATAGAAACAGATTAAAGTCTCTACTTAAAAGCGGTATGGATCAGAAAGCTGCAGAAGCTCAGGCGTTCGCAGATTTTAAAGCTATAGCAGAAGAAAGCCAACAGTCTAGTTCACCTAGTAAAATTAGCCAACAACAAGCGTCAGCAGCTGGTCGTGTAATACTTGCTTGGGCAAACACGCCAATGCAGTATGCTCGTATACAAAAGCGCGCAGCTCAGGATCTTATAAACGGTCGTGGCGACTGGAAAACAAATGTTTCTAAGATAGTTTACTACGGTGCTGTTCAGAATTTAATATTTAATACATTGCAACAAGCTGTGTTTGCTTTAGGTTTTGGAGATGACGATGAAGACGACGAGAAAAAAGCTGAAAAGAAAAACAAAAAAGCTTTGAGCGTTGCAAACGGTATGATCGATTCGCAGTTAAAAGGCTTAGGTATATTTGGAGCTGCCTCTGCTGCTATGAAAAATACTTTAATGACTCTATATGAACAACATGGTAAGAAAAGTCCTAAGTATGACGAAGCAGTTGCTGATTTACTTAGCTTTTCACCACCACTTGGGTCTAAGATTAGTAAGATAAAAGGTGGATTTAGAAGTTTTAGCTGGAATAGAAAAGAGATACAAAGTAAAGGTTACAGCTTAGATAATCCAGCTTATTTAGCGGGAGCACAAATCGTGACAGGTTTTACTAACGTTCCACTTGATAGAGTTGCTAAGAAAATTAACAATATAAGAGGTATATACAGCGAAAAATCTGCTCGTTGGCAGAAAGTTGCTTTAGGTCTTGGTTGGTCAACTTGGGATGTAGATCTTGGTTATTATGGAGGTTTCGACGAAGAGGTTGAAAAGAAAAAAGTTTCTGAAATGACTAGAGAAGAAAAAAGAGAATATAGAAAGCAAAGAGAAGCTGAGAGAGCTAAAATTAGAAAACAAAGAGAGTTTGAACGAGAAAGAAGAAGAATTGAGAGAAATAAATAAGATTATTGTTCACTGTACCGCAACACCTGAGGGTAGACATACTACAGTAGAGGACGTTAGACGATGGCATTTAGATCGAGGTTGGTCTGATATTGGATATCATTTTTTAATCTATCTAGATGGCTCTCTGCACGCGGGAAGACCTGTTGAAAAGCAAGGAGCTCATTGCAAGGGTCATAACAAAGGATCTATTGGAATAGCTTACGTTGGTGGGATTGATAAGGTTAATTTTAAACCTAAAGATACTAGAACTGAAGAGCAGAAAGAAGCTTTAGTATATATACTAGAGTATTTGAAGATACAACATGCCCACGCTACGATACACGGTCATAATGATTTTGCTAATAAAGCTTGTCCTAGTTTTAACGCAACAGAAGAATACGATAACATAACTAACATGTGGAAATAATGAAAAAAATAATAAAGTTTTTGAAAAGCGAATGGAACTCTTTAATGTATAAATTAATGTTTAAAAAAGAAAAAAAATGAGTTCACCATTTAAAATGAAGTGTTGGCCTGGGTACTCCGCCAACGGAAAAACTAAAAATTCACCTTCAGGCAAAAAGGACTCTAAAGGCAAGCCTAAAAGAGTAAATGATTGCAAAAAAATTAAATAAAAGGAACAAAAATAAATAGGCGTACCATACCTAAAAGTTCCTGTAACCAGAAAGGGCCCTCATTACGAGAGCCCTTTTTTGATTTACATACATACACTATGTATAGCATAATAGTGATTAACCATCACAAGCTAAGC
>Ga0209603_1000880_pt1 | contig 33814 bp, 34 predicted proteins | sample COGITO_mtgs_1206_FD_184812 | JGI IMG/M metagenome (GOLD analysis project Ga0209603, IMG submission 184812) | Pelagic marine microbial communities from North Sea - COGITO_mtgs_120607 (SPAdes) (version 2) | ecosystem: Environmental > Aquatic > Marine > Epipelagic ... | reverse complement strand
TATATTTGTAACGAAAATCCTGAAAAAAACACCGGAATATTCCGGTGTTTTTTCTAAAATATGTGAAGAAAATATAGGTTTTTCATATTTTAGATTTAGTGTGGTCAAGAAAGCGAAATTACAGCAAATAGAAGAAGAAAATCTAAAAGTAAAAAAAAAAGAGATAAAATAATAACGTTTTTTGCTTCGCGCAGGCCAAGGCCCAGATTCATAATTATTATTTTTACATTTAATTTTATATTCTTCATTTGTATATATTACATATCTACATCTGCGCGAATTCGTACATAGGTTGGAAATCTGGGTTTTCCCGCGTTAGTCACTTCGAAATATCGGTAGGTTATCGTTGCACCGATTGCAGGAGGATTTTTTCGATCTTCCGTGTTCATACCAGATCCACATTTGAAAGTCTGTCCTGATGGCATTTGACAGAGTAAAGCGCCGCACAAACCTTCGTTTTTTCCTTTGCCGCCATGGTATGCTACGACTATTGCTTCAGCCTCGTGGAACTGCTTGACTTTGAGCAATGAAGCTGTTCTTTTGTAATGATATTTATCATCAGCTTTTCTTAACATCAAACCTTCCCCATTTAATTCAAGAACAGAATCAAATGCTTCTTTGACTTGTTCAATGGATTCGATTTTAGTTTGTTCCAAAACTACAATGTGTTTTTTCCCAGCCAACATAACTTTCAATTTTTCAATTCTTTCTGAAAAATTTCCAGCTAAAAGTGGCGCATCAAAGACGGAATATACCAAACCGTCGGCCAAATATCTTTCGTACGTCGCGTTGTGATTTTTCACCAAAGAAATTGATTCTTTGAATTTACCACGCCCGCAGCATAATTCGCCGTCCAAAACCAAATCTGGCCATTCGGCCATAAATTCGGCCGGGACATGGAATTTGTTCTTTGAGCGCGAATACAGATCAGAACCAGAGTAAATGGCGCGCAGACCGTCTAATTTCTCAGACAGATACCAACCAATCACGTTGTCTTTCTGTTTGCTGTTTTCAATACCGTTAGAATTGTCAAACGATTTTGCTAACATGCAATCATCAATCGGGAAAATTGAGGCGTCCGAAGCAACACCAGATCCATCTGATACATCTAAAACCTCATTTTTATAAAAAGTCATCTGGTCAACAATTGATTGTTCGCTGACAAGTGTGCAATTATCACTTGAGTTTGCCTTCTGAACTTTTGAACCAGTTCCGGGATTGGTAGGATCAACACAGATTAAATGCGTCACTGCGCCAATCATGCTCGTTTTCACTTGTCCACCGTTCAATAACAATTGTTTGGCAAATTCACGGTTATTTGTAAAATTAGCCATGGTTCCTGTAATACAAAAAACCATCCCAGAAAATGGGAGTTTTTTCTTTTTCGATTGTTGTTGAGATTGTTGTGTTTCGGCAGGTCTTTTTTTTGACATAGATATTGCAGACATGTTTTTAATTTAGGTATTGTTTATGATCTGTTGTATAATCAAGTAAAACAAATATATTCGTTACAGATTTCAGTTTTTTTGAATTTGAGGTAGGTTTTTGCCAGAATCAAAATCATCTCGCGGGCAGCCTGCGAAAAAAAGTTTCGGGCCGGCGGCCCTCGGCTCCGCCAGAATTTTCGGGCCTTGGCCCTCGAATAAAATGGACAAACTATTTACTATTTACAGCTCTGCTCACAGCTAAATCTAAAATCGGGCCTTGGCCCTCGGCTCCGCCTGAAAAACCTATATTTTCTTCATATATTTAGGAAAAAAACATCGACTCCGCCAAAAATACACTATTTAAATTCATAATTTCTAAACAAATGTATCATACATTACCTGAAGCCAAACGTAGAGAAGCTATCCTTCGCAAACGCGAAGGCCGCAAGTCCAAACGCAAACTCAAAATGATTCGCTCGAAAGCACGAAACAACAAGTACATGTTTGTACGTGAATTTACAGCTGATATGGACGTACCAAAGGAAGTAGAAAAACCCGAAACTCAAGAAAATAAAGAATAAGTGATTGTTTAAAATCTAAAAGGCGAGACGTAATTGTTAACTGCAGCAGGCTTCTTTATTTCAATCGTCGCGTCTTTATATTCTGCCTCTTTTTGAATCAGATCGACAGTTTGAAAAATCTGTTCGATAGATTTAGTAGCTTGCTTTTGAGGTTCGGAAACTGTTTGAAACGAACCCGCTTTGTTGCTTGCAAATGCGTTACCAACTTTGGAGCCTGCCACATTTAGCCCGATGAAAAAGTAAGCAATTAACCCAGTCTGCCACACAGCGTTCAATTGTTGTGATTTTAAAGTAAACGGGATTAAGATAATGTATAAATACAAAGCCAAATTCAAAACGAATGTGAACAAACTGGGGGGTTTGTACGCATTCAAATTGCCCATGTTCCCGTAACTTCCATAGGCTCTTTCCCACGACTTAGTAGCAGCACCCTGTGATAGTTTCCCCTCGCCGAGGTCGTGCTGATAATCGAGGAGCTTGTAAAAGCATGCCTCGACCGCATTCATGCCACCGCCCCCTGCAGTGTCCAATATCTCTTGAACTCTGTTACCGCCCTGTGTGCTTAAAAATTTTACTTCGTCATACTTGCCCGCTTCCTTATAGCGCTTCAAAGTAGTTGCAAATCTCAAATCAACTGTACCACGGAAACTGTGTTTGCAGATTGCCGGCATCGCCACAAGGATTTCAAATATTTTTTCGATGTCTTCCTTTTCATTTTTTGTTTCAACATCTTTGGTTTTTGTAAATGCAACGATATCCCAACCATATGCAAATAAATCCCCAGTAAATGCATTGTAATTGTTTAAACACGCCGCGTTTTTCCCTAAAGCACCAGATAGGGTCATCGACAAAAGAAATGTCAGCGCCCCTGTCAAAACACCAATTACAACCGCGGGGTCAAAGCCCACATCCGTAGCTTCTTGTGTAACCACTCCATCTGTGGTCACTTCCTCTAATCCCCACAACTCGTAATAATATACAAGAAATGTCCACAAACACTGAATAGTTATAATAATAAAAGCAGTTAAATCGGCGAGAGGTGGAAGCCAATGTGTCGGACTAATCATGTACTTTCCAAGTTCTGCCCACTTGTTTTGTATACAAATCCAAGAAAGTTTGTTTTCATCTTCGTGTTCTTTTGAGCGTGCCATATTTTTTGTAACATATTCTTTTACTTATATATTGTCGAAAAACTAAATTGTAAAGTGCCTCTCTACCAATAATATTTTGGCCGGAGCCGAGGGCCAAGGCCCAGTTTTTTTTCAAACTCAGTATAAAGCAACAAATATTACCGATAAACACATGTCGGAGCAAACTTATTTATTTCTATCATGTTGTGCTATTTTTGGTGTTATTCTTTCGTATATTGTTCCAATAATTGGCGGAATAATTGAAGATATTGCAGTTATTATGGCAAATGGACTCATTATTTCAATAGTTTTAAAAAAAAAATTCGGTCCTCAGCCCTCGAATAAAATGAAAAAACGTATACAAATTGTAGAAAATGAAGATATCGAACTACAACCTTTGGGAGAATAGACGTATATAACGAGCTCACCAAACAAGAATAATGCAAGTAGCTGGATTAATGTATCTGGCCACTTCTGCTGGTAGTTTGGTGGTGTCAAGCACTTTACAACCTATAGTAAACTCGACAATTTCCATTGTAACGTCATTAAGTTCTTCAAGTGATTCTCACAAGTCTTTAGAAAAAACCATTGCTTCCATTGATTTAGTAGCTTCTATAAAAACAATTGAAGCAATGATTCTTTGTATGGATTGTACACATGAACCACTTAAAACAGCATCTGCAAGCGTTATTGAAGGAATACAAAAAATCAACGCTATTTTGACAAAAATAGCTGATATAACAGCATGTCATCAAATGGGGTATATTTCACGTTGGAGAACATTGGATTTGAGTAATGAAATTACTCAAATCCAGGATGCGATGAACGTATTAAACAAACGATTTACGATGTTATGTGATATCAACTCAATGAAAAAATAAATGCACTGTAAAATATACCGACAAAATCAGGAGACAAAAAAAACCTATATTTGTATCGAATTTTTTGGAAAAAAATAATAAATAGACTAAAGCAAAGACAAAAAAAAATAATTAAATGTCAAGTACTTCAGATATTTTGTATAAAACAGGTGACATTGTGGCTTGCTTCTTGAACAGAAATGCCAAATTTGGAGAAATTGTTGGTGTTGACCTTGTTACAAATAAAGTTGAAGTCAGTTGCTTGAAAAGAACGACCTTGCAAAACAATACGATCTGGCAGTTTGAAGAAAGTGACGAGTGGATTGCTGTAAACAAAGAAACCATTGTTAAACACATACCTATACCAGTAGGGGCAGCCGGTGCTACTGTAGCCACTGCTTGGCGTGAAATTGGGTTCGTTGCATCAGGTGATGGAATGTCATTTTGTCTAACAACCGATGAACACACTACCACTCTACCTATTTTGGAATGCGATGGATCATCGGACGAAGACGACGAAGATCAAGTGAGTATGAATCCATCTATGCATGGGTATGCAGATGATGGATTCGTTGTCCCCGACGATGACGGCGAACCCTTTTGTTTTGCCGACATTGACGACCCAGACTTAAATGAAGAAGCCCGACAATTCATCGAGGAAACGCATAAGGCTGTGCATGACTTCGATAAGTGGGAACCGACCGATGACAAACAAGCTGAAGGTATCAAAGCGTATATCTCAAATGCTGATCGTAAGGCCTGCATCCAAACGGATAACGCTCGTTTAGCACGAGGGAAATCTTCAATTGCATTCACCAAGCCACCACAAAAGAGAAAACGCTAATAATATCTACAAAATAAAATAATTGTTTTAAATAATTGATACTATTAATATTTATAATGTTTATTTATATAGTTTTAACAAACGGGTAGGGTCTGGACCATCCGGGATTCTCCCACTGAGGTTGCCATTTGCCGGGCTGTCCCGATTCAAAAAATTCAATCGGAACACCGAATAATTTGTTGAGTACGACCAAAATAAACGTATAGCCTTCAACAATCTGGTCTGCTGTCACAGGAGCCGCCGCTGTGTTTGTATTTCCATCTTTGTCTACCAGCAAACGAAAGTTCTGCGGCTTAACATCTGTATGTGTAACTCTGTATTGTACTACGCCTTCTTGGACAGCAGTATTTTCTGACGAGCCTTTCAATTTAAATGTGCCATCATCTAATTCATCGTAAAATGTGTCTAACTTATCAGGCGCTGTCGTTTTCAATCGTTCAAGATAGTTTTCGGCCAACTTGGTGGCGGCGACGGAGGTCCATGACTTTTCCGCAATTTCTTTGGGACTAAGACAAGCACGTAGTACAGTGTCTACTGTCTTATAGTTTGCTCCTACGCCTTCTACGACCAAATGCGAAATGAATTTGCCGACAAAGGGATTGGCACGTCCAACGGTATTACGCCAGCCGATTTTAATAACATGCTCGGCAATTTTTTCGAACTGTACGTCCGTAATGCGCTCTTCTAACGCGGATTTCAGCTGGTTATACGTAAATGGGAACGCCCCCTTGCCACGGTCAGTGTCGACGATATATGCTGATTGTGCCGAATCTCTGAGAATTTCGGTATTTTTCTGGGCATCTCCTTTACTATTTAACGTTCCTCCGATTGTACCGACCAAATACCAGTCGTATTTTTTATTTGACACATCGATTACACCGTGCGCCGCGTTGTGTACGGGCCCTATTTGTAAGACGACATTGTTGTCTTTTTCAAACAATCCGGAAAAATCTTTGACATGGTGTACTGTGCATTTGCCGCCGAATTCATGGTATTTCGCAACATTTTTGTCGAAATGCTTTTCATCTGTAAAGACCAGTTTGGCTGACTCGGGAACGAGTAAACTGGTCACTTCGTCGTCGCATTCTTCTCCAAAATCGGTCAACACGATAAGATTAATGTTTTTTTCTTTATTCAAGGGATAGTCTTCTTTTTTAAACCCACCGGCTCCACGGAATTCTTCTTTAAGTGTCATGACATTCCAACTTTTCTCTTTTTTCTCTTTTTTCTCTTTTTCCTCTTCTTCTTTTTCCTCTTCTTTTTTTTTCTCTTCTTTTTTTTTCTCTTCTTTTTTTTTCTCTTTTTTGACAACAATATTGAATTTTTCGGGGTGTAGGACAGCCAAAAGACCAACGACATCGTAGGCAGGTGTCGTTGGAATATTATTTTCGCGACATTTATGACTCCATTTTGTATAAGCTGTCCGCATAAGAGAATCAATGGAGACATCCAATGTGTCCTTTGTTTCGCCTGGACTAATATTTGTTTCGCCTGGATTTGGTTTAGGTGGTTCGGACATTTCAAATCTATAAACTGAAGGGGTATATGTTTGCCTCGTATTTCGTACCCCAACTCCTGATAATCCTGCCCATTTTGGTGTTCCTGTTCTAAGTTGATTTTTTGGTCGCTTCGTTTTGTTTGCGTGGGACAATGCCTGAATATTATTTTTTTTAGCAAATATTGACATTTTCAGTCTGCGGAAAAAAAAACATCTTATATAGTGTCTTTTTTTCAACTTAATTTTTTTTTTGGCTGAGGGCTAAGGCCCAATTAATTTTAATAGATTATTTACGTTATATATTTTCAAATTTAAAATCTTATTTATGACGAGTGTAGACTGACCATCACATTGGTATACTATATCGTCGGCTGCTTGATTTATAATGACTAAAGCTATTGAATTGTAAGTTAGCATGAGTTTGTCTGGTGGTACTGTTATTAAAAAATCCCACAACGTCATTAATTCTTCGTAAACAATATTTTGAGAAAACCATAACATATACCATTTGACAAGTATGAGACTGGAAAATATCTCTAATTCTTCATCTATAATGGATCCTAAAAGTGGTCTTTTTTTTCTTATTTCCTTTACCAATAGGTTAATCCAACACTTCCTGTTCCAATCGAACCATTTGGAATTGAAATCTGGCTTCATTGGTCGAACAATACCAACAATTTTGCAAAAACACCAGAAGCTGTCGGCTTTAGCATTATCCGATAAACGAAATACCTGCCAAATAAGTGACATGAAATAGCTAAAGCCTTGTAAATAACAATCACCTGCTTGTACTGTGGCATATTCCATTAATAATTGTTGTATAATATCATCTCCAAACGTTTCTTTCTCTCCAAATGTTCTTGGGATGTCTGCAAGGATTGTTTGTAATGTACTTTCTGAGACTTCAGTACGTCCCTGTATGTATTTTTCATAAACATGACGTTTGTAGGTGAGGTCTTTACCAATTAGACGATTGCGCCATAATTTTTGACGTTGCATTAATATTATTTTTGAAATATACGTTTAAATACGGGGTTGAAGTTTATGACCTAAAAAAATTTCAAAATATTTTCCTCAAAATAAAAAAGTTCATAATACGGTATTTTCCAGCCTGCGGAAAAATACCGAAAAAAATCACGAATAAAAACAGTATATAAACGTGTTTTAATAACCCGTCTAATTTTCAAAATGGAAAATTTGTTTACAATTTTAAGGGTTTTACTTATGGTATTCTCCATTTCAGTGTGGCATTCGTTTGCAAATGAGAAAATGTCTGCTGGAACTTTAGAAGTCAATAGTTGTAGATTGTTTGGTTCAGATTTATTTTTAATTGTTTTGTTGGTACATTTCCTTCTGGTTTGCCTTTCGTTTGCATTTATGAAGCGTCAACTGAATTTATATTTCGCATCAATTAATATATTACTGGGCGCTTTCATTGTGATGTCAGTAAAGCCTCCTTCATGGTATTTATCGTTTCAATGGCAAGATTGCTACGAGCTATATGACAGCAACAACGGAATCAGTAAACTGGCGATGTTTTCTTACGTATTGATCACAGCAGGCGCTGTGGAACTAATCGAATTATTCTCTGAAATTACCGATTCATCACAAATGTTTCGATGTGTTCAAAAGAGAAAGGGAATGACATTTTCATGGTTGCATACTTTTTTGTTGTCAGCTATTGGTATTATCTTTTTTGGTATTTGTTGGTTGATATGTTTTTTTTCACTTGATTGAGCGCGAAGGGTTATTAGGAATTGTTATTAGAAATTGTTATTAGAAATGGTATAAAATTGTATTGGGCATTGGCCCTCGGCTCCGCCAAAAAAAAAAGTATGTTTATTCGGTAGAAAGGCGCGAAGCGCAGTATTATTATTAATAGTCCTAATCGTGAAAGTCCTAATCGTGAAATTTCAGAACCAAGCAACAAATATCATCGGCGCCAGAATTATGTTCAATTATCTCTTTTTTTTCAACAATCAGACTGCTTCCGTCATAAAAATTTACCAAGACAGTTTCGTCGCTACATACGGTTTGCGATTTCACACGTTTTTTTCTACAAAAAAAAGAACTTGTTTTTTGATTAGGTCTGAAAAAGCCATCGACATTGTAACAATCATATTCTAACGGTAATTCATTAAAGTGTGGATCAATCCACCTCTTTCTGGCACCTTCTGAAATAACAGATGCATCTGTTTTGAAAGAACATAATAATTCATTTTCAGGATGAATCATATCTGCCACACCATCAGATGCCATAACCATGTGCAATTGACCTGTGGGTAATGTTAGTGACGATTTAAAAGGAGATAACCGTTTCATGTCACGATGTCCAACAAATGAAGAAGCACCTATTTTTTGATAATTGTCCCATACAAAATAACTGTGACGATTTTCCAACCGCATTGTATCGTCAATACAGGGTATCATCGAAAGTCTGGGACTATCAATTTTAATTTTATTTTTTTGTAATTCTTTTAAAAGTTGTTCTGACTCATAAATCGTTTGACAATCGTGTTTTTTTTGTTTATGAATAATTTGACCATTTTTGTAAACAGACACTAAGATATCACCAACACTTATGATTTGTAAATGTCTCGTGTTTTTGTTAAACATAGTGATTGCAATCATAGCTCCGGAATCTTCGTTTTTACACAAATCCTGGCACATTTTCATACCAATATCTACATTTTCCTCTTTTAATACAGCCGATAATATAGATTCTGCATTGTAATCAAGAATCGACTTACAACCTTTGCCAGAATGTCCATCACCTACTAAACAAGCTATATATTCCTCATTTTCTACGTGTTGTGGATATAAATCTTCACCAGAACATATCTGTAATATACTTTTTGAAATGGAGATATGTGTTTTTTTTTGTATCAATTTTTCTGTAAATTCAACGAGTATATCATTTAAAATATTAGAAATCATCATCATTTTTACAATTTATTTGTTATTGTTATTTATTTGTGGCTTTTTAATTTTCTGAGAAATGTGTTACAAATATCGGTTTTTGCAACGCAGGCCGCAGGCCGCAGGCCGCAGGCCGCAGGGAAATCAAAATTATCTGCCGCGCGAAGCAAAAAAAAAGTTAAGAGTTTTTGTCTGTGCTTACAGCTAAATCTAAAACATGAAAAACCTATATTTTCTTCACATATTTTGGAAAAAACACCGGAATATTCCGGTGTTTTTTCCGGGATTTTCGTTACAAATATAGGTTTTTCCAATATTTGAAATATACATAAAAAGTTTTAGAATTTTTGTCAAAGCTCTGCTCACAACTAAATCTAAAAAGTCAGTGCTTACAACTAAAAAGTCAGTGCTTACAATTCTTAAAAACAATAATTGCGTAGCAAGGCGAGGTGAATACATATAAGAATAATAATTTATATGACTGTTTATAAAAGATTAATTTACATTTATTTTGCGATCATTTTTCTACATCTCATAACAAATTTTCCGATTGTCCCTTGGTATTCAGTCCCTAAAACCCAGCAATTAGTATTTTCGTGGGGCGTACACATTTGTTGCATAACAGACTTCCAGCTATTAGCAATTGGTTCGTCGTTTACGTGTGTCAATACCATTCCTGCGTGCAGAGCCTCAGTAGCGTATGCAGGGGACTCTGGACTAACCATTTCAATTACCACTTTAAAATCGTGGTGTTTCTTTTCGGACATGTAATCAACTAATCCAAAAGCCTGCACATGCTGCAATCTTAGAGGGGCAAATTGAATTCCTTGTACAATAGCTTTTTGCTTCGACTCAAAAATTCCTTCGTCGCAAAAAGCATAAGTCTGACGAATATGCGGTAATTCTGCGTACGTCGGTGCACGATTTAGAAAGTTAATTTTCATTAGGCCAGAATGCTGACGCAAAATGTGCAACGTAATTTCTTCATTTAGTTCTGTATCATTGCATAAATCCATTAAAGATAATGGGAGGTCTCTTTTAGTTGAATACCAAGTCCCACCTTCAGAAAGATTAGCCGAAACGTTTTTGCTCTCAAATTTATAAATAATGTCTCCAGTCAATCCACCGGCTAATTCATACAACGAATGTGGTGCGACGGAGGTTGTCATTACGCCACCACTTACAGCAAAATGTCCACTTTCTTCTTGTGGGCATTTATAGTGCACTAATATATCAGGTGTAAAAATAGGATGCGATGTAATGCCGATTTGTGGCGAATGAATATGTGCGGCGGGCGGGGGTAACATACGAACAATGCCTGGCATCGTTTCAGGTGTTTTGGTCGATGTCACTTCTTCTTTGACTTCTTGCCATTTTTTTCCATCGCTCCAATCACATAGTCCATCCCAATCTTCGTTTTTTGCAAATGACAGAAATTTTGTCAGCAATTCTGGCCCGCCGCGTTGCATATGGTTTTCTTCCTCTGAAAAAACATGACGATGGACCCACTGTTGTATAGTTCTTGGTTTATTTCGCACACGACCTCCTAATTCGTATGCTTCAAACGCCACTTTTAATTTGTCAGACTGTAGTACTTTCAATTCCTCAGCAGTCAAATGATCTTGAAGAGATAATAACAAAGCTTGCGAAGGCGATTCAACACCCGCTGACATATGAGCAACCATCTTTTGAACAGCTTTCTCCGCTTCGTAACGATGAGCCAGTGGTTCCATCAATGAAGAGAGTGCCTTCTTGACAGTGTTAGCATGAATGAATCCGTTTTCACCATCGACATTGGCCCCCGTGAGTTTAAATGTATTGATACCAATTAATTGGTATCGCGACGGTTCGAAATAATGAAGACCTGAGTATGATTTCTCATCTACACCCGCTTTTGAAGGTGACCAAAGTAGTGGACCCCCCGAATTTCCTCCATTTATGGTCGCTCCCGTTAATCCGCGTATCTCTTTCTGCATGTGTACAACCCCCTGGTAGTCACCACTTGTAAATTGTTGATCAATCAAACCAAGTGGGTGGCCACAGGCATGTACTTTCATTCCGATACGTAATTGATCAGAATCGGCAAAGGATAATGCTGGAATGTGATTTAACCTATAGCGTTCGTTTAATGTGCGCTTCATGTATTGTAAAACCGCGGGCTCCACTTTTAATAACGCAAGGTCTCTGTCATGACAAAGACTGACGACTGTGACTGGAATCGCTTGGTGTTCAATGTACGTAGTCATAATTTTTATAACACTACTATTTGTTACAACATGTGCATTTGTTAGAAGTAACCCTTCTTCTTTTACATGGACTCCGTCAACTTTCAAGAATTGTCCCGTTCCGATCGCTTTGCCTGATCCTTGGGGCGTTGAATGTGCTGCAATAATTCTAACAACTTCTGGAAGAGGCATTTTTATAAAAAAAAAAAACATCTTTATATACTGTGAAATTTTTGCTTCGCGCGGGCCAAGGCCCGGTGCATAATAGGGTTATACAAATATATTTATATTTTAAAATATACTTCGTTTATTATTTGATTGTTAATTTTGAATTCGCCTGTATTTTCTCTTTGATTGATCTGTTTACTGAATCCTTTTGTGGTGGTTAATAAACTGACAAAATCACCTTCAAATAACGCGGGTGGAACTCTTACTTCTGATCGATAAGTAATCGGTGGAATTTTTCGTTCCATTTTCAACATGTGTTTGATTTTCGACATCACCTTGTTGCTATGAACCGTTGAAGGTATGAAATGATAGTTTCCTTCAAAATAATCATAAATATCCACACCATAATGTTTCAACTCGACGTCGACGTACGTGAAGTCAATGATCCCTTGATCTGCGAACGCATGACTCATAAAAGCTATCGGGAATTTATAGAAATTAGACTTACTATACAAATTCAAGGTATCATCTTCATATTTGGCCGAATACAGTGACGTATATTTTTGCTGTGCTTTGCGAATCGTAATACGTTTGTTCTGAGCCAACGATTTCGATTCTATATTGGAAACTACATTTGCTGTTGATTCCAAATGCAATTTTGGCAGTAAATTTTCCCAGGATTGTTTTGGCCATTTCTCATACAAATGTTCTAATGATATTTTGACGGAGCCGAGGGCCCACTTTTTCACGATTTTATTTTCGAAATGAATTCGAGGATGAAGGCCGGCATAAATATGATTGCGAAATGGCGCTGGCTCGTCTTGATAAATACTGTGGGCCGAACTGTCGACAGCTCCCTGCTCTACCGTAGGCACATAAAGGTGTAGTAGTGCAGACAATGATTCAATTGGTGAGCCGCCTATTTTCGGCAAAACCCAGTCCATAATTTCTTTACACTGTTGAAGGACTTCTCGTGCGAAATCTTCGCAATCTCCTTTAAAACTTTTTTTTGAACCATGCTCTTTATTATAGCGTGGTATATCCCAGCTTTCAGTGCCTTTATCTTTTAATCCCGCGCCAGTCAATTGTACATCTGGAGTATAATGAATAATCTGGCGACTGTGTAACGTGACGGAGTCTGCCAAAACAGTGAACAGTCTATTATGTCGTGGCCAAATACCATTCTCAAACATATCCTGTACCAAAACAACAAATTTTTCACCTGACATTAAATTGCGAGCTAATGTTACATCAAGTCTTTCTTGATGTGACCGTATTGCCAGATCCCGTTGATTCTCATTCTCAATAATAGTCGGGATAAGACAGAATGCACCCGATGGCATTGTAACGCCGAGATGATTCTTATAATAAGGCGAATGGACTTGTTGTAGGCCTTGTTTAATGCCTGGCAAGCCTTTCGTCCCCAATGGCATCGAGCCAAATGGACTAATCCACGTTAGGTTTGCTTCTGCGGCCTCACCGAGCGCGCGATCCAAAGACTGTGCGGCGTGTGTTTGTAGTTTTAACTCTCCTTCCGCGTTTTCGCCAGAAAAAATCATCTCTTTGAAATTGATATTAACGTTTCCCATCAACGATGCCCTGTTTTGATTAGATTTGTCCCACATCTTCACGGAACAATTTCCGCCTAAACAATGAGCCAAATCCAAAGTCCCAGACCCTAACAATTCTGTAACTTGTATCCCTTCATCGTTTTTTCTTTCGCAATACAACTGACAAACAAGGACTATTTCCGAATCGGATTCAAGCATTATCATGGTGTTTAAGACATCTTTATCATCGTCGTGATCAATTTGCAGATATGACGGCGATGTCTTAACAGACATGTACAATTGTGCAAACAAATTAGTATGTTTCAAATTGCTGAAAAGATTGGTCACAGAGAAAGAGATTTGTCCGAATTTTTTTAAAGGGGCACTGAGAATCGTTTTTTTCCCAATCATATTCAAGTTTTCTTTTTCTTTTGTTCTTAAGTAGTCTCATATTTTTACAGTGAAATTGTCGCTGCCATATAAAACGACGTCTTAGGCAAAGCCCGCCGAGATCAAAATCCATAACCCGTTGTTGGTACATGAAATTTGACATGATTTTGATAGAGACGTTGTATTGTAGCCAACTTACAATTTTTTTATACCATAGTAACGATCCGATGTCTTCTGGAAACTGACAAGATTGTATCAAAAGATAATGCAATCCAATCTTTTCTTTTGAATTCAGTGTGGAAATATTAATAGGAAATAATAATGTTTTTATTTCCCATGCTTCTGAGTCGTTGTAATGAATTTTAGATGTCAATCGGAAATTAACAAAATCACGTATATTTACAAAATCTGACACTCCTCTATCTACTTCGTATTTGAAACTGTTCATTTGTTGTTATTTAAATTGGTATCACTACTGTAAATCGTAACAGCCACAAAATGGATTTTTTATTGACCGAAAAAGCCTGAATATGTGATACAAATTTTGTTTTTGACAAAAGGGTCCAAAGTGAAGAGGACTGGTAATTACAAAAAGAAAATGAGTAATTCAGTGGTCAAATCGTCCTACGTATTGCATTGTGAACCGAAGTGGGCAACATAGGTGTTATAGATTAATGTCATGGCAACGACATTACTATCTTTTTTTACCAGTAAAAATAAAATCCTGTTCTTGAATCTCTTGTAATAAAAAATTCAAGAATTATAGTATATATTGGACTTTTTTCAAACCCTCAATGATTTCTAATAAACGAATAAAAATCGACCAAGTCTCTCTTTATAAACGTGGCGGACAACAACAGAAATATTCCAATAAAAAACTGGAACGTTTTTTGCAGATTTTACAACGCAAAGAGCCTTCCTTAGCGGAAATTGACGTCAAAAAAATTTCGTCGCAAATTACTGTTAGTAATGAGATTACATCTGAGAAATTAGCAAATCATGTGGCAGAATTGGCCGCGTCACTGGCAATTAACCATTGGCAATATGGCAAATTAAGCGGTAGAATCGTCGTGACTATGTTGCATAAAAATACGCCAAATACATTTGTTGAATCGATGATGGTATTGCAAGGGACATTAAGCAAGTCTTTCTTAGAAGTCTGTCAGAGAAATATGGATGCCTTGAATAGTATGATAGTTCATGATCGTGATTATCAATATGATATCATGGGAATTCGGACTTTACAGAGATCATATTTGCTCAAAAAAAATGGGATTATTCAAGAAAGACCACAGTATATGCTGATGAGAGTAGCCGTAGCATTACACGGTAACGATATGGAGAAAGTGAGAGAAACATATGAAGCGACATCGCAACTCAAATATACACACGCCACTCCGACTCTATTTCATTCTGGTTTGGCGAAACAGCAATTAGCTTCTTGTTTCCTGATGACAATGACCGACGATTCGATAGAGGGTATTTTTGAAACATTGAAAAGATGTGCTCTTATTTCCAAATCTGCTGGCGGGATCGGACTTTCATGCTCTAATATACGCGGCAAAGGATCACATATTTTAGGCACGAATGGTCTTTCAAACGGGCTTACACCGATGCTGCGAGTGTTTAATGACACCGCTCGCTATGTAGATCAAGGCGGTGGCAAGAGGAAAGGTTCCTTTGCTGTATTCTTGGAACCGCATCACCCAGATATTTTGGATTTTTTGGAATTGAAAAAAAACCACGGCATTGAATCTGAAAAAGCAAGAGATCTTTTTTACGGGATGTGGATTTCAAATCATTTTATGGAATGCGTGAAAGATGACAAACCTTGGTCAGTTATCTGCCCAACGCAATGTCCGGGGTTACAAGACGCGGTTGGAGCAGAATACAAGCGATTGTACGAAGAATGTCAATCAAAGGGAAAAGTGGTCAAAACATTTGACAGTGCTCGGGAAATTTGGTTTGAAATACTTGATTCACAAATAGAGACCGGGACGCCTTACGTCATGTTTAAAGATCATTGCAATCAGAAAAGTAACCAACAAAATTTGGGGACTATTCGCGGGTCGAACTTGTGTTGTGAAATTGTAGAATATTCGTCGCCTGAAGAAACGGCAGTTTGTACTCTGGCAAGCATTTCTTTGCCAGCGTGTGTTCAAAATGGTGTATTTGATTTCGAAGAATTAGAAAAAGTAGCAACATTAGTCACGAAGAATCTAAATAGAACGATTGACGTCAATGTTTATCCGATTAAATCGTCAAAACTATCAAACGAGAAACACAGACCGATCGGAATCGGGGTCCAAGGATTGTCTGATGTGTTTCAGATGTTAAATTTGCCGTACGATTCAGACAAAGCACGAATTTTAAATAAAAATATATTTGAAACTATTTATTTTGGTGCTTTGAGCCAATCAATTGCTTTAGCCAAAAATGATGGTTTTTACGACAGCTTTCCAGGCAGTCCCTTTTCAAAAGGGATGACCCAAATTGAACTATGGGGACATAAACAAAGTGATGAAAGACATAATTGGAGCGAATTGCGGGCGAATCTAATCAAATACGGATGTCGTAATTCGTTGCTAACTGCGCCAATGCCCACCGCCAGTAGCGCCCAGATCATGGGCAATACAGAGTCATTTGAGCCCAGAACATCCAATTTATATACCAGAAGGGTTCTCTCTGGCGAATACATTGTGATTAATCGGTTTTTGCAAGAGAAACTAAGCAAATTAGGCATTTGGAATGATAAAATGAGCAATCTACTCATCGAACATCGTGGGTCGATTCAAAACATCAAAGGCATCCCTAAACACGTTAAAGATATTTTCAAAACAGTGTGGGAAATTAGTCAACGATCTGTTATTGAGATGGCCGCCGAACGCGGACAATACATTGATCAGAGTCAAAGCATGAACCTGCATATTGAGGAAGCAAGTCGTTCTAAATTAACAAGCGCACATTTTCTGGCTTACAAACTTGGATTAAAAACGGCATGCTATTACCTGCGGACACGACCCAAAGTAAAAGCGATACAATTTACTGTTAAGACAACCAGACAGAAGATCATGGAAATCAAAGCTGAAGAATGTGAATCTTGTTCGGCATAATTACTATACAAAACATACAAATATAATAAAATAATTTTTTTTAGCCTGTGCTTTCTTTTTTATGTTATATAGTTATTCCCAATAGAGAGTGTCAATTAATGTTTGACGATAGTTTTCATCAGTTTCGGCCCTATTAAAGAGCGAGACAATTGACTTTAATCCGTTAAAAACGACCTCCCAACGTAACCCCTGATGAAAATATTCGTCTGATGCCTTTTTCCAAAACAATTGTCCATTTTCAATCTTAACATTATAATGGATCTGGTCTTTTTTGAAAGTTTCGACAAGGATCAATTTATCATATTTATCGTGCATTTTCAAATAAAGGAGACATTGAATCTGTTCGTATCGCCGAATTTCGTTAAACAACTTAGAACGGCGATGCTTAAGCTCGAATATGGTGCGGGCCTCAGTATCGTAACCGTCGCATTTACCAATAACAAAGCCATTGAAATGTCCATCACCCTTTACGCTCATGAACTTTGCGGAATTGTTGCCAGCAACTAATTTCGGGTGTAAAATCTGAATTTTTTGCAAGTCAGTCATTTCGTGCACGATGCCGCGAGTAGTCGAGATTTCTTTAGTCATAATTCGTTCAACATTTTGTACAATTTTTTCAGTTTTTTTGACTTCCACTTTCTTTGCAACGATTTTTTTTTCCATTTTCACAATCTCTTCTTTCATAATCCACCCATCTTCTTTTGCTGCTTCAAGTGACGAGAGTATAGCTGTCCTACGGCTTTTCTTGTAGTAAATCTTTCTACCGACAGAGAAATACCCCTTCTGACAGCACGTGGCAATCCCACGACTTTTTTTCGTAAAATTGACAATAAATCGACCGCGTTTGATCCTTTTGACACTTTTTTCCAATTCTATAACTGAAGCAGCTGCTCGTTTGTTTTCAGCAACAACTTTCTCTTTGATTTCTTTTATGGCTTGTTTTGGTTCTACCTTTCGTTCAACAGCGGCAGTTAAGGTTTCAGCATAAACCGGTTCCTTTTCAATTTGTTGGGTGATTTCTTCGTCAAAAGTAGGAGCATTAGGTACAAAGCTCGGTACCGCACCGAATCGCGGCATTCTTTTCAAATTCATATTCCAGTTTTCGGCGATGGCTTGGTTCTGGGCAAATTTTCCAAAAAAACCCAATAATTTTCCCACTGCAGATGCATTTATTTGCCATTTAAATTTTGTCATTTGATATTTTGATATCTTCACTACATAATTATCAAAAGTTTAGATATTCGTAACAAATACAAGATTTACAAAACAACTTCATATAATTATGTAATTTTTATTTATTTTGGGGCCAAGATACTATGTTTCTCAATGGCCAAGTTGTATTTTCGTTTTATACAAGTAACTGAAAATAAGACCACGTTCGGTTGATTTCTTGCTAAGATTTGCTGAATTAAACACGGTCTTATTTCGTATCAGATCAACTGATTTGACCGTTTTTCTACAAAACGGACAGCTTTTGTTGGTATTCGACTGTGAATGTAACCATTTATTTAAACACTTGACATGTAAAATTTGTTTACAACACAGGGTTTGACAAAAATGGTGTTTGTTACCAGAACAACAAATCGAACATTCTGTACAATTTGGTACATCAATACGATTATTAAATTTCAACCTTGTCGCATTCTTTAATAATCGTATTGATTCAATCATGTTAGGACACAGACAACTGCTTTTGTTCAGATAGTACAGTACACTATGACCTTCCTCCGAAATTAAATATGGATCGGCTCCTGCTTCCAAAAATATACTGTACAAGCGTGACACACAACATTCAGACTGTGCCAATTGAGACATCATCGTCAAATCACCACCATTATTAAGAAACAATGTTAATATTTTATACGCCAATTCGAGGGCCCGGGGCCGGCTGTCGGTCTGAGTCCTTATTACTTCAAGACATGTTTCTTGAGGTGTCATTCCTTCGAAATTACAAAAATTTGGATTGGCGCCTGCATCGATCAAAATTATTGAACCGATTAAATCTAAATTTTGAACATGATTTACCATAGAAATCAATGGCGTATCACCATCATAATCAATACTGTTTACATTTGCACCATATTCAATCAGTAATTCCATGATTACATACTGCTTGTTAAGAGACGCTTGGTGTAAATAAGACCATGCGCCCCCTACCCAACCATTGTCATTAACACCATTTATAATTAACCATTCGTTATTCGGATTTAAGCCAGACTGTAAGCAATCCCTCAAAATTTCAATATTATTCCCTTCCTCCGAATTCTTAATAGCTTTTGTAGCACGCACATGCAGATTTTGATGATCCACAATTATTTGTGGATCAAATGCGGCATATGCCTTAGCTTGTTTCTCCGTCAAAACAATCTTCGGCAATTCATCTTCAGAAATCTCATCAAAGGTCAAAGGAGGATACGGATTTTCACCATTGAAACTACATGTTTTACAAATATTTTTTTTCCATTCAAATCCGCCAAAATCACCGCAATTTGAACATGGATCGGGAAAATATTTGCAAAGACATCTTCCTTTTTTTTTTTCCAATTTTTTTTTTTTGATTTCATTCGACCCGCTTTGAGTTGCTGTTTTCATTTCTGTGCTCGGATTGTGATTTAAAGCAGTTTTTATAATATTTCTATTTTTTTTTCGCGCGCGCGAATATTTAAAAAAAAATATTATAATATATTTAGATATTATTTTTGTGTTGTTATATACAAGTATTTCAAACAAAAAACCAAAATATGTGAAGAAAATATAGGTTTTTTCAGATTTGACTGTGTTTAAGCTCAGACAATAATTCTAAACTTTATTTGATGATTTTGATTCTGGCAAAAACCTATATTTGTAACGAAAATTCTGAAAAAAACACCGGAATATTCCGGTGTTTTTTCCTAAAAATGTGAAGAAAATATAGGTTTTTCATGTTTTAGATTTAGCTTGAAATAGTTTGACAAAAACTCTAAACTTTTTTTTGACAGCGGAGCGGATTTTGATTTCCCTGAGTTGGTAAAACCTATATTTAAGCCTGCGAGCCTACGTAACGAAAATCCTGGAACAAAAACACCGGAATTAGCTGTGCTTGAGCTGGAAATAGTTTTTATGTATATTTCAAATATTGCAAAAACCTAAATTTGTATCGAAATTTCAGGAAAAATATTAGTAATAATATGTAAAACAAGAAAACCCAAAACAACCCGAAACATGTATTTTATACATAAAATCAAAAAATTTATTGGCCGCAATAGAACTGTTGGCGGTGATCTTTTACCTTCTTGCGAATTTGTACTGACCAGAAAATCTGCAAAAATTACAGTAACCGGTTATTTGCCGTGCCATCATTCACACATTGGTTATGAACTCATTATTAACGAAAAAAATCAAATAATAGATATTATTTCTATCAAAACCATTGAAGGAAAGAAACCAACTCTGTCTCCTCTTCGTTCATATAAATATCCAAATTACGAAGCTATTGCTACGCAAGCTCTGACTTGTGTAGAACTATTGGTTTGTAGTGTGATTTACCCTATTTGGGATTTACGAAAAATGAACATAAAGAAACAATATGAAATGTTGTGTGTCGATATTGAAAGATCCGCCATTAGAGGTTTCCCATATGCTCGTAATCTTTACAATTATGACCGTGCATTAACATGTATTCAGCAGGCTTATATAATAATGAATAAAACACCATTTGAAAAAATCGATGCTTTTAAAGCTCGTATGAAATGGCAGAAACAAACTCAATACGACACAGCGACAGTAAATAAACCAAAGCCTTACTGCGGTACTGTATGTAGAAGCAAAGACCATGTCAAATTGATAGAATATAACGGCGTCTTCTGTACAGAATCTTCTGTAAATGTGGTCAAAAAACTGGCATCGGTTTTTACGCCTAATTCTACCAAATTGATTCAAGGTTCACTTCCGCTTCACTTTACTGGAAATATTGTTGTTTTGAATATTGAAGATGCATACCGTGTCAGGTATCATACTGGTACGGCCAGCAACATTTACATGATGACACCACATTTATTTAAACCAAGTGACTGTCGCAATTTAGGTATTACTAATGTTAAACAATTGCCAAAAAACTTGGACCATATTAACGTTGCTTTTGCCCATCTTTGGGGTGTTGAAGAGTGGACAGAACTGATATCGTTTGAGGCTTCGTCTTATACTGTCTTCGGTAGGTTAGATCAGTATCCACGTGGACGTGGTCAATTTTTTCGCGATATGTTAGAAAGTAATCAATTTTCAGTCCAATTTTCCAAGCATTTTGGTACTGATAATATCATTTCATTGCAGTCTAATGACATAGCCGCATCAGTTGCAGAAATATATAGTAAATACGACACAGTGCAGTGCTTTAATACTAATAACATTTCTCTTGGAATTGATTGTGGGCGACGAATCTTAAAAAAACCAAGAAGAATACGTAGTTTGAGGGATAGGTCGGAAGCAATGGATGTCAAACTGCCGTACATCCCCCTTATTGAAGAACGTCATGCCCTACAAAATGATTTCACGAAGAATGCGTCGGAAATAAAGGTCTCGAGATTCGCCGGCGTTCCTGTACATGCCGGTGTTTTGATTTGTTCTGCAAATACCACAGCATTTGATATTGCAATAGCAAAAAGCCATTGTCATCATGCCCTTTATTTGATAAATGGTTCTCATTATTTTTCGATGCATGACATCAAACCACGCAGCAGATGTACAGCGAACCCATTTCTAAAATAGATCAGGGAAACAATAAGAAAAACCTAAATCCGTATCATATTTTGTAATATAAAGTATTTTTCAGGCCTTTGGTCCTGGGCTCAGCCAAATACAAAAAAAAAAATGTCGGTTTTTTTATGTTATGATGTTATTTTGTACATAGGAGAATTTCAGTTATTTGTCGATCGTATATCTCCAACCAATAAAAGAATAGTCAAACACCATTTGATTTATAAAAACATGTGTTTGTATTCATGGTGTGCAAAAAAAATGGTATTTACCTACTTAAAAATGTTTGGCCCTGTCAATAACACATGGCTTACTTGGAAACGTTTTGGAATGAAACAACTTCAAATAACTCGCCGTACACGAAATTTTGATGGTAAATTGAGCTGGAAAGAATCCGTTTTTCGAAAAATGACCTGGGGCAGGTGCCAAGGATGTGGTAAATCCACTCAATCTGTTGTTTTTGGAACTGCTCTATGTGGAAATTGTCGAGGATTACCATTAAAAACAAATTGCTATATGATTACGACCGAAAAAGCCGTTAAGAAAGCCAAGCGGCGCGGAGTTCCTGCTGCATTAATAAAAGAGATGCCTTTTTATCGGTTGGGTCAGTGTAAGCTTCGATTTAATGTAGAAGTGAATAAAGAGATAGCTCGTTTCGAATTGGAAATTGGTGAAACCAAGGTGGAGTGTTAGTTAAACTAAAGTATAAATATAAACGACCATATATTTATGAAATATGCAAAAGAAGAAAACTGGGAATTTCGATACGATTAATACCGTTTCAAACACTGTGACTGCATTTTGTATGGCTATCTTAACTATCGGCCTGATCGCGGGAGGTACTTGGACGGCAAATACGGTAGACGGACTGAGATCTGATTATCATCCTGACAAAATCAGAAAAATGGTCGATCAGATTTCTGATACTGTCGATACTTTACATAGTACGACAAACATGTTAAAGGATAGTCCAAAAGATTTCGATCCATATGAAGAATTTAGTCATTTTAGTCAGACACTGCGTTTATTAGTAGATAGTCTGGATCAGGTACCTCTCGTTGTCAACGAAGCAGAAAGCTGGCGAAATATGAGTTCGTCAGGGCTACATCATATGAAAAAAATAGTAGAAAATTGGTAATAAAAGAAGTTTTTTTTATACTGAATCGTAATTATAGATATCTATAAATAATGTCCAAATCAACATGGAAAGACTGTTTTCTTGGACGTGCGAAGTCATCATTGCACCTATCCAATCCAATTGTGAAGGTAAAACAACTATTTCTGGGTCTGACAGCATTTTTTTGACAATAAACACTCGTTTTAAAAACTGCATATAGGTCAGTAAATCTGCCAGTTTAGATGTATCGTCCGCATTACATACCGCATGACCGTGTGCAATTTGAGAATAAACACTGTTTTGTAGCGCAGTTCCTGGTGGTGACGAGAATCGTTCAAAATAAGTGTCGACAGTCACCCCAGACCTCATGTACATGTTAAACACGGCAAAATTTCTGATATCTGATAGTCGGCACTTTGGAAAAGATTGTTTGATTGTTTGTTTTAAGATGAATGCTGCACTTTTAGAAGGGGTTGTGTCGGAATTAAATAAAACAGCAGCAGATAAAGATTCTTTCAATACAGATTTAAAAGCGATAGATTCGTTCACAAATTCTTTTTCCATTGCCATAATAAAAAAGTGTTCAAGTATGTTGTTAATATCAGTACTTTTCAAAGTTTCAATGGATTTTCTCAATTTGACGATTTGTTCGAGCCATAGAATATGACCATCATCATTCATTTGTGTGTTACATTTTACTTACACTACTACTTATAATAATTTACAGTAAAAACGTTTGGATTTTATACTATATATATTGATTTTGGTTCAGAAAAAAATGCGAGTTTTTCTCTTTTGTTTGTTTTTGGCAATATCACACGCTTGTACTGTTTCACACAAGCAAGCATTTACATGCCTTTTACAAAATAAATGTTTGACAAAAATTCAAATACACCGAAAAACAAAAATGAAATCCAGGCTTAAAAGTACGTACATTTTGGCTACCGAAGGTAAAAAATACGAGAAACTATTTAAAGATTGTGACGGCAATGAAGATGGATGCTTGGAAATAATAGAAATTATGTCGAGCCCGAGCTGCAAAAGGAGCTGTAGATGGCTCGAAACGATAGCCGATTTAGCATGTTGATGGGATCACTTGCAAATTCGAAGTTTATGGTTTTGAAAAGTTTCTACAGTTTCCACGGTCGCATAAAAGCCAATAGGATGCAAATTTTCAATAGCTATCACTGTTGAATTTCTTGAAGAATGATGAATCTGTACTACATATTCTTTTCCTTTATTGTTTATAAACTTTTTCAATTTGTATTGTAATCTGTTTGCAAACGGTGGCTCGAATTGCAAAGCAAATAATTGGATTATCTTTGTAATTTCTGTTTTATTTTCTTTTAAAAATCGAATCTGAAATTTTTCCATACTTGTTTACCCAGGGATAATAAAGATCAAAGTAAATAGTGTTGATCCACTGCTTTGCTCGACCGATTATGTTCATTTTTTATGTGCAATTTTTCTGCGTTTACTTCTTCTTAAGTCTGCGTTCTCTTTTGTGGTTTGCTCGCCCTGGTTCTCTTTACATTCCGGATTATCTTTGTCAATAGAGATTTTTAGAGACCCAGAAACTACCTTTTGCCTACAAAACATGCATTTGAAGTTATTTTCTACCAAAGAATCCGTCCAACACTTTAAACACGCACCAGATGACCCACAGTGTGTAAGAACACACGGCCTATCCGATTCCAAACAAATATCACAGTGCCTGATAGAAATATCAACTTTTGGTACAACCCAGCTCTGTTGTGAGTGTATAAAATAGATCATTTCTTCGAAGGTGTAGCAGGATGTCTGTGGTACAGATAATCCTTCATACAATGTTTGGCGGATACGAGGACATAATTTTTTTTCGTTTATATTTTCTTCTGTTGACATCTTAATGTTGCATTCTTTAAATTTTTCGAGCAAAGACGGCAATAGATTTTGTAATATTGTTCCCATATAGTGTTGTGGGTGCTGCACTTTATGTAATAATGGGACGATTTTTTTCTTCTGATCGTCCGTTAATACTTCTTCGGCGTACGCACTATGGACAAATTCAATAGGGTTAACCTCAAACTCAACTAAAGCTGTAAATAAATCTCGTAAACAATCCTCTTTAAATTTTTCTTCAATTGATGTTAATATTTTATTGTATCGCGAAGGGCGAATTAAAATAGGATTAGAACCACTGCTTCCCGCACCAGATTCAAAGACTAACATGTAAATAACACCTCCTACTGTAAGGGTCGTGCCGAGTGATTTTTTGGCCCTGTGTGCTTCAATTTTCGCATTTTGGACTAAACTGAATGGTTGCCATTCTTCATCAGGTATAGAATGGTAAGTATCCATTAATTTGGTTGCTAATTCAATTTTTCCACGAGAAATTAAAAAATCTTGAAACTGAAAAGATCCATATTCAGTTGCTTCTGCGTCGTCTGGATCAAAAACTCGATCGAATAAATCGTATAATACCAGTTTTTGACAGTCTGGCAAAGTTAGACCAGTTTCACGGACGGCAGTGTGCATACGGTTGATCCTAAATGGTCCTTGGAAAACCCAAGAAAATCTCGCCCTCGTAATTTCTTTGAATTGGGAATGAGATAAATCTGAAATACCATATCTGCAGCGGACAAGGGTATTGCCTGCTGTTTTCATATAAATATTGCCCTTTTTGTATACCAAACAGTCGGTACCAACACGGAGATTCAGACTTTCACCGTTATCAGGATGCTCTTCTAATAGTCTTTGTATTTTTGGGGGGATCATAATGTGTGATTCTACATCGTTGTCCAAATTGATGTACTCTACCACATGAATAGCACTATCTGTTTCATTAATTCCTATACGAATAGCGGTGTTTTGGGCACCGTGAATACAACCGTTTTGCGGGCGGAATTTCATTTGGTTTTTTTCTGGAATTCCCCATATTATTCCCTTCTCATTTTTCAAAATAATTTCTTCTAAAGTCGGATTCTCTCTCCTATTACTTAAAAGTTCACTGTTTTCTGCAGAGCAATTTATCCATTCTTCGCCAAGTAAATATTGCCACGATGGTTTCATTTCGTCCATCAATGTTGTCATATTTATAGATAAATTATGTGTTCGCTTGTTAGATTACATTATAAACCAAAAGTTGAAATATGTGTAACAAATATAGGTTTTTATTTTATTCGAGCAAAGCAGTGTCATTACCTTCTACCAATAAAAAAAAATAACATAGAATATATATATAAACGTATTACACTTTGCTCAGAATAATGGAAGCATGGATTGGAGTTATAACTTCGTTCTGTTTGATAATAGGATGTTTTGGAATGATAGTCGTACTTTTTTTTTGGGATGAGACGATAGTATACTGTTGTACGCAATATGTACATTTGCACGAAGAAGAAGTGGAAGTATCTGACCAATCGGAAGGAAATAAAGAAGAAAATGAAGAAGAAAATGACGAAGAAAATGAAGAAGAAAATGACGAAGAAAATGAAATGGAAGAAGATAATCATTTACAAGTGGTTTCCGAAAATGATGGCTCGGAAGAAGAAGATGATACAGAACAAAACAATCACGTGATATTGCAAGTGGGTTCCAGTGACGATGAAATACAAGCGGCACAAGCGACCACTAAACGTTTTCTTTCCTCTGACTCGTACACTCTCCGCTTCGCTCAAGTTTAATTTTAGTTGAGTATTTAGTGCGTGCAGTTTCTGAGAAGATGGACAAATATTTTTGTAGCCACTGTCTGCAATTATGGAAACAGGATAAAATCATGGAAGGATGTAAGGGTTGCAACGGTCACATCAAAAAAGGATGGTCTACAAAACAATTGGTCGAAATATATGAACCAATGTTGATTGCGAGCGAAGTGGACAGAGCATATTTTCCATTTTTACACTATATGTATAAGCCTCGGCTGATGTCAAACCCGAAATATACAGTACCGATAGAACAATTGACAAAGATGATGTCAAACACAGACTATTTGATAGGGTTCAAGAAACAACAGATCCTATTTTACCGGAAATATAAACTTGATCAAACCGATCGAAATTGGAATAGTTTGCATGTTCTCGTTCAAAGAATGGCAGTACCTCAAATCAAAACATACTATAAATCATAGAACGGTATTATCAAAATGTTTTCATTCGGAAAGAAAAAAGAGAAACCGATGAGACCAATGAAAGTAGAATCATATGTTTACCCAACTACTTCGCCGAACAGTAATATCAAAAAATTTTTTGTTAAAATCACAAACATTTTCGGGTCTTGGAGCTCTGCTCCACCAAAAATATAAAAAGACAGTATCCTAAAACCAAGGAAATAAAAAATTATTCTGTTTTTTTTCCAATTTAGTTGAGAAAAACACAAAACAAAAAACTAAACAAAATCAATACAAAAAAAAAGGAACAAAAAACCCAAACACACATCACATTTATTAAAAACTGCTCTGTTTCAATTTTAAACACCAAAAATACAAACCTGACAATATTGCCGACCGACTTAACCTATTTCCAAAATTTCCAAAATTTTCAAAATGTCTCATCTGACTGAGAATCATATCAAATTGGCATCGTTTGAACTTGTCGATAGCTCGGGGTGGCAATACGGACAATCGTTTCCAAAAGTCGAAGGAATGAAAAAACAAAGCTTTTATGTTGATCCATTTTATATTATTTCGCAACGTCTTCAAATCAAATGCAGTCAAGATCTCGATTGTGTTACTGGCAAAATTGAAACAAATTTAGTCAATGAAACCCAACATGTCTTTCGCAACTACAAAAACCAAAAAGATTTCGATTCTGAAAAAGGCAGCAAAACATGGTTGGAAGAGTTTGAAACAAATCCGTTGAAATACGGTTTCGAGCATACACCAAAACGCACTGCTGAGAAACCAGACCGTATGGAAGATGTGATTATGAAAGAAACTGGCCAGAAGGGATTCCAGTATACCGTTAATTACGATGGCGAAGGACATTGGGAATGTAACTGTTTTCATCATGAGCATCACCCAAATACATGCTGCAAACACATAAATGCGGCAATTGATTATTACTGCTGGGAGGTAGGAATGACACCACGTGATCAGAGTATAAATGGAAAAGCGAATCCAAAATGGGCACCTTACACCACCACCACCATGCTCACAGGGTGTTTGTTAAATAGGAAATCAGTCAAGAGAACGTTCCCAGGGTTTACAGATATCGTAACCGATTTGAGAGAGGAGGAAGAGTACAGTAGAAAAAGAAGAAGATTTTAGGCGGCCCATGGGCCAAAGATTTTTTGACAAACTATTTCCAGCTAAATCTAAAATATCAAATAATAGTCGAGCGTATTCAGGCAAAATCCTATATATGTATTTATCGCTAAACAATCACAGCTTGCACAAATCAGTTTTTTTCTACTATATATAATCACTAAAAATATTAAAAATGTCAAGTTTAAAGAAAAGTACTACACAAACTGAAACACCACAAAAAGTAGAAGAATCATATGTCAAAGAAGTAACCACTGAGGTTGACAAACCATATATTGCTAAACACCCTGCATTATTAGCAATGAAAAATCATTACGCGACTGTAGAAACAAAAGTGGACCATTTGGATCGCTACGTCGAGGTTAACCCATTCGAATAAATCTGTCATATCTGTAATATCATATCTGTAATATTATTTAATATTAAATATTTTAAATTTTAACGCCATCAAATATTTTTTTGATAAAATGTATTATAAAAACTAATTACCGCACGCGATACTGGGTCTAACCCTGTAAAATATTCGTTGCAAATCAAATATAAACCTTTCCAAAAATCTGAAGATCGCTCAGTGTATAAACAACTAAGTTTAAAATGTACTATTTCGTGTGACGTAAATCGTTTCAATAGTTGAACAGCTTGTTTACGTGAATTACAAATGTTGGCATACCAAATACCTATACTCGACGGACGATTTTCCCATTTTTTGTCATATGGTGAATTTGCCATATATAACATATGCATATCCACATTCAAATAATTCGACCGTGTTCCGTTATAAACAGTAGAATAGTGTTTATAACAGGGCTTACCATCCTTACAGTGTACACAGTATAAGGATTGTATATAATTAACATGACAAATGTTGCAGGTCATTCTTTCATCGAAGATACCGCCTTTGTAATTTATCAATTTACCGATATTATATGTCCCAATACCCCCCTCTTCATATTGTATTTTGGGATTGTGCCAGCAAAAACTACACGCGTCACCAGGAATCAGTTGCATTTTGCAGGAGACGATGACTTACTTTCACCATTGTCCTTACAAAAAACCTAAAAATGTGATAACTATCTAAGTAAAAAGTAAAAATCTTAATGCGAGCCCGGCGTACAAAAAAAATACTATAAATATATAATTATATCAATTATATGATAAGTAGTCCTTTAAAAAGTAGTCCTTTAAATTTTGAAATAGATAATATTAATACAAATTTGATTCAAGGTGTTATTGTAAAAAAAAAGCAGTTCAATCTATTGCATGTGTTTACGAGATGCAACACAAATAAAAATGAGAAATCTATTTTGGGTATTATGTTATATATCCTTACGATTTGTATGAATTTTTTTATTGGTTATTCGATATACCGAGCCCAAGATATCGAACAAACTAAATTAAGCAATGTTGATTTGTATGGAGATTTATGTATGGTTGCGTTTATTGCGTTTGCTTTAATTAATTTTAATTGGCATTCTTTCGAAAAATTGACTTGTTTAGGAAAAGATTCTTGTTGTCTCGGATTTATTAGGTATTTGGCTTTTGTCTGTGGTACGGTGTTGTCAACGGTAGTTTATGGTTCCATACGAAATATACCCTTTTTTCAATCATCGTTGAATAGCAATTTGACTGACGGACAATGGTGGTTATATTTTGCAGTTTTTACCGTCGTTTTTTTTATTAATGTATATTGGTTTATCAAACTATTTGATTTCAAGTTTACAAAACGCTGCTGCAAACCAAAATATGCCAATAAACTGATATTCGTACGATTATGGTTAGCGATTATAATTGTAAATATACTATCGTATTTCGTTTGTAAGGCTGATACATGTTCCTATCACTTACATCATTTTCATTTTGGACTTTGTTTAATCATATTATCAACACCCTTCATTGATAATTGGTTTGATATGGTTTTGCAGGGTGTTTTTTGGATGTTTCTATTAGAATCACAGTGGAACTATTCAGTTTCAATCGATAAATTCTTTATATAATATTTTCTTATATTTTTTTTACCACATTTTGTACGTTTATTGTTTTTAATGGTTTGACAAAAATTCTAAAACTTTTATGTGGTATTAATTCTTGAAATTTCCTTGGTTTATTATTGTGATATACATTGGTCGGACTTTGTCAGATGTTTTTTTTTTGGGTTTAAATATTTTGTTTTCTCGATAATTGAATTAATCGTATTCAACACATCATTACTATTTTTTGCCGATATCTCTTTGTATGTCATTTGTTTGCTAAGAGCAAATTCAGTGCATTTTTCTATTTCGATACCTCTATTGATATCGTTTTTATTGCCAATTAACCATTGCAATCCGCCTTTGGCGCTACCAATAGATTTAAAATTTCGATAAATTTGATTAATTTTATACAATGAAGATGGTGAAGTCAAATCAAATACAAATAATACGGCATCACTCTCTTCAAAACTATTATTCGATTCTATGAATGTAACATCTGAACAAGTTGTATTTGTCATATATGAATTAATAATGGAACTTTTTCCAACTTGTGCTGTACCCGAGACAGTAATTTTATACATTTACTGATGATTTGTCACATATATATATAGTATATATGAATAGCTTTACGATTTTCAAGATCAATTAAATATAATAAAATTTGTCAGTATAAAATATAATAACTTTTGATGAAAATGTCTAACACATATTATAACGATATACTTCAAAAATTTTGTGATTCTATTAACTCGAGCAAAAATCCGAGAAATCCGAGAACGTCTTATGAATTTAATTTAAGTAATAGCACTGCTACACTCAAACAAATGGAAATCCAGGGTAAGAATTCGCGGGTATACGAATTAGTAATAACAAACTCAGAATCGGGTGCCAATATTAGTGACGCTGTTTTAAAATATTTTTTACCTGTGAACACACAACATACAACAGATACGATACTTGAAGTAAATATGCAAAAATATGCGCATTCTATCAAATTAGCACCAGAAGTATATGCTTCTAATGCACAAGCTATGATCTCAGAAAAGTGTTCTTATTTGAAAACATACAACCCAGACCAAGAAGAGTTTAATGGGATAAATTGTGTCAACGCTACAAGCAAAGAAAATATTCGGGACAACTATTTTGCTTTAGCAAATTATTCAAACAAACTGCAAGCTACATTTAATGATACTGCCTTAGAAACTCTCAAACTCGCTGAATCAATGTATAATCAGATCGGAATGTTTAATACCGATCCGAATCCTGCTAATTATATGAATAATTCTAAGAATCAGATTGTTCAAATCGATTATGGATCGAACAGATTTCAAGAGATATCAAAATTAAAAGAATTCATTACATTCTGCTCTTCCATACCGGTATGCGCCGGTGAAAATGTTGAGATTTTTACACTTAATTATTATAAAGAAAAATTACTGGCAACATTAAAAAATATTAAATACCCGCCGTCATTTTATTGGTTTTACGATAAAAGATATATTAACGAAAAATTCAAACTAACGTCTAAATACGAAAGCATGACTAAAGATGAATATTTTGATCTGTTTACCAAACTGAAACACGAAAGAGACAGAATCTGCAAAGAATTAAAGAAGCACAGCAACCGATCAGATAATCAAAATTCCACTTTTAAGACATATGTTAAAAAACATTAAAAACCAATATATGTAACGAATAAATGGGTTTTTTTTTGGAAGTGTGAAAAGGGAAGCGAAATCAAAATAATGGAAATTATTTGGAAACAAAATAATGCTGCTTTGGAAATATTTAAAGCTATTGGCAAAACCAACAATATAATCAATATTCTATTAGATGAAGCTGGTCTGAGTATTATGGGAATGGATTCGAGCAAAACAACATTGGTCCAGTTGGTTCTTCCAAGTTCATATTTCTCAGATTACCACTGTTCAGAACCTTTGGAAATTGGCGTATATACAAATTCTTTAGTTTCCATTTTATCAAAAGTCAAAAACAATCAACTTATATGGAAATCAAGTTCTTCTTTAGCGTTATCTATTATTCATAAGAATGAAATAGGAAGTACGGAGTTTAAATTACGTTGCATAGATGTACAAGAAGATCGCTTAGACGTGCCAGAACTTAACCACGATGTTTCACTTGAGACATCCTCAGTAATATTGACCGAAATTTTAGATAAAATGGTTATGGCAAAATCAGATTTGAAATTTAAAATTGATTCTCAAAATTTAAAACTTATCACCGATTCCACTGAATTCGGGGTCATTTGTCACGAAGAACCACTTCAAAACGAAGAACGTTTTCAAAGTAATATCGATCAACCAGTATGCTTATCCTTTGGGTATAATTCAATACAGTTAATATTGAATTTTTGCAAGGTATCCAAAAACAAATTATTTCTTGGTCTGTCTTCGGAAATGCCGTTAAAACTGAAATTAAATTTAGGTGACAATGCTTTTATGTCACTTTACATAGCCCCAAGAATTTTTGACGACGAATAAAACCGGAATATGTTACGAAAATACGAGATTCACGCTCAAAGCGCTTGGTGAAGCGCAGCGATATGTTTTGTAGTGATATAATTGAAGAGTATGTTGCTTTAAGCAATCAAGTTTTTTTGAAGTTACCAGTTTCACATAGTCATTTGTTTGGAACGCAAAGGTTGGCCGTACTACCTTACTTATCAGAGGAACTACAAACAAAACTCCATATGATAATCCAACAAAACGTAGATTTTGGCACGAAATGCGTTAGAACAGATTGTTGCGGTATTCTGAATAAAATCGGAAATTGTAGTGAAAAATGCGAACAATGTGGCAAAAACATAGTTGACGACATTGTCAATTGTAAAAATTGTGATAGTATGTGTTTCCCATGCCAAAATTGTCGTGTTTCAATTTTTAACAACGAACTTCAAAATAACTTAGAGGATTATTAATATACATAGGAAATTTTACTGGGCCTTGGCCCGTATTATTATTCTACTTGCTCCGCAAACCACATATACATAACATTTATTTTTTATTGTACTCTTCTATTCTTTTCAGCGTCTCTTCGTAAAAAATAATCGCATTTACTTTCAACTGGCTCAATTCGTCGGTCGTTGGCATCATTTTTTTCTTGTCGTCAAGTGATCTGGAAGCGCACCAACCCAATGCTGTACCTGCTAAAAATTTGAACATTTGTCTGCACAGGGTCGTCGGTTTAAATACTATTCCAATACAATTGGGTCATCTGGATTTGGATGGTGGTGATCATGTATTTGTTGTGTTTTTGGAACAACTGTGTATATCACTTGTAGAGAAAGCACTGCGTCCTTTTTTAACATTATGCTATCAAAGTTTGCTTTGTTAAGCGAAACGGGGTTTGTTTCAGAGTCAAGTAACCACCATTTGTTCTCAAAATATCGTAGCGCGATCATATGGAAATAAGGAATCTCCCACATAACAATCATGTTCTTTACTCTCGGATTTTCTGAATCAACTGTCCAATTTTTTAACTGCTCAAAAGTTAACATTGTCTCTGGGGTTTCGAAAAGTTTATCCAATCTTACCACTTGCAAATCGCTCTTTGCAGCCACTGTATTTGCTGCTTCCATTATCGAGTACATTTTCTTTTGAGATTCGAGTCTATCTTTTTTTCCTTGTTCATTTTCACAGATTGAAGTTGGGTCTATCAATTTATAACCAATTGCATTATTTATGGAATGTAAAGTACATTGGTTTTTAACTTGACTTTCAAAATAAGGCAAAGTTGGCTCTTTCGTTTCCCCCGTTTTCTGCTTCCCCTCCTTGGTTTCCCCGGAGGAGCCCGTCAAATCTATCACGCCATCCTCCGTTGAATCTATAGGCAAAGTTGGCTCTTTAGTTTTCCCCGTTTTCTGCTCCCCCTCATTGGTTTCCCCGGAGGAGCCCGTTAAATTTATCACGTCATCCTCCGTTAAATCTATCACGCCATCATTTGCTTCATCATCCCCTGCTTCTGAACGTGCAAATAAACGATACATTCTGTCATAATGTATTCTGTATTAAATACTGTTCAACAACAAA
>Ga0209603_1000872_pt1 | contig 34060 bp, 27 predicted proteins | sample COGITO_mtgs_1206_FD_184812 | JGI IMG/M metagenome (GOLD analysis project Ga0209603, IMG submission 184812) | Pelagic marine microbial communities from North Sea - COGITO_mtgs_120607 (SPAdes) (version 2) | ecosystem: Environmental > Aquatic > Marine > Epipelagic ... | reverse complement strand
AGTTGATACTTGTGTGATCAAGGTTCGTTCTGTAGGTAATAATCGGTCGAAGCCAGCATAAAGTGATGCCTTGTCTTTCAGCATGAAGAACACCATTAGTGGCACCAGTATTAAGTATATTAATACTGCAACTAGATCAGTTACTGATGTCATAACACCTTGCAGCAGCTCTTCAAGAAAGGTAACAAAACGATTGTCCACATTGCCCATGACCTTTTCCACTAACATAGGGTCAATATTAGGGTATTTTTCTGGTATCTCTTGGATGAATTTTTTTAAATCATTCATCATCTCTGGCAACTCTTTTACAAGGCTAATGCTTTGTTGCCAAATGACAGGAATAACTTTAACTATAAGTGTGGTGAGTGCGCCAACAAATGCAGTAATGACGATTGTTGTACTGATGTTTCTACTGAAACCTAGTCGTGATACACGCTTTACTGGCCATTCCAATAAAAACGCAAATACAACGGCTACTAGAACAGGTGTGAGTAATTTCCCAAACCAAAAAAAGGCTAACATCCCAAGCATGACTACCATCGCTAAGGTTACTGCGTTTGGGTCTGAAAAGTTTTTTCTATACCACTGTCTTATCACTTCGAACATAATTGGCTATCCAACCTATATTATTTTAATCCAATATCTCAACGTTAAAATCCGAACCTTGAACGGATTGTTCAAAGCTTATGTTTTCGGACTTTAAGTAACTAACAAAGTTTTTTAAAGTAATGTCATCATCCAAAATAAATGATTTTGTGCTTTTTTTTAGCAATTGTTGTTTAACTAGTACAAAAGCCAGTGGACAAGTTAGTCCTCTAGCATCAAACTGATACACAGAATTCAAAATTGGAGCCTTTTGGCAATTTGCTCTATTTTGGGTAGTCTACACCTAAGATTGTGTTAATGCAGTAAACCGATTGAAAAAGAGAATTATGGGCTTATATCCAGATAAATACGGCTTACCAGACGAAGCCGAGATCAAAGACATAAATGCATTTAAGAAAAAAATAAACTGGGGCGAAATTCCAGCCTTTTTTCAACTCGTCGGTAAATCCATAGCTGATGCCGAAGGGTTTATACATTATGGTTTTGACAATGCATTCAAAAAAATCGTTGATCGGAAGAACTGGAACTATGAAAAATTAGGTATACCTGTCAATGCAGATAGGACAATGGCAGAGCATGCGCTTGAGCCTATAAGACGTCCTAAAATTTGTTTGTATCATGTGTTTAATAAAACTGGGTATGAACTTTTAGCATTTCCATACGTCAAAAGTGTATTAATTGACGAATTTAGAGAAAATGATCCTAAATTAGACTTTCGTCGATGGGATCCATCTCAGATGAAAGTACTCGTTAGAATTCCAGAGCTGCATAAGTTTATTGCCTTTACGCTGGTAAATGGTGATGACGCAGACATGGCTTTAATAGTTCATGCACATAACGTGGTAAATCGAATGATTTCAATGTTAGAGAATGAAGTAGATGTACACGAAATACGTGGTTTAAGCATTGATCAAGGTTTTAAAAAGCAAAGCCTAAGCCCCGACGACACACCGGAAGATATTATTATCGAAAACCAAAAAAAAGGATAAAACAACGCCTTATGCAGTTCTCTTTTCAAAAGGTAGTTAAAGCTAAGTTTAGTTCTATATCAGCCGCCGCCATTTTTATTTTTTCCGCTTCGGCACACTCTATGACCGTAGACAATGAATTGCCCGATCTAGGCGCATCGGCTTTAAGTACATTATCGATAGAAAAGGAGAAGCAACTAGGCAACATCATTTTTGACCAATTAAGAGGCCAAACCGCTATTTTGCAGGATCCTATAATAATTGAATATATCAATGACTTGGGAAATAGATTAGTGGCGAAGTCTAATGATGTAAATTTCCCATTCACTTTTTTTGGTGTTAACAACAGTCAAATAAATGCCTTTGCTTTTTATGGTGGTTATATTGGGATACATACTGGCCTCATTGCAAAGTCTGAAAATGAAAGCCAACTCGCTTCAGTAATAGCTCATGAAATTGCTCACGTAACACAACGACACCTTGCAAGAAGCAAAGAAGCGGCATCAAATAGAGCTCCTTTAACACTAGCGGGAATTGTAGGCTCTATCATTTTAGCCGCCGTTAGCCCTCAATTAGTTATGGCTTCTATGATGGCAACAACTGCGGGTACGCAGCAAGCCATGATCAATTATACAAGAGGTAACGAGCAAGAGGCAGATAGAATTGGCATGAATATACTGGCTAATTCTGGTTACGACCCATATGCAGCTGCTGAATTTTTCACAAAACTACAAGAACAAGTGCGCTACAAAAGTGACATTCCTGCATTTTTAATTACCCATCCTCTTCCTGATACGCGTGTTACCGATGCAAGACTTCGTGCTCAGCAATATGAAAAAAAGTTCTATACCGACTCACTTGATTTCTTATTAGTAAAAGCTCGTATAGATGCAAGATATGTAAAAAGCCAAGCTGATAACTCAGACACAACAAATTTAGTAGATAGAATAAAAAAGACGAGTGGTAATAAACGGTTTGCGCTTCAGTACCAGTTACTCCTTACCCTAGTAGATAATAAGAAAATTGATAAAGCATTTGAAATATGGGAAAAACTTAACGAATACGCACCTGGCAACTTATTCCTTTTAGATACCTACTCTGACCTTGCTATAGCTGCGGAGACACCTGAAGTTGCGCTTGATGCCTTAGCAAAGGCTTATAAAAACAAGCCTAACAACTACGTGGTAACATTAAATTACGCCAACGTCGCATTAGATGCTAAGCAATATGACAAAGCGATTGAGCTATTAGAGTATTTCTTATTAAAAAAGCCAAACGATTTATTAGCCACTCAAATGTTAGTTGATGCATACAAAGACGCTAAAAATATGGCAAAATACAATATCACTAAAGGTGAGTTATACGCACTCATGGCTCGCTACAACGAAGCTATTACATTTTTAGATAGAGCGTTAGCAATGATGGGTAAAACTGATAAAGCCGAAGTAAGCCGAATTCAAGCGTTAAAGTACCAGTACCGAGAACGCCAGCAATATATAAAAGACATTAAAGGAACCATTTAATGACCGTTACTATTTTCCACAATCCAAGATGCTCAAAAAGCCGACAAACATTAGAGTTACTAAAGTCGAATGATGTGGAGCCAAATATTGTTGAATACCTAAAAACGCCCCCTACATCTGCTGAACTTTCTAACATTATTAAAATGCTTGGCGTAGATATAAGAGATATTATTCGTACCAAAGAATCTGAGTATAAAGAAGTAGGCGCTGATAATAAGAGTTTATCCGACTCTGAGTTGCTATCGATTCTAGTATCTACCCCAAAATTAATAGAACGACCTATCGTGATTAACGGAAATAAAGCAGCTATTGGACGACCGCCAGAAAACGTATTGAGCATTCTTTAATGTCTCAACCATTTGTTTTAGTTCTTTTCTATTCCAGACATGGATCTGTTTTGAATCTTGCGAAATCAATTGCCAAAGGTATTGAGCAAGCAGGAGTCGAAGCTCGTATCCGAACGGTTATTGACAGTGATGATCATTGCTCAGATTATCCTGCAGTAGATACCGACGATGTTAAAAACTGTATTGGACTTGCAATGGGTAGTCCCTGTCATTTCGGGATGATGTCGAGTTCGTTAAAAAAGTTTTGGGAATCCACGTCTAATCATTGGATAAGCGGAGAGCTAATTGATAAACCAGCCGCAGTATTTACCTCTAGCTCAAGTTTACATGGTGGCAACGAAAGTACTTTACTAAGCATGAGCTTACCGTTATTACACCATGGGATGATGCTATTAGGGGTACCATACTCAGAGCCTGAGTTGCATAAAACCGAATCTGGTGGCACGCCCTATGGAGCCAGCCATGTTTCAGGCTTGTCGTTATCTAATGAACTAAGCGAATCTGAAAAACGTATTGCTATAGCATTAGGGACACGTTTAGCAAACACCGCAAAATTAATGAATACTAACCAGGCGACATAATTAAATAAAATGCAAAAACACAACGCAACAGCTACAGACTTTCAAACCGCACCGATGGCAACTTTTGTAAAGAAACTACAAAGGTTAGGTTCCTTTGGTTTCTTTGGATTAGTGATTTATTATCCTATTTTATTTACCTTGCTTGATACTGCTGGTAATTCTTTATCTTATATAACGTTAGTATTATTTTGGGTGCCATTACTTTTTGCCGTTAAAGGTATTTATCAAGGTAATCCATATACGTTTGCATGGAGTAACTTTGTCATTATGTGGTGCTACCTTCATGGCCTCACAGCAATATGGACGTTTGAAGGTAATAAACTATTTATCGTTATCGAGCTGGTTTTACTCACTGCTGCTTTTATAGGTAACACCTATTTTGCCCGCTTCAGAGGCAGAGAGATGGGCTTAGCTTTGCCTAAAATCAAAGAATTAAAAGAACAAGAGAAAGCTCAGTTTGAAGGTAACATAAAACCTAATAACGAAGAGTCAGTTATCAAACCAAACATGGAAAAGTCTGACAAATAAGGCAGCTTTTAAACCTGCAATTGAAGTGTGTTGATTACCTTTCTGAGATGCTTATCCTGCAGGTAAATTAAACTAAAAGTTCAGATTATTCGTAATGAGGCTATTATTCATTATTAAAAATGACTCATGGCCTCTAATTATCTATATATATTCGACAACGACTTACGGACGAGCTATTTACCTGTCCTCTCTCAATTTATAAAAGAAATCAACGATAGCGGGCATGGAGAACTTCAATGCGCCTACCTTTTTGATCCAGAAGATTTAAAACCCAAGAATTTTCAGTCTGCGTTAATCAGTCCTGCTAAATTAAAACTAATTTGTGAATCTCTAAAAGAGCTAGGACAAGTCTTAGCCAACAAAGGTATTTTATTAGACATTTGCATTGGTAACAAAAGCGCTAACCTTGGCAACCTAATTAAAAAATATAATGTCACTTGCTTAGGCTACTCTTCGCCAACAGGCAGTTACGAAATTGAATTATACCGTAACGCCGAAATTGAAGGCTTAACGGTTCACAACGACTTCCAAACGTCGTTATTCGACAAAGCTACATTGCCATTTGCAATAAATGACTTACCAGCAACCTTCACTCGATTTCGAAAAGTTGTTGAAGCTTTACCTCTCGATGAGTTGTTTACTCACTATCAAAAGCTACCGGAGTTATCTCACAAAACTAACTGCGCCATGCAATTACTGGCCAAATTCGAAGAGTCTTATTTATCCCTGAATCAAACACCTGCGATTAGCTATGCTTTAGACACAGCAAACAAGCTTAAGATCGAATTTAGTGGTGGTGAAGGTTTAGCGGTGCACCATATGAACAATTACTTTTCTCTCACTTCGCCTAGTGTATATAAAACAACGAGAAACTTTTTAGACAATTGGACAGCATCAACCAAGTTCAGTGTTGCTTTGTGTTTAGGCAACATATCTCCTAAACAAATTTGGCGAGAGATTGTAAAGTACGAGTTAAAAAACGGCAGCAATGAGTCTACATACTGGATTAAGTTTGAGTTATTGTGGCGTGAGTATTTTCATTGGTATGCCGCAAAATACAATGAAAAACTATTCCACTTTTCAGGGATCACACAACAAAAACCCCTATCAAGCTTTTATCCAGAACGGTTTCGCAAATGGATTGACGGTGCAACACCCTCTCACTTTATAAACGCTATAATGAATCAATTAAAAACAACGGGTTATATAAGTAACCGGGCGAGGCAACTAACCGCAAGCTACTTTGTAAATGAGCTAAACATAGATTGGCGTTATGGAGCCGCTTATTTCCAGTCACAATTAATTGACCATGACGTTGCTTCTAATTGGGGAAACTGGCAATACTTAGCTGGTGTAGGCTGCGATCCTAGAGGTAAGCGTAAATTTAATATCGAGAAGCAGCAAAATTTATACGATCCAAACATGTCCTATATTAATAAATGGATTTCTAGCGCTACAACATTGCCACTAGACAGTGTTGACTATGTTGATTGGCCAATAGTTAATGAGGAGCCTTAAACGTGACGTCATATTCAAAGCTACGGTTAATTTTAGGCGATCAGCTGAACGCAAATCACAGTTGGTATAAAAATAAAAATGAAAGCACACTCTATTTAATCGCAGAGCTTCACCAAGAGCAAAGCTACGTTAACCATCATATTCAGAAAACGCAGGCGTTTTTTAAAAGTATGGAGTGTTTTGCTCAAGCTCTAAAAAAATCAGGTCATCGGGTATTACACTTAACCTTAGATGATACTGTTGGCTATACCTTAGTGGAACTAATTGAGCATTTAATTTCGAAACATAAAATAAGCAATTTTGAATATCAGCAACCTGACGAATATAGACTTTCGGCTCAACTTGAAGTGCTCAATGAAGATAAAAACTTAAATGTGACGGTTGATTCAACTGAACATTTTTTTATCGAGCATACAAACATAAACAAATACTTTAAACCTAACACTGCGCATAGAATGGAGGCTTTCTACCGAAAGCTGCGTGTTCAGTTTAGAATACTGCTTGATGAGGCTGGTCAACCTGAAGGAGGAAAATGGAATTACGACGGCGCCAATCGCAACAAAATGCAACCAGACGAAATTAAACAGGTGCCACAACCCCTTCTGTTCTCAAATGACGTAACAAACATAAATAAACGAATAGAAAAGCACGGCGTAAAAACCATAGGTGTTGGTACAGACCAATTACTATGGCCAACATCAAGGTCGCAAGCCAAAGAGCTTTTGCAATTTTTCTTAGATCAATGTTTATGCAACTTTGGGTATTTTCAAGATTCTATGACTCATGAAAGCAATAAGTCGAAGTCATCACTTTGGAGCCTTTATCATTCTCGAGTATCGTTCGCATTAAATGCAAAAATGATTTCGCCAGCATACGTTATTGATCAAGCGATAAAAACTTATCGAAATAATGACAATATTTCAATTGAGCAAATTGAAGGTTTTGTCCGGCAAATTTTAGGCTGGCGTGAGTTTGTCCGAGGAATATATTGGATAAATATGCCTAGCTATAAAACTCAAAATCAACTCAACGCTAAAGGTACGCTACCAGATTATTTTTGGACAGGTGAAACCAAAATGAATTGCATGCATCATGCAATAACACAAAGCCTTAATTACGCTTATGCCCATCATATTCAGCGTTTAATGGTTACAGGTAACTTTACCTTGCTTACCGGTATTAACCCTGATGAAGTAGATGACTGGTACTTAGGTATTTATATTGATGCTATTGAGTGGGTAGAGTTACCTAACACAAGAGGCATGAGTCAGTTTGCCGACGGTGGTTTACTAGCCTCCAAAGCCTATGCGTCAAGCGGCAATTATATAAACAAAATGAGTGATTATTGTAAGTCTTGCCACTATGACGTTAAAGAAAAGGTAGGTGACACGTCTTGCCCATATAACAGTTTATATTGGGGCTTTATGAACAAACATGAAGACAAGTTTGGCAATAACCCAAGACAAGCTATGGTTTACAAAAATTGGCATAAAAAAGGTGAAGACGAACAACAAGCAATATTAGAACGCTACAACTGGTTGCTTAACAACTTAAACAAATTATAAAAAGATTGGTTGGTTACTTGGTTAATTGGTTAATTGGTTAATTGGTTAATTGGTTAATTTAGATCTAACCATTTTAAATTTTCACGCCAAACAAAAAAGGGCTAAAAAGCCCTTTTCTTTATTCAAATATTAACGTCAATAAATAGATTATTTAATTGTCGCTAACAAAGTATCGTCTAAACCTTCATTTACGATTCCGATAACCGCATTACAATGCTCTAGCGTAAACTCGCCGTCGGCAATTTGTTTATCAAGCTTGTTACGACGATCAGATACTGTATTTTGGATAGCCTTTTTATCATCTTTATCGATGTTTAGTTTGGCTACTTTAGCGTCTAGCTTCGCGAAATAAGGATATAAAGTACCTTCAGCTTTGTAGGCTTCTGCTCGTGTACTTGGGTGGAAATCTTCACAAGCATTTAAATTCATTAAATAAAAATTTAAATATGTAGAAACCGTAATTAATTTATAGCTTTGGTTTTCTGTCTCTTTTGCATTTGCGCCAAATGCTAAAATTGCTAATGCGCCTATTAATATCTTTTTCATTCTATGCTCAACTTCATTTTTATTATTGTTCGACTTTAATAACAAATGGTTATTAATTCAATCTAAGAAAGAGTTTTAATTACGTTTTTTTTATATTTACAAAAAAGGCCACAAATAGTGGCCTTTTTTTCTACACACAAATATTAGCTAAGTAACGCTAAACCTGTGTTTAATGTTTTGCTTGGACGCATCGCTGCAAAACCCTGCTCATCTGAAGGCTTATAGTAGCCGCCAATGTTCATCGCAGCACCTTGAACTTCATTCAGTTCAGTTACAATTGAATCTTCGTTAGCAGTTAGGTGCTCAGCAAGCGCTTTAAATGTTGCTTGAAGATCAGCATCATCCGTTTGCGCCGCTAGTTCTTGAGCCCAGTAAAGCGCTAAGAAGAAGTGAGAACCACGGTTGTCTAACTCATTCACTTTACGTGACGGTGACTTGTTGTTGTCTAAGAACTTAGCGGTCGCTTTATCTAAGGTTACAGATAAAACTTTTGCTTTGTTGTTACCAACTGTGTTTCCTAGGTGCTCATAAGAAGCCGCAAGTGCTAAGAACTCACCTAATGAATCCCAACGTAAATGGTTTTCTTTTTCAAACTGTTGTACGTGCTTAGGCGCTGAACCACCTGCACCAGTTTCAAATAAACCGCCGCCGTTCATTAGAGGGACAATTGATAGCATTTTAGCTGATGTTCCTAACTCTAAAATTGGGAATAAATCAGTTAAATAGTCACGTAATACGTTACCTGTTACAGAAATCGTATCTTCGCCCTTCTTGATTCTATCTAGTGTGAAACGAGTCGCGTCTTCAGGCGCTAAGATACGCAGGTCTAAACCATCTGTATCGTGATCGTTAAGGTATGTATTTACCTTTTTGATCAATTGAGCGTCATGTGCGCGGTTTTCGTTTAACCAAAATACCGCTGGCATACCAGATAAACGTGAACGATTTACCGCTAATTTAACCCAATCTTGAATTGGTGCATCTTTAACCTGACACATACGGTAGATATCGCCAGTTTCAACAGCGTGTTCAAAAACAACATTGCCGTCTTGGTCTGTTACTTTAACAGTACCATTTGCTGGGATTTCAAACGTTTTATCGTGTGAACCATACTCTTCTGCTTTTTGAGCCATAAGTCCAACGTTAGGTACAGTACCCATAGTTGACGGATCAAAAGCACCATTTTCAATACAGAATGAAATAGTTTCTTGGTATACACCTGCATAACAACGATCAGGAATAACTGCTTTCATATCTTGAAGCTTACCTTCCGCATTCCACATCTGACCTGATGTACGAATTGCAGCTGGCATAGATGCATCAATAATTACGTCTGAAGGTACGTGTAAGTTTGTAATACCGCGATCTGAGTCAACCATTGCAATATCAGGTGCAGTTTCATAAACCGCCATAATGTCTGCTTTGATTTCATCTTGCTTCGCCGCATCTAATTTTTCAATTTTTGCGTAAACGTCGCCTAAACCATTTTTAACATCAACACCTAGCTCCTCAAAAGTAGCTGCATGTTTTGCAAATACGTCTTTGTAGAAAACCTTAACGATATGACCAAAAATGATTGGGTCAGAAACTTTCATCATCGTTGCTTTAAGGTGAGCTGAGAATAAAACTCCTTGCTCTTTTGCGTCTGCAATTTCTTTTGCTAAGAAGGTATTTAACGCACTTACGCTCATGAACGTTGCATCAACAACTTCACCGGCTAATACTGGAACTGAGTCTTTTAAAACTTTTGATGAACCATCAGTGCCAACAAACTCAATTTTTAGTGAGCCGTCTTTCGCAATAGTTGTCGATTTTTCACTTGCAAAGAAGTCGCCATCGCTCATATGTGCTACGTGAGACTTAGATGTCTTTTCCCACTTACCCATTGAGTGTGGGTTTTTCTGCGCGTACTGTTTAACAGCACCTGGTGCACGACGGTCAGAGTTACCTTCACGTAAAACAGGGTTTACTGCTGAACCTAATACTTTAGAGTAAGCGGCTTTGATTGCTTGCTCTTCATCTGATTTCGCTTCTTCAGGAAACTCAGGAAGTTTAACACCCTGTGCTTGAAGCTCTTTGATAGCCGCTTTTAATTGCGGAATAGAAGCTGAGATATTAGGAAGCTTAATAATGTTTGCTTCTGGAGTTTTAGCAACTTGACCTAAATATGCTAAGTCATCGTTTACTCGCTGATCTTCTGGAAGAAAATCGGCTAAGTTAGCAATAATTCGAGCAGCTAGTGAAATATCACGAGTTTCAACTTCGATACCAGCTGTTTTGCTGAACGCTTCAACAATTGGTAAAAATGAATAGGTCGCCAATGCTGGCGCTTCATCTGTTTTTGTGTAGATGATTTTTGATGTCATTTAGATTCCCTACATTTGCAGTGAGTTTGTCGTCCGAATAAGTATAGCGGACGATTATCTGAATATAAGTCTGAATTTTGGTTGTGCATACTATAAAATACCGGTACTTAAAGAAAGACCTTTATCTATAATAGCGCTATGAAAACTGTAAAAAATAATGCCCAACGTCAAAATGTGGGCAAAAACACAAATAATCAACGATTTGGTAAAAATAAATCGTCTAATTCTCGATCAGACAAATCCAGTTCTAGTGACAAGAGAACTTCGGGTGGTGCCTACTCGTCTAATGCTAAAGCACGCCGAGGAAAACCTTCGAGTCAAAATAAGGCATCCGATCAACCTAAAGAGAATAGTAAAGTTGTTTTGTTTAACAAACCTTTTCAAGTATTAACACAATTTACTGATCAAGATGGCCGAGCAACATTAAAAGACTATATAGATATCGAAGGTGTTTATGCAGCGGGACGGCTCGATAGAGACAGTGAAGGATTGTTAGTTTTAACTAATGATGGGGCTTTGCAAAATAAAATAGCGAGTCCAAAACACAAAACCACTAAGTGTTACTGGGTTCAGGTTGAAGGTGCTCCTACTGAAGAACAGCTTCAACCATTAAGAGACGGTGTTGAACTAAAAGACGGTTTAACAAAACCAGCAAAAGTACAAAAAATAGCACAACCTGAATTAGTATGGTCAAGAGTTCCACCTATTAGAGAAAGAGCGAATATCCCTACAACCTGGTTAGAGATTACTATTTCTGAAGGTAAAAATAGACAGGTACGACGAATGACAGCCCACATTGGTTTTCCTACCTTAAGATTAATTAGATATAGGGTTGGAAACTGGACGCTGGATGGTATCGACGTTGGAACCTATAAAGTCATCGAAAAACCTTAAAAAGGGCCATTTCGAACTTACTTATTAATAGCGGTTTATGTTAGAATCCGCGCAAATTTTAACTGTCTGGAATAATTTACTGCACCTATGTCTGAGATTTCATCTGAAACGCTAAGCTTAAATGCAACAAAAAAAGTTATCGTTGGTATGTCCGGCGGTGTTGACTCATCTGTTTCTGCCTACCTATTGCAACAGCAAGGGTACCAGGTGGAAGGTCTTTTCATGAAAAATTGGGAAGAAGATGACGATGATGAATATTGCTCAGCGGCCGAAGATCTAAAAGACGCGCAAGACGTGTGCGACAAATTAGGTATTGAACTTCATACGGTTAATTTTGCCTCTGAATACTGGGACAATGTTTTTGAACACTTTTTAGAAGAGTACAAAGCAGGCCGCACCCCTAATCCAGACATCATGTGCAACAAAGAAATTAAGTTTAAAGCCTTTCTTCAGTTTTCTGCAGAAATCCTTGGCGCTGACTATATTGCAACTGGCCACTATGTTCGCAGAACTGCTGACGACAATAATACCCAAATGTTACGTGGTCTTGACGACAATAAAGATCAAAGTTACTTCTTGTACGCTATTGGCGAAAAACAAATAGCACAAACGTTATTCCCTGTTGGCGAATTAGAGAAGCCGGAAGTAAGGCGCATTGCTGAAGAACAAGGTTTAGTAACCGCTGATAAAAAAGACTCAACGGGCATCTGTTTCATTGGTGAACGTAAGTTTAAAGACTTTTTACAAAAGTTTTTACCCGCTCAGCCAGGTGATATTGAAACGCCAGAAGGCGAAGTTATTGGTCAACATGAAGGTTTGATGTATCACACATTGGGCCAACGTAAAGGCCTTTTAATTGGTGGTTTAAAAGAGTTTAAAGATCAACCTTGGTTTGTTGTTGATAAAGACGTTAAGCGCAATGTATTAATTGTTGGTCAAGGTAAAAACCACCCTCTTCTGTTTTCTGATGGTCTTGTGGCGAACCAGTTAAATTGGGTAGATGGCAAAGGCCCTCAAAACGCAATGCGCTTAACCGTGAAAACACGCTATCGCCAGGAAGACATACCATGCGCTGTGACGCCAGACTTGGAAAAAGGAACAATAAAAGTCCTGTTTGATACCCCTCAAAGAGCCGTAACACCTGGACAATCTGCTGTCTTTTATGACGGCGATGTATGTTTAGGCGGCGGTATTATTGAGCAGTACTTAAGATAATATGAGCGAACAAATGCGTAACCAAACAATAGCGATGGCTGCGCTTTGTGAAGCAGCCCTGCTTATTCAGCAAGTATCTAAAGGTCAGGCTTTTGATAGCCAAGCACTGGCGACTTTAGTTGGCGGTATTATGAATACCGCCCCTGAAAATGTTGACCAAGTCTATCCAAGCCTAGCGTCTTTAAAACAAGGCAGCTACTTACTTGTTCACCAACTAAGCGGCCAAGCAACGAGTAAAGATGTAGAAGTGACTCGTTATTTGGCTGGCATGATGTCTCTATCAAAAAAGCTTCTTAATAATCAAACTGCATTAACGGGCTTATCAACATCTTTAAAAGAGGTTGAGCGTCGACTGGAACATTTTGACATTACAGACGCATCAATTATTGGTAACTTTGCTGATATCTACAGCAAAAACATCAGCCCTATTGGCCAAAAAATTAAAGTCATCGGCACCCCACAAAATTTAAAACAACCCGTTATCCAAAACCAAGTCAGAGCATTATTACTAGCAGGCGTTAGAGCCGCAGTGTTATGGCGTCAAATGGGTGGTAAAAGACGACAATTTATTTTTAGTCGCAATAAAATATTAAAAAGCGCAATTTCATTTAACAACGAATTATCATCAATCAGTTAAGAGGTCATCATGCAACTCTCTGCACTTACAGCAATTTCACCAGTAGACGGACGTTACGGTAGCAAAGCTTCTGAACTTCGCTCAATATTTAGCGAGTTCGGTCTTATTAAGTACCGCGTAGTAGTAGAAGTTCGTTGGTTACAAAGACTATCGAGCATTACTGAAATTGCAGAAGTTCCTGCTTTTTCAAATGAAGCAAATGCAGTATTGAACAAAATTGTTGATGAGTTTTCAGAGCAAGACGCACAGCGTATTAAAGATATAGAGCGCACTACCAACCACGACGTAAAAGCGGTTGAATACTTCTTAAAAGAAAAAGTAGCAGACAACGCTGAATTAACGGCCGTTAACGAGTTCATTCATTTTGCTTGTACTTCAGAAGACATTAACAACCTATCACATGGCTTAATGTTAACTGCTGCTCGCGAAGACGTAATCTTGCCATATTGCGACAAAATATTGTCTGAGTTGAAAGTATTAGCTAACGAATACAAATCTATTCCTATGATGTGCCGTACGCATGGTCAGCCTGCAACTCCATCTACCATGGGCAAAGAAATGGCTAACGTTTTCATGCGACTTAAACGTCAACGCAGCCAAATTGCCAATGTAGAGATACTTGGTAAATTTAACGGTGCTGTTGGTAATTACAACGCTCACCTTTCTGCTTACCCAGAACTAGATTGGCATGGTCAGTCTGAGCAATTTGTAACGTCGTTAGGCTTAACGTGGAACGCATTTACTACACAAATCGAACCTCATGACTACATTGCTGAGCTATTTGACGCAATGGCTCGATTCAATACTATTTTATTAGACTTTGATCGTGACGTTTGGGGCTACATTGCAATGGGCCACTTTAAGCAAAAAACAGTTGCTGGCGAAATTGGCTCTTCAACCATGCCACATAAAGTAAACCCAATTGATTTTGAAAATTCAGAGGGCAACCTTGGAATCGCTAACGCTATATTTGGACATTTAGCCACCAAACTGCCTGTATCAAGGTGGCAGCGTGATTTAACAGATTCAACGGTATTAAGAACCTTAGGTGTGGGTGTTGCTCACTCAATTATTGCATACCAAGCAACGCTTAAAGGTATGAGTAAATTAGAAGTAAACGAGCAAAGCTTATTAGACGAATTAGACAATAACTGGGAACTATTAGCAGAGCCAATTCAAACAGTTATGCGTCGATATGGCATTGAAAAGCCATATGAAAAGCTAAAAGACTTAACACGTGGTAAAAAGGTTAACCAGCAAGTTATGGCTGAGTTTATTGATAACTTAGAACTTCCTGACTCGGTAAAAGCTGAACTTAAAACCATGACGCCAGCAAACTATATTGGTGATGCAGAAAAGTTTGTAGCGTTACTAGACTAAACTAACATACTGAAATGTTATTTATCGTATATTAATCCGATGAATAACAAATGATAAAAGCCAGTCAAAAGACTGGCTTTGTTTTTACTGAATAAGGCAAATTGTCATCATGAATATTAATTGGACCAACATTACACAAGCAGACTTTATTAACCATTATTGGCAACAGAAACCTGTCGTTTTAAAAAATGCTATTGCTAACTTTGCTGATCCAATTGACGCCAATGACTTAGCCGGTTTAGCAATGGAAGAAGTGGTAGAGTCTCGAATTGTTAAACAAACTAATAGCAAGTGGAACGTACAGCATGGACCGTTCAAAGAGTTTGATGATTTACCTGAACAAGCTTGGTCTCTTTTAGTACAAGGTGTAGACCGTTGGATACCAGAAATCTATAGGTTAAGAGAACTAGTTAACTTTATTCCTAAGTGGAGCGTTGACGATGTGATGGTTTCTTACAGCGCCATAAGTGGTGGTGTTGGTGCCCATTTAGATCAGTATGACGTTTTTATCATTCAAGGAAGTGGCTCACGACAATGGCAAGTAGGTTCAGTAGATAAAAGCTTGTCTCAAAAAGAAGTTGTGCAAGACTTGTTACAGGTCGATGATTTCAGTCCTATTATTGATGAAGTACTGGAACCGGGTGATATCTTATATATACCACCTTTTGCTCCACATTGCGGAGTGAGTTTAGAGCCTAGTTTAAGTTACTCGATTGGGTTTCGTGCGCCAAGTCAGACAGAGTTACTTACTTCTTTCGCTGATTTTATCTATGAAAATGAACAGGGTAAAGCTAGATTTGTTAATGAGAATATAAACGATTCAGAAAGCCATGATAGCTCAACAATGTCAGACTCTACTGTAAATGATCTAAAAAACTTCATGTTAGAGTCATTACAAAGCAACCAATTTGAAAAGTTTTTACATCAATTCCTAACGGAGCCAACTAGGGAACTAGATATCCTTCCAAGTGAACAGGAATGGAGCGAAGAGCAACTTTCGCAATTACTTCAGTCGAGTAATATACGTATTAATAAAGTTCTAGCCTTAAAAACTTCTTACTTTATAGATGATCAAGGTCTGCATTTTTATTGCAACGGTACATATTTTAAACTGATTGATTCACAACAAGAATTTGTAAGTGTGCTACACAGGTCTGAGTCCCTTGACAAATCTAATCTAAAAAGTTCCCTAAACCAATTAGAAAATATTTCACTTTTGACTACACTTATTAATACAGGTTATCTATTTATAGACGAGTAAAAATGAACTACAAAGCTGATAAAGTTTCGTGGAGGAAGTCATCAAAGGAAATTCGCGCCATTCGTGAACAAGTTTTTATTTACGAATATCAATTCCCATTAGAGTCAGAGTTTGACCACCATGACACACATTGCCAGCACGTTTTAGTGCGAGATGAACAAGGTGTCGCTATAGCAACAGGTCGGCTCTGCGACGACGGTAAAATAAGTCGTGTAGCGGTATTAATGAAACACCGCAATATAAAAGTTCGACGACAAGTGATTAAAGAGTTATTGCAGTTGGCTAAAACTAAAGGCCTCAAAAAAGTATACTTTGACTCAAGACTAGATGAAGTTGATAAATATAAGGAACAAGGATTTGTTCCCACAGGCACAGTATACATGGATGCCGGCATTGCTAAGCAACCTTTGATGTGTGCGTTAGAATTATTTAAGATTGCCCCAACCGTACTCCACTAAAACAAAAACCAATATAATGATACTAGTATTCTGCAGTTGCTAGTTTTCTTTTCTTTTTCAATAAGCTCCGTCTCTACAAACTTTTAACTTTTACATTCTTTCACTTTGCAATATTACTTCTGCCCTATTCCGTCCTTACCATGGGATATAATCTTTACAATAAAATGTGGTCTAACCAGTAACCTCTAACGTCAACTAGATTGCTAATTAATACTTCTCTGATAAAGTCCGTGAAAATTATTTATACCTACACATGGAGTTACCGTTGACTGTATTTTCCCAGCCTGAATTTGATAACCATGAGCAAATTGTTTTTGCAAATGATGAAGCGACCGGATTAAGAGCAATAATTGCCGTTCACAATACAAACTGTGGTCCAGCAGTTGGCGGCTGTCGCTTTTGGAACTATGACAATGACGAAGATGCTCTTGTAGACGTATTAAGGTTATCCAAGGGAATGACTTACAAAAACGCTTTGGCAGGTTTAAATTTTGGTGGTGGTAAAGCCGTTATTATCGGTGATCCTAAGAAGTTAAAATCAGAAGCCTTATTTAGAGCTTTTGGTAAAAAACTTAATAACCTAAACGGCACCTATTATTCAGCAGAAGACGTTAATATTACGACCACAGATATCATGCAAGCCTACCAAGAAACAGACTTTGTAGTGGGTTTAGAAGGAAAAAGTGGAAACCCTGCGCCCTTTACAGCTTACGGCACATACCTAGGTATAAAAGCAGCGGTTAAACATAAATTCAACCGTGAAAGTTTAGACGGCCTAACCTTCTCTATACAAGGTTTAGGATCTGTTGGTATGTACCTGTGTAAGAGGCTATTTGAAGAAAATGCCAAACTAATCGTTACCGACATTAATCAAGAGTCTGTCGAGAAAGCGATTTCTGAGTTTGGTGCTACCGCCGTTGGCCTAGATGAAATATATGCAGTGGATGCAGATGTATATGTCCCTTGTGCTTTAGGTGCTACTATAAACGACGACACCATTCCTCAATTGAAGGTTAAAGTTGTAGCAGGGTGTGCTAATAACCAACTGCAATTGCCTATTCATGGAACAAAGCTGAAAGATTTAGGGATTTTATATGCTCCAGACTACGCAATTAATGCTGGGGGAATTATAAATATCTTTTTTGAACAAGACAAAGATGGATACTCTGCAAGCAAAGCTAATAAAAAAGTTGAAGAAATATACGATACCTTGACTGAAATTTTTGTTAGAGCAGATAAAGAGAACAAACCTACACACCAAGTTGCTGATATTCTTGCACAAGAAATCATCAAAAATGGTGGTAAATAGTTTTTCTAATACCTAGCTAAAATATAATTAATGGCAGAAATAAGTCTGTCATTAATTATAAAAAGACAAGCCTAAAACCCCTTCCTTACCGCCCATTTTTGTACACTTATCGCATACAGACAAAAAAAACAGCCAAAAACGTATGGTTTTTAACCATTTCGTTCACTTTACACCTAGCAAAATTTCTTTTTTCGTTGTAGGTTTAATTTGCCTTTGAAACAAAAACAACTAACAAAGGTACAAAAGAACAACAAAAAGGGAACAAACATGTATAAATTAAAGCCACTTTCCAAGGTATTGAAATATACTTTGCTATCTAGTTTATCTGTTGGTACAGCGGTACCAACTCTTGCCTTTGCTGAAGATGACAAAGTTGAAAAAAATATAGAAAAAATTGCTGTTGTTGGTACTCGTGCCGCTCCTCGCTCAATTGGTGACTCCCCTGTTCCTGTAGATGTAATCAGTGCAGAAGAATTCAATAAACAAGGCTCTACAGATATGGTTTCTATGCTGCAAACCACTGTTCCTTCGTTTAACGTTAACGAACAACCTATCAACGATGCATCATCTTTAGTACGTCCGGCCAACTTACGAGGCATGGCGGCTGACCACACCCTAGTTTTGGTAAATGGTAAGCGACGACATCGTTCAGCAGTTATTACTTTCCTTGGTGGCGGTTTATCAGATGGTGCTCAAGGACCAGATTTATCAGTTATCCCTTCTGTTGCTATCAAGCAAGTAGAAGTATTACGTGATGGCGCTGCAGCCCAATATGGCTCAGATGCTATCGCTGGTGTTATTAACTTTGTTTTGAACGACGCTTCTGAAGGTGGTCGATTTGAAGTTAAACACGGTTCTTATTACGAAGGTGACGGTGATACTTTACAAGTCGCTGGTAACATAGGCCTGCCTTTGACTGACAAAGGTTTCGCTAACTTTTCTTTCGAATTTAAAGAAGCAGATCCAACAAGTCGAAGTGTTCAACGCGATGACGCAGCATCTCTAATCGCAGGTGGTAATAACTTTGTTGGAGACCCAGCTCAAGTTTGGGGTAACCCAGAGTTTAAAAATGACGTAAAAGTTTTTGGTAACTTTGGATTAGAGTTATCAAATGACTCTGAAGCATATATGTTTTTGAACTACGCAGAACGCGAAGTTGAAGGTGGTTTTTACTTCCGTAACCCTCACAACCGTGGCGGTGTGTATGATGGCGGCACTAACGATGATGACCAACAATTGCTTCTCGTTGCTGATTTAACAGCTGACATGAGTGGTAATTGTCCAATGGACATCCAAACTGGTAGCAATGTATTAAACAATCCTCGTTACGTTGATGAAGTAGCAAATAACCCTGATTGTTTTGCTTTCAATGAAATGTTCCCTGGTGGTTTCACTCCAAAATTCGGTGGAAAGATCGTCGACTCATCAATTGCTGTGGGCACAAAGGGTGAGAGTAATGCGTTTATTGACGAGCTAATGTATGACATAAGCTTCTACGCTGGCTCTAATGAAGTTGACTTCATGATTAGCAATACAATCAACCCAAGCTTAGGGCCTGATACTCCTACATCATTTAAACCAGGTAAATACATTCAGTCTGAGCAATCATTAAATATCGACTTCTCTAAGTACATCGACAACTTTAATGATGGTGCACTTAACGTAGCAGGTGGTTTTGAGTTCCGTCACGAGTCTTATGAAAGCATTGCTGGCGATTATAAGTCTTGGGAAATTGGGCCTCTAGCCGCACAAGGCTTTGGTATTGGTTCAAACGGCTTCCCGGGTTTATCAGCTAAGAGTGCTGGCAAAAATGACCGAGATAGTTTCGCTACCTACATAGACGTTGAATATAACGTTACTGATGACTTTATGTTATCGGGTGCATTACGATTTGAAGATTTCTCAGACTTCGGCAGCACTACAAAGGGTAAATTAGCAGGTCGTTACCAACTTAATGACGAGTTTGCGATACGTGGTGCCTTTAGTACAGGCTTTAAAGCACCTACGATTGGACAATCAACTGTTCGAAATGTAACAACAGCTTTTGGTACTGACGGTGCACTTATTGACAGAGCAACATTGCCACCAACAGACCCGATTTCAGTTCTTAAAGGCGGTACTGCTTTGACACCAGAAGAGTCTGAAGCAATTAGTTTTGGTGTTGTTGCTGAATTAGATAATGGTCTATTTGTAACTGCCGATTATTTCAATATCGACGTGAGTGACAGAATAGCGACTGTTTCTGGTATTAAATTAACGTCAGACGATATTGATTTGCTTCTAGCACAAGGTGTACAAGATGCATCTAGCTTCTCTGAAGTAAGTTACTTCACAAACGACTTTGATACATCTACAGAAGGATTGGATGTTGTAGCAAACTACAGCGCCGACTTTATGGATGGCGAGAACAAGTATGCGTTAGCGTATAACTGGACAAAAACTGAAGTTACACAGCATTCAGAAAACATTTCGACAGAACGTGTTCGCATGATAGAAGAAAACCTTCCTGAGCACCGCTGGAGCTTTACAACTACTCATTCAAATGAGGGTTGGAGAGCAATGGTTCGTGTTAACTACTTTGCTGGTATTTACGAGGATCACTTAGATTCTGCATTACCAATTGAAGATATCAGTGCAGAGTTCACTATAGATGCTGAAGTTGCCTATGATGTAACTGAAAGTTTTGAAGTGATTCTAGGTGCTAAGAACTTACTAGATGAAACTCCAGACGAAAATACAATGTGGGATACTGAAGTTGCAGGTGCTCAATACCCTGTAACATCTCCTATTGGTATTAACGGTGGGTTCTACTACTTAAAAGGTGTTTATAAGTTCTAATTAGAATTAATAAACATAAATACTTTTAGTCTATTAAATTATAAAAGCCCCGGTTGGGGCTTTTTTTATGGCAATTACGTCGCCTATTACTAACTACACATCAATCATAATTTGAAAGCATTCATTCAATCATTATAGTCTTAAAGATTGTAGACATAAAAAAAGCAGCCATAAGGCTGCTTTATTGTTGGGCAATTTACGTTAGCTAATGCCAACGTGAATTGACTACCAACCTGTTTTTTCTTTTAATGCTTTACCAATTTCAGCTAGTGAACGTACAGTTTTTACGCCCGCAGCTTCAAGAGCAGCAAATTTGTCATCAGCAGTACCTTTACCACCAGAGATAATCGCACCGGCATGACCCATACGCTTACCTTCTGGAGCAGTAACACCAGCAATATAAGAAACAACTGGCTTAGTTACATTTTCTTTAATGTATGCTGCCGCTTCTTCTTCTGCTGTACCACCAATTTCACCGATCATAACAATCGCTTCAGTTTTAGGGTCTTTTTCGAACAACTCTAAAACGTCAATGAAGTTAGTACCAGGAATTGGATCACCACCAATACCAACACAAGTAGACTGACCAAAACCAGCATCAGTAGTTTGCTTAACCGCTTCGTACGTAAGAGTACCAGAGCGAGAAACAATACCTACACGGCCAGGCTTATGGATGTGACCAGGCATGATACCAATTTTACACTCCCCAGGAGTGATTACACCTGGGCAGTTAGGGCCGATTAGACGAACACCTAATGTGTCACACACTACTTTTGCATCAAGCATATCTTGAGTTGGGATACCTTCTGTAATACAAACGATTAGTTTGATTCCAGAGTTAGCCGCTTCTAAGATAGAGTCTTTACAGAAAGGAGCTGGTACGTAGATTACAGATGCATCAGCACCTGTTTCAGCAACAGCTTCAGCAACTGTGTTGAATACAGGAAGGTCTAAATGAGTTTGACCACCTTTACCTGGAGTAACACCACCAACCATGTTAGTGCCGTATGCAATAGCTTGCTCAGAGTGGAATGTACCTTGAGCACCAGTGAAACCTTGACAGATTACTTTAGTATCTTTATTAATTAAAACGCTCATTATTTACCCTCTGCAGCTTTAACTACTAGTTCAGCAGCGCTCTGTAAGCTTTCTGCTGCGATGATGTCTACGTCAGAATTCGCTAATACTTCACGACCTTTTTCAGCGTTAGTACCTTCAAGACGAACAACAACTGGCACGTTAACGCCAACTTCTTTAACCGCACCAATAATACCTTCAGCGATCATGTCACAACGAACAATACCACCAAAGATGTTTACTAGAACTGCTTTAACATTGTCATCAGATAAAATGATCTTAAATGCTTCAGCAACACGCTCTTTTGTCGCGCCGCCGCCTACATCTAGGAAGTTTGCTGGGCTGCCACCGTTAAGGTTTACGATATCCATTGTACCCATTGCAAGACCAGCACCGTTAACCATACAGCCAACGTTTCCGTCTAGAGCTACGTAGTTAAGTTCCCATTTTGCAGCATCAGCTTCACGCGCGTCTTCTTGCGAAGGATCGTGCATTTCTTTGATGTCTGGGTGACGGTAAACAGCATTGCTATCGATAGCTACTTTAGCGTCTAGACAATGTAAGTCACCAGCTGGTGTGATAACTAAAGGGTTAACTTCAATTAATTCAATGTCTTTTTCTTTGAAAAGCTTAGCTAGACCCATGAAGATCTTAACAAACTGACCTACTTGCTTACCAGAAAGGCCTAGTTTAAATGCTAAGTCACGACCTTGATAAGGTTGTGCACCTACTAATGGATCAATAGTCGCTTTAAGAATCTTTTCTGGAGTTTCTTCAGCAACTTTCTCAATCTCAACACCACCTTCTGTAGACGCCATGAATACAATACGACGGCTAGAACGGTCTACAACAGCACCAAGATATAACTCTTGGTCAATGTCAGTACATGTTTCAACTAAGATACGGGTAACTGGTTGGCCGTCAGCGTCTGTTTGATAAGTAACTAAACGTTCGCCTAACCACTTTTCAGCAAATGCTTTAATTTCGTCTTTAGTTTTTACTAGTTTAACGCCACCCGCTTTACCACGGCCACCGGCGTGTACTTGCGCTTTAACTACAAATTCTGTTCCGCCGATTTGGTCAGCTGCTGCTGCCGCTTCCGCTGGAGTCTCGGCTGCGATGCCTTTAGATACAGGAAGCCCGTATTGAGCAAACAATTGTTTGCCCTGATATTCATGCAAATTCATGATGTTCTATCCATCTCTGTTATAAGTAAAAGGCTACACTACTTATGCAGCCATAATTAACAAGCGGGGCTATTATAGTTAACCCCTCAATTAGTGCAATAAAAGGTAGGTTAAATTACCGATTATTGCGTTAATTTTCGCGTAATTAGATATCTAGTAGTAATCGAGCAGGATCTTCTAGTAACTCTTTAACTGTTACTAAGAAACCAACTGACTCTTTACCGTCTACTAAACGGTGATCGTAAGATAGAGCTAAGTACATCATTGGTAAAATTTCAACTTTACCGTTTACCGCCATAGGGCGATCTTGGATTTTATGCATACCCAAAATAGCTGTTTGCGGTAAGTTAATGATTGGTGTTGATAACAGTGACCCAAATACGCCACCGTTTGTGATTGTAAAGTTACCACCTTGCATTTCTTCAACTGTTAGCTTTCCGTCACGGCCTTTTAGGGCTAATGCACGAATGCCATTTTCAATTTCAGCAAAGTTCATTTTATCGCAATCACGTAAAACTGGAGTAACAAGACCACGTGGAGTTGATACCGCAATACTAACGTCAAAGTAGTTGTGGTAAACAATATCATCACCGTCAATAGAAGCATTAACTGCAGGGAATCGTTTAAGTGCTTCAACTACAGCCTTGACATAGAAAGACATAAAGCCTAGACGAGCACCATGGCGCTCTTCAAATACGTCTTTATATTGTTTACGAAGGTCCATGATTGGTTTCATGTTGATTTCGTTAAACGTTGTTAACATTGCTGTTGAGTTTTTAGCTTCTAACAAGCGATTTGCAATTGTTTTACGTAAACGAGTCATTGGAACACGTTTTTGCGTTCTGTCGCCCGTTGGCGCTTGAACAGCGGCTTGTGGTGCTGGTGCAGATTTCGCTGGTTTGCTTGCGTTACTTGCAAACGCTTCAACGTCTTCTTTAGTAATTTTACCGTTTTTACCAGACCCTTTAATTTTACTTGCGTCTAAGCCTTTCTCAGAAACTAAACGACGGACAGAAGGAGACATTACTTCATCTCCAGATTCTGCTTCGCTATCGCTTTCTGAGCTAGATGATGCTGCTGGTGCAGCTCCGCCCGCTGTGATTTCTGCGATATCTTGTTCGCCAAGAACCGTATCGCCTTCACCATTAGTTATCTTGCTGATAACGCCGGCTTCTGGTGCTACAACTTCTAAAACCACTTTATCAGTTTCGATATCAACTAAGTTTTGATCGCGTTCAACTGTGTCACCTTCTTGAACATGCCAAGTAGCAATTGTCGCATCTGCAACAGACTCAGGAAGAACTGGAACTTTAATCTTTACAACTGTCGTTTCTTTAGTTGCTTCAGCTTTTGAGCTGTCTTTTTTAGGTGCTTCACTTGATGCTGGCGCAGAATCTGCTGCTCCAACTTTTGCAATAACTTGCTCACCTAAAACGGTAGCACCCTCTTCTTCTAATATTTCAGTAATAACACCGTCGTCTGGTGCAACTACTTCTAACACAACTTTGTCTGTTTCAATGTCAACTAAGTTCTGGTCACGAGATACTTTATCTCCAACCTTTACGTGCCAAGTAGCCACTGATGCGTCTGCAACTGATTCAGGTAATACTGGAACTTTAATTTCAGTAGTCATGGTTAATCCTTGAGATTATTTAATCGTTAATGCGTCGTTGACCAACGCTTGTTGTTCTTTAGCATGGACAGAAGCATAACCTACGGCTGGAGAAGCTGATGCTACTCGACCTGCATAAGTTAGGTTTGCGCCCGATGGAATTGAATTCCAGAAATGGTGTTGACTACAATACCAAGCACCTTGGTTTTGTGGTTCTTCCTGACACCATACAAAATCTTTAACATGGCTATATTGCTCAATAACCTTGTCCATCTCTTCATGAGGGAATGGATAAAGCTGTTCAACACGAACAATTGCCACATCGTTTTGCTCATTCTTACGACGTTGCTCTAGCAAATCGTAATAAACTTTACCTGAACAAAATACCACTCTCTTAACATCTTTAGGCGCAATATCATCTATCTCGCCAATAATGTTTTGATAAGTGCCTTCCGCTAGTTCTTCCATAGTAGAAACCGCTAGAGGATGACGTAACAATGATTTAGGAGTCATAACAATCAACGGTCGACGCATAGGTCTGATTGATTGACGACGGATCATGTTAAATACTTGAGCTGGTGTAGTAGGTACACATACCTGCATATTGTGGTCAGCACAAAGTTGTAGGAATCTTTCAAGTCGAGCTGACGAGTGCTCAGGCCCTTGGCCTTCATATCCGTGCGGCAGTAACATAGTAAGTCCGCATAAACGTCCCCACTTTTGCTCACCTGAACTGATAAACTGATCGATTACAACCTGAGCTACGTTTGCAAAGTCACCAAACTGTGCTTCCCAAATTACTAGTGAATCTGGTTCTGCAGTGGCATAGCCATACTCAAATGCTAATACACCCACTTCTGATAATACGGCGTCATAAATCTCAAAGCGACCTTGGTCTTCTTTTACATTTTCTAACGGTGTATAAGTAGAAGCGTCTTCTTGGTTATGCAATACAGCATGACGGTGGAAGAAAGTACCACGGCCAGAATCTTGACCTGTAAGGCGGATGTTTGTGCCTCGGTCTACGATATCAGCATAAGCTAGTGTTTCTGCAAAACCCCAGTCTAGTTTTTTATCGCCATTAAGCATCTTAATACGTTCGTCGTATTGTTTTTTAACACGCGAATGTAACTTGTGGCTTTCAGGGTAACTAGTAATCTTCGCACCTAGGTCTTTTAACTTTTCAAGTTCAATTGACTTGGCATAGTCAATATCCCAATCATGACCCAAGTAAGGCGCCCAATCAGCAGAATGCTGTGTCATAGGACGCTTTTCTTCTACCGTACACTCACCTTTATCTAGGATAGCTCGATAGTCATCCATTAACCCTTTCACTTCGTCATCAGAGATGGCATTTTCGCCTTTCAACTGTTCAACATATAGAGCTCTAGGTACTGGATGCTTTTTAACTTTTTTATACATAAGAGGCTGAGTTGCGCTTGGCTCATCTGCTTCGTTATGACCATGACGTCGGTAACAAACTAAGTCGATAACAACATCACGGTTAAATTTATTGCGATAGTCAACGGCTATTTGAGAAACCAACGCAACTGCTTCAGGATCATCAGAATTAACATGAAGAATTGGCGCCTGAACCATTTTAGCAATGTCAGTACAATACTCAGTTGAGCGAGTATCTTCACTGTTTGATGTTGTAAAGCCAACTTGGTTATTTACAACAATACGAATGGTTCCGCCTACTTTATACGCTCTAGTTTGAGACATATTAAAGGTTTCTTGCACCACGCCCTGACCTGCGATTGCAGAGTCACCGTGAACGGTAATAGGCAATGCCTTTAAACCAGTTTCACAACCTCGACGGTCAAGACGAGCTCTTACAGAACCCATAACAACCGGGTTAACAATCTCTAAGTGAGACGGGTTGAAGGCAAGTGCTAAGTGAACATTGCCACCTGCAGTTTCAAAATCTGACGAATAGCCTTGGTGATATTTAACGTCACCCGCTGTAAGATTTGGGTCTACTTTGCCGCCAAACTCTTCAAATAATTCACCAGCTTTTTTACCAAGAACATTCACAAGAACGTTAAGTCTGCCTCGATGGGCCATACCAATAACGACTTCTTTTTGACCTTGTTCACCAGCTGCGTGAATAATTTCTTTAATCATTGGAATTAGCGCATCACCGCCTTCCAATGAAAAGCGTTTAGCGCCAGGAAATTTAGCACCTAAATACTTTTCTAAACCATCTGCGGCTACTAGGCCTTTTAGAATACGAGTCTTAATTTCTTTGGAGAAAGATGGTTTACTTTTAATTGATTCAAGCTTTCCTTGAATCCAACGTTTCTCATCTGTGTCCGTTATGTGCATATACTCTGCACCAATAGAACCACAGTAAGTTTGTTGAAGTGCTTGGTAAAGATCGCCTAGAGGCATTTTATCTTTACCTACAGCAAAAGAACCAACATTAAACTCTTTAGACTTATCAACATCCGCTAAATCGTGGTGTTCAAGAGACAGTTCTCGAACCTTCTCTCTATCCCAAATGCCTAATGGATCGAGATTAGCGTTTTGGTGACCTCTAAAGCGAAACGCGTTGATTAGCTGTAACACTTTTACTTGTTTTTCATCAGCTTGATCTGCCGCAGAAACCGCGACGCGATCTTTGGTTTTGGCAAGCTGAGCAAATAAGTCACGAACTTCTGAATGCTTTGTTTCAACCGACACGCCTTGAACTTTTGGCAGTTGATCAAAAATTTCACGCCATTCATCACCAACTGACGTTGCATCATCTAAGTACAGTTCATACATCTGCTCAACATATACCATGCTGTTAGCTGATAAGTGTGAACTATCTAGCCAAGTTTGCATAACACCTTCGTGCATTAGATATATATCCTTGTAAGTCTTAACGACTTTTTATTACAAAAATTAAAATAAAAAAGAGCCCTTCCAAGTAAATGGAACGACTCTTAGTGTTTAAAGTATAACCGCTGGACACTCTGCCAAGATTAGACTGACCTCTGCAACAACATTGATTTAATATGACCAATCGCTTTTGTTGGGTTTAAACCTTTAGGACAAACATTAACGCAGTTCATGATACCGTGGCATCTGAATACACTAAATGCATCATCCAAATCGGCTAAACGCTCGTCCGTTGCAGTATCACGGCTGTCGATTAAGAATCGATAAGCGTGTAACAAACCTGCAGGTCCGATAAATTTATCTGGGTTCCACCAGAACGATGGGCATGAAGTTGAACAACATGCACATAAAATACATTCATATAATCCGTCTAACTTGTCACGCTCTTCAATAGATTGAAGGTGTTCACGCGCAGGCGGTTGTTTATCATCGTTAATTAGGAACGGCTTAACTTTCTCGTATTGAGTGTAGAACTGAGTCATGTCAATTACAAGGTCACGTACTACAGGTAAACCAGGTAATGGACGAACTACAATAGTTCCTTTACCTAAAGCTGAAAGTGGCGTGATACAAGCCAAACCATTTTTGCCATTCATGTTCATGCCATCAGAGCCACAAACACCTTCACGACAAGAACGACGATAAGCTAACGTTGGATCCTGCTCTTTTAATAAATTAAGAGCATCTAAAACCATCATGTCCTGACCTTCTTCAACTTCAAGTTGATAGTCTTTCATGTATGGTGCGTCATCAACGTCAGGGTTATAACGGTATACTGAGAAATTCAAAGTTTTCATAATTCGTTATTTACCTTATTAATAAGTTCGCGCTTTAGGCGGGAACGCTTCGCGGTATTTTGGTGACATATTAACATCGCGCTTGCTCATTTCTTCAGAGTTTGGATCATAAACGCTGTGACATAACCAGTTTTCATCATCACGGTCTAAGAAATCTTCACGGCTGTGAGCACCACGGCTTTCTGTACGGAAGTTAGCGGCAACAGCTGTTGCGTAAGCAGTTTCCATTAAGTTATCTAACTCTAAACATTCAATACGCTGTGTATTAAACTCGCTAGAATTATCAGAAAGTTTCGCATGTTTTAAACGTTCACGAATTTCTTTAAGTTCAGCTAGACCTTGTGCCATCGCTTTACCTTCACGGAATACCGAGAAGTTAAGTTGCATACAGCTCTGTAGATCTTTCTTAATTTGTACTGGGTCTTCACCGTCTTTGTTGTTTTCCCAACGGTTGTAACGTTCTAGAGCTGCGTTAATATCGTCTTCAGAAACGTCAGTTGCGCCTTTACCTTCACCTAGATATTTTTCTAGGTATTGGCCTGCAGCACGTCCGAATACAACTAAATCAAGCAGTGAGTTACCGCCTAAGCGGTTTGCGCCATGAACAGATACACATGCAATTTCACCAACAGCAAATAGACCTTCAACTTCTTTAAATGAGCCATCTTCTGCTTTAGTTAAAGCTTGACCATTTACGTTAGTTGGTACACCACCCATCATATAGTGACAAGTTGGGATTACTGGAATTGGTTCATCTGCAGGATGTACGTGTGCAAATGTTTTAGATAATTCACAAACACCTGGAAGACGCGATTCAAGCGTTTCACGACCTAAATGGTCTAGCTTCAACTTAAGATGTGGACCTTGAGGACCATCACAGCCACGACCTTCACGAATTTCAGTCATCATTGAACGTGCAACAACGTCACGAGACGCTAGGTCTTTCGCGTTTGGTGCGTAACGTTCCATGAAGCGTTCGCCATCTTTATTTAACAGATAACCGCCTTCACCACGACAACCTTCTGTTACCAATGTACCTGCACCAGCTATACCCGTTGGGTGGAACTGCCACATTTCCATATCTTGTAACGCAACACCGGCACGAACTGCCATACCAACACCGTCACCAGTATTAATATGTGCATTAGTAGTTGAAGCATAAATACGGCCTGCTCCACCTGTTGCTAGAACAGTTGCGCGAGCTTTGAAGAAAACAACTTCGCCGCTTTCAATATCTATCGCGGTACAACCTACAATCGCACCATCTTGATTTTTAACTAAATCAAGTGCGTACCATTCGCTGTAAACGGTTGTTTTATTTTTAACATTTTGTTGATACAACAAATGTAATAATGCATGTCCAGTACGGTCAGCAGCAGCGGCAGTACGAGCAGCTTGCTCTCCACCGAAGTTTTTAGACTGGCCACCAAATGGACGTTGATAAACAGTACCGTCTTCGAAGCGAGAGAAAGGTAAACCTTTGTTTTCCATTTCTAAGATTGCTTCTGGGCCTGTTTTACACATGTATTCAATTGCATCTTGATCACCGATAAAGTCTGAGCCTTTAACAGTGTCATACATGTGGTATTCCCAGTTGTCTTCGTGCGCATTACCTAATGCAACTGTAATTCCGCCTTGAGCAGAAACAGTATGAGAACGAGTTGGGAACACTTTAGAGATCAAGGCACATGACTGCCCTGATTCAGAAATTTGCAATGCGGCACGCATACCCGCGCCACCTGCACCGATTACTACGGCATCAAATTCTCTTACAGAAATACTCACTACACACCCCACAAAATAAATAGACCGGCAACAACGTAAGCCAAACCTATAGTATTAAGAATAAAGCTTAACACTACGCGAACTGTCGCATTCTTCACATAATCTGTTAGCACTTGCCACAAACCAATGCGAGTATGAACCCAAATACATAGCAAAGTAATAAATGTGAATATCTTCATGCCTAAATTGGCAAATAAACCAGACCATATTTCATAAGTCATCTCTGGTGTCGATAAAAACACATATAAAATAAAGAACGTGTAAGCTGTCATCAGTAACGCAGTAGCGCGCAACGATACGTAATCTTGAACACCGTCTCTTTTTAAAGAAGCTTGATTGATTACCATATCCATACTCCAGCTAATATTACTGTTACAATCCAAATAGCAATCGCCAATTTGGCACTTAGGTTACCTGACTCCAACTCTTCCCAGTGTCCCATATCCATTACTAAGTGACGTAAGCCACCAATAATATGGTAAGAAAGTGCTGCCAATGTACCAATCGCAATAATCTTACCGATTACGCCTTGCATTAGCTCTTTAGCTAATTCAAAACCTTCAGCAGATTGAAGAGAAATGGCCCAAACTACGATAACGAAGATCAGAGCGAAGAACATTGCTACACCAGTTACACGGTGAAGAATTGACGCATTCGCCGTAGCTGGCATTGAAATGGTAGTCAGATCTAGATTTACAGGTCTTTGTTTTTTCACGATTACATGCCTATCAGAGCTGTTTATTTATAGAGTATACCGTTGAAGTACACCAATGGTTTTGTCGAGCTTGAAATTTTTTAATTATTCTAAATAAAGCTCAATAACAGTACCTGCATACGAGTGCAGTACATGCAGTATATATAGCGATTTCAGATATATCAATTTCTGTTTAAATTTAACGTGTTAAAGCGCAATAATTATACACCTCATTTGAAGTAGTGAATAATAATTGAACATTTGTGCAATAAAATTGACTTTTTACTCTACTTTAGAGTTACAATGGCGTGATTTTTTTAATGACTTATTTAATTATTTCATTTTCTTCTATACTGATGACTATGATTAATTAAAACAACTACATATTCGAGGAGAACATGCATGGCAGATAAAAAGGCCACAGTTCAAGTCACTGGACAAGAACCATTTGATTTACCAATAATGTCAGGCACTGCGGGTAACGACGTAATAGACGTTCGTACTTTAGGCGCTCAAGGCGTATTTACATATGATCCGGGTTTTTTGGCCACTGCTTCATGTCAATCAGAGATTACTTTCATTGATGGCGGTAAAGGCGTTTTATTACACCGCGGTTACCCAATTGAACAACTAGCTAACGACTCTTCTTATTTAGAGTTATGTTACTTGTTGTTGCACGGAGAGTTACCATCTTCTGAAAAACTTGAAGAATTTGAAGAAACAATTACTCATCACACTATGGTGCATGAGAAAATTGCAAACTTCTTCCACGGTTTTGTTGTTGATGCTCACCCAATGGCGATGCTTTGTGGTGTTGTAGGTGCATTATCGAGCTTCTATCATGATGACTTAAGCATTACAGACCCTGCTCAGCGTAAGCGTAGCGCTTACCGTTTAGTTGCTAAATTGCCAACTATTGCGGCGATGGCTTACAAATACAGCATCGGCCAACCTTTTGTTTACCCGAAAAACAAACTGTCTTACTCAGAAAACTTCTTACATATGATGTTCTCTGTTCCTGCAGAAGACTACGAAGTAAATCCAATTATTGCTAAAGCGATGGATAAAATATTCATGCTTCATGCAGACCATGAGCAAAACGCGTCTACTTCTACAGTGCGTTTAGCAGGTTCATCTGGCGCAAATCCATATGCATGTATTGCTGCTGGTATTGCATCTTTATGGGGCCCTGCACACGGCGGCGCAAACGAAGCTTGTTTAACTATGCTTCAACAGATTGGTTCAGTTGATAGAATCCCTGAGTTTGTTGCAAAAGCAAAAGATAAAGCGGATCCGTTCCGTCTTATGGGCTTTGGTCACCGTGTTTACAAAAACTTCGACCCACGCGCTAAAGTAATGCGTGAAACGTGTCACGAAGTTTTAACTGCATTAAAAATTAACGACCCACTACTAGATGTTGCTATGGAACTAGAGCGTATTGCACTAGAAGACTCATACTTCGTTGAAAAGAAACTATACCCAAATGTAGACTTCTACTCAGGTATCATTCTTAAAGCGATTGGTATTCCAACAAGCATGTTTACAGTAATATTTGCTATGTCTCGTACTGTTGGCTGGATCAGCCACTGGGACGAAATGTTAAGCGAAAAAGGTCAGAAGATTGGTCGTCCTCGTCAATTGTATACTGGTCCTGCTAAGCGTGACTACGTAACTGTTGATAAACGATAACTCTAGTTATTAATTAGAAAGCAGCCACTTGGCTGCTTTTTTTCTGCCTAAAATTTAATTATATTAAGATACTTACTTCCCACCAACTTAGCCAATATCACTAACTTTTAGTCAAATTTTGCAACTAATTGGTTTTTACATTATAGAAAGATCTAAAAAACCCATGCAAAACAAGTTAAACCACTGTTATATAACACTTTTAAGAAATGGCATGACATATGCGATACAGCCAGTAATAAATAGCATTAAAAATGGAATATAATAATGAGCACTTATCACCTTCTTAAAAGACTGTCCTTTTACACCTTACTATCACTTTCTATTGTTTCTATACAAGCTTGTGAAGATGCAACCGCTTCTTCGGATAACGCTGCGGAAAAAGAAGAGATTGTAAAGGTCCCCGTAGAAGCTGAGATAGCGTCAAGACAAGATATTGGTAGCTATTATGCAGCTAACGCGGTACTTGAAAGTAGAGCCGAGGCCGATGTTATTAGTAAGGTCCAAGGTTTAGTAGAAGAAGTATATGTTGAAGAAGGTGACTTTGTAGAAAAAGGTCAACTCTTAGCCAAGTTAGACTCGTCTCGTTATGTACTAGCACTACAGCAACGAGAAGCTGATTTAGCACAGGTAAAAAGTGAGTTGCACCGTTTAAACTCCGCTAAAAATCAGTCGCTTATTAGCGCTGATGCTCTAGAAAAACTAGAGTGGCAGTACAAATCTCTACAAGCTTCAACTGATATTGCTACGTTAGACGTAAAAGAAACGGAAATACTAGCCCCAATAAGCGGTTTTATATCTAATAGATATGTAAAGGTTGGTAATTTAGTTCACCAATATCAGCATCAAAATCTTTTCAATATTGTTGCCCAAGACAAACTAGAAGGTGTTATTTATTTGCCTGAAGGTAGGTTACCAGAAGTCAAAAAGAATCAACCCGTTCAGCTTAAGTTACCTGCTATTGGCGCTCAGTCGTTTAACGCGCACATAAGTCGAATAAGTCCAGTTATTGATGCAAACAACGGTACATTCAAAGTGGTCGTTGAAGTTGTGAATTCAGATAACTTATTAAAACCAGGTATGTTTGCCGAAGTGAATATTCAGCTAGGGCTACATAGTAATGCCTTAGTAGCACCTTCACGCTCAGTCATCTCTATCGATAACAATGACTATGTTTATAAAGTGATAGATGGCAAAGCCGTTAAAGCAAAAATTGAAGCGGGCTATAGACATAGTGGCTTAGTGGAAGTTTTATCCGGTATTTCCGACGATGACTCATTGATCGTAGCTGGCCACAATAATTTGAAAAATGATGCATTAGTTTCAATTGTATCGGTTCAAGAGTAAAGGACAGACCATGAAAATTGTTGAAGTTGCTATTAAGCGTCCAGTTACAATATGGATGTTTGTATTGGCTGTAATGTTATTCGGAATGGTTTCACTGTCACGTTTAGCAATAAACTTACTACCGGATTTATCCTACCCTACTCTGACTATAAGAACAGATTATGACGGTGCTGCTCCTTCGGAAGTAGAACTGTTGATTAGTAAGCCCATCGAAGAAGCGATAGGAATCGTTAAAAATATCCGACAAGTAAGTTCTATATCTAAAGCAGGCCAATCAGATGTTATCTTAGAGTTCAACTGGGGTACAGATATGGACATGGCGAGCTTAAATGTTCGTGAAAAATTGGATATTCTGCAACTGCCTCTAGATATCAAAAAACCGGTACTGTTAAGGTTTAACCCAAGTTTAGATCCTATCATGAGATTAGCTTTAACTTCCGATGAAGAAA
>Ga0209603_1000870_pt1 | contig 34071 bp, 16 predicted proteins | sample COGITO_mtgs_1206_FD_184812 | JGI IMG/M metagenome (GOLD analysis project Ga0209603, IMG submission 184812) | Pelagic marine microbial communities from North Sea - COGITO_mtgs_120607 (SPAdes) (version 2) | ecosystem: Environmental > Aquatic > Marine > Epipelagic ... | reverse complement strand
TTCATACTATTTTGGGCATCTGCTATATCTTGTGCAAAAGCTGATTGTCCGCCTCTTGCAGCGTTCATAACAATGTCTGCCATTTGTGCTGGAGTAGTAACAGCTTCTAATCCATGAAGTGGTTGCATTGTTTCTTGGCCAAAATTGTTAAACAGTCTACCATATGCTTTCATTGACCCAAACATATTATCAGGGGGTTGTGATTGTGGTACTACGCCAGTGCCAGGTGCATTGTCATTCACTATAACTTTATTAGCATTAATTACCATATCATTGGCTTTTAGTCGATTAATGTCTGCAATTATCTTGTTTATTTTGCTTTCTGCAGCTACCTTAGCACTATTGTTGTTGCCAGCGTTTTGAATAGCTATCATTTGTGCTTGTAAATCAGTTAATAGTGTTGTTGCTTCATTATTGCCAAGGGCTGTTGCCGTTGTTATAGCATTTTCAATATCAGTAGCAAACTTAACACTTCCAAAATCTAAGGCACTACTTAGATTATAATCAAGAAATTTTAGAGATTCTGCTAATTTACTGCCAAGCCCAGTCGTTAATTTTCCAAACATGCTACTAAGGTCATTCATAATTTTTGCTAAATTTCTGTATGCTGCATCTGTAGCAGTTTCTCTTAATTTATTTGAGGTTCTCTCAAACTCTATTGTTCTTGTTATAAAGTCTTGTTGAGCTCTTTGGAAGGTGCCTTCAGGTGCTTGCTCTAATACTTTCCCTTGCCTTGCTCTTATTTTCTCTTGTATTTCAGCATATGCTTCAGCAGAAGTTAGTTGTTTTCCTGTTTGCTCTCTTATCATATCCCTGTATTCGTTTATTCTTGCACTAGTTGCTCCGAGCGATGTTGCTGTATCAGCAATTGTTCCAGTAACACTATTAAAATTACTGTATACACCTAATTGCATTATTTTTAAATCTTGAACACCTGCAGCTTGAGCACGAACATTATCTTCTAATGCTTTTATTTGTGCGTCAGTTTTTGTATCATCTTCATATGCACGTCTTAATTCTTGCAATGCATTTGCAAAAGGAGCAAACATTCCTTGCATTCTTCTTGTATCGTCAGTTAATCCAAATCCTGCTGTAAGGATATCGCTACTAAGGTCACCTAGTGGTCCTTTAAACTCTGAGTTCATAAGACCTACAAATTTTGCATATTCGTCTCCTCGTTCCCCAAGTTGTCCTGCTCTAATTATTGTCTGACCTTTACGAGCTTCTGCTGTTATAGAGTCACTAATAGCATCTCGCTGTTTACCTGTCATCTGAGCTAATTCATCAACAGTTTCTAAGTATGCAGCCATTGACTGATTTCTTCTTGTAGAGTCAATTCGTTCTCTATTTCTTGTTAATGCAGATATTTGACTGTAATCTAATATTCCTTCATTTAACTGTTGGAAAGAATAACCTAACATCCTAGCACTTTCTTCGAATGATCTGCCAAATCTATCTTGCGCAGCCTCTGCATTATCTTGGAAAGAATTTATAACATTTGTAAGTTTGTCTACGCCGCCTTGAACACCTATACCAAACATTGCTAAATTTTCTGAGTTTTCTTTAACTATTCCAGATAATTGAGTAAGTGTCATTCTTGTGTTATTTGCAGCATCGTCTAGTGTTCGAATACTATAACCAAAATTAGCACCATAATCAGTCATTCTATTTAGAAGCTGGAATCTTGATTCAAAAACAGCAAATGCTTTTGCAAGTGGAGTCAATACGCCACCAACAGCATTTAGACCATCTGTGACACTTCTTATGTTCATAAATTTGTTGTCAAAGATATCATCAGCTCGTTTTGCCGCCGCGGCTAGGTCATCTAATGTTACACTAGCATTAGCTGCTGATTGATTTAACTTATCTGTTTCTTCGCTCATATCTAATTAGATCCACTTTTTTTGTAAATAAATACAGTTGTACTAACATATTTATCATTAGGATTAAACATGGAAACAAATAATACTACAGGTGCTAGTCCTCTAGCAAAATACACAAGACAGCCAAAACTTTATATTAGTTTACCAAGTGGTGGAAATTGGTATAGTAAAGACAATTTAACAAAAACAAGCGATATTGAAGTTTATAGTATGACCGCTAGTGACGAAATTGCGTTAAAAACACCTGATGGTTTAATAACAGGTAATTCAGTTATTAGTGTTATAAAAAATTGTATTCCAGAAATTAAAGATCCTTGGATGATTCCAATGATAGACTTTGATTATATACTTGCTTCTATAAGATTAGCATCGTACGGAGAAAACATTACTACTTCAGGATCTTGTCCAGAGTGTCAAAATGTTGACCAATTTGAAATTTCTGTACAATCAATTCTTGATCATCTTACAGGTTCTGAATTTCAAAGTAATGTTGCTGTAAATGATTTTACTGTACGTATTAGACCTTTATATTATAAAGAAACATCAGAAATTAATAAAGTTTCTACTACTGTACAAAGAGCTATTACTCAACAAATTCCAAATATAACAGATGAAGATGAAAAACAAAAACATATAGAATCATTGTATGCTATGATAAACGAGTCAACACTTAATGCTACAATATCTGGAATTACAGAAATTGTTACACCTGATGGTGAAACAGAAACTAATCAAATTACTTTAAAAGAATTTATAAAAAATACTGATCCTATATTTTACAATAAAGTACAAGAAGCCTACAAAAGTAATGCTAAAAAAATGGAAGTGCCACAGTCATTAGTTGCATGTAGCGAATGCGAACATGAATATAAAGTAGGAGCTACGTTGGACCAATCAAATTTTTTCGTCAGAGGCTAGTTCACACACCTGACGACCAAATTAGTAAACTAGCCGAAGAATTCGAAAACGATGTCAAAAGTATTAAAAAATCAATTTATAAATTAAGTTGGTATATGAGAGGCGGAGTGGATTCTAATATATTAATGTATTACACTGATATTGATGATATCGAAGTTCTTAACACTGTCGTTGAAGAAAATATCGAAACAACTAAAAAATCTGGAATGCCGTTACTGTAAAATATCGTCAACAGCTTTTCTAATTCTCTGAGAAGCACTATTGCCGTTAGTTGCCGGGCCTGCTGTAGAACCGTTATTAGATCCAGTATTATTATTTGCTGATGGTTCAATCAATGCATTAATTGCAGTTTTGTCAGCATCTTGTGCTTGAGGATTTGTTAATAAATCTCTACTAATATCTATTATTTCAGTTTGATCATCGCTTGTAACTGAATTTACAATGTCTGTTGCTTGAGTATTTGTAAATTCACCTACTCCTGCAATAAAATCTGTAGATATAAAACCAAGAACGTCTTCATTGGCATAATCTGCTTCTAACATTTTATAGACCATCCATTCTAATACTTTGCCTGCAGCACCACTACGTGTAAGCACATATTCTACAGCCCATAATGCGCCAGTTCCTAATATAAATGATACTAGTCCAGTTACAATGCCTCCAACACCTGCTCCTGCTATTGCACCCGCTGCCGCTGATGCTGCTGTAAAAATATTTCTATAGCGTCTAGCATATCTAATAAACTTTCTAACGTTAGCTGCTCCAACGTTATATGTTGCCTTAGGGTTGCGTATAAATGTTAAAGGTGTAAGTCCAGCTGTCACAGCGCCTTTGCCAATTTTATAAACAGGGCCAACTAACGCTGACATAATTGCTACGTAATATAAACTGCAAACTGAACCGTATGCTAGTGCAACCATTCTTTTATATTTTTGTATATTTGCATCAGCATGTGCTTTTACTTCATCTTGTGTAAGATCTTCGTAACTCTCTGCGCCAGCTTTAGTACTACTAAAGGCGTGTAATGTGCCTGCTTCTGCTTGTTGGTACCAATATAAAAGAGTAGTGTCACCAAAGTCGTTGCCTAAGTTTTGAGATTTTGGATCATCAAGACCATCTGAATCACTACTACCCCAATCTACACTTAATCCAAGTGCTGCTGCTAATGAAAAAAGCCATGTTCTTCGAGTTGCTACTTTTAGACTTATTGGTCCGTTTTTAAATGATGATTTAAAATGTGCTTTGGCATACTTAGCATTTCTACCTGTTCGCTTAGAACCGCTATCGTCTTTGTTATCAGGTCTATCATTACTAGAAGCTCTAGTTCTACGCATGCCATCACGAGCTTCTTCAGCTTCTCCAGCAGAGGAAAATCTAGTAGATCCAGCAGCTTTGTCAGTATCAGTATCCCATACTACCCAATCACCGTCTGATAGTTGTTTTACATCAAGATCTTCAAGAAGTAAGGATTGTAATCTCATATCAACAAACAGATCACTTAGTTGTTCATTCAAATTATTAGAAATTGTTTGTAATGTTTGTTTTTCTTTAATCTGTTTTTTATTTAATGATACGATTTCTGTTATTTGCATAGTACAATAGTCCTTTTAAATACAAGTGTATTTATATGTTTCGTTACACGAAACAAGTTTTCGTTATCACTCAAACTAAACACTTCGTTTTGATTAAAGCAGTAGATATGAATTAAAGCATTATTACGAAGTAATAATGTAATTGCTTCATGTAGATTGTTTCAGTCAGACGGAACCTGTTTAAGGGTTCCATCTAATCTTAACTTCATGTGAGTTCGTCACAGCCGAGATTCGGAAGTAGGTGTTTGGTTTATACACAAAGTACAATGGGCTCTGACCTTTCCCAACCTACGTCGACATCTTATACGCTTTACCGTATATTCACAAAATATACGCTTTACCGCATAATACCTCTCGCTTCGTTCCTATTGCTAAAGAGTTTTTATGTACTGTGTTTGTGTTTTCAACTGCCAACAATCAATCTATATCAATCAAACGCCTTACTACCAGACGCTGCTCAATATGTTACGTGTGCTTCTATACGAGAGCTTTTTCCACAGCGGTATTTTCAATCTGGCCCGCCAACCTTATGTGTTGGATTGTTTTGCCTGGATGTGTTGTTCTAGCAATGCCTGTTTGAGTTTGTCTGAACCGCCTACTCTAACATTGATGATACCATTATAGTAATCATCAGTTTCAAGTACACGCCTATCAAACTGTTCTCTTGCCTCTATGTAGGACATTTCGCCCCTACCTTTACATAGGTATAATATTTCTCTTGTAAACTTGTCTTCGCCTAGTTCAGCTACATCTGCGTTTAGTCTATCCGAACTACCGTAGTATGTTCGCCAGTCGCTTTCTTTGTAACCGCGTCTTTTATTTTTTTTGCCTTTTAGAGGTGGCTTAGTAGTTTTAAATTTTGCTAGTTTTTTGCCTATGTATTTTTGGCCTGTGGTCTTATTTGTAATAAGGTAAACAAAGCCTTCATACTCATCTGGTATTGTGTCAATTGTTTTCCCTTGATAAGTCCACTGCATGAACTTACTTACCGTGATTGATTTTTATTTGCCTCTTTCTTGGTTTGATACGTCTCATGAATCTCTTCCATCCTTAATTTAGATAATTCTCGTATTTTTCTTAACCATCTGCGGCTAGTCATATGAGTACGATGAGATTTACGTTTTTCAAACGCTTCGTTTGCCTTAAAATATTCTAAATATGCCTTAGTTAATTGGTCGTGTATATCGTCTTCAATCATAATACACAGCCTCTAATTTAATAGGATTGTCTCCTGTTGCGTGAGCTGCTACTTTTGTAGTACAATCCCCACCAATGCCTTTTAATAATGCTCTTTCTAATTGTGCTTGCCTAAATGTTAAATTGTGATTTACTTCTTTAACAATAATACTTGCTTTACTACCTTTAACAGTTTGTAATGCAATAATGCCTTGTCCTATAGCTGGTATAATAGGTAAACGTGTGCTAATCCTGTCTATACCAAGTGCTTGAAGTCCAGCTTGTGCTAGTACTATAGCATCATATTCCTTATTGTCAAGTTTTTTTATGCGAGTATCTATATTACCTCTAATAGGTTTTATTTGTACATTTAAATTGTCATATAATTTTTCAAGTTGTGCTTTGCGCCGCGGGCTACTAGTTCCTAGTACGAATCCGTCAAACACACTTCCTAACAAAACATCATGTGGATTGTTACGTTCTAGCACAGCACTAATTTCTAAGTCAGGATGTTCTACATCTCCAGGCATGTCTTTTAAACTGTGTACAGCAACGTCAATCAATCCTTGTGTTAATGCATATTCTAGTGCATTACAAAACACACCCTTGCCGCCTATTTCGTGTATAGGAGTGTCAGGATTTAAATCTCCATCTGTTTGTATAACTTCTATCTTAGTGTCACAAGAAAGTTCTTTGCACACACGATCTGCATATGCTAGTGCAAGTTTACTTCCTCTAACACCAATTCTAAGCATAATGGTTTCTAACTTTCTCAATAAAATGTTTTACGTTAGCTGTAGGTGTAGTTTTTATAATTCCATGACCTAATCCACAAACCCAGCCAGTAGTGTCTATACCATCCAACGACTCTAACCACTTGTCTAGCTCGTAATTAAACAGTTTGTGTTCTAATAATAAGTATTCTTCATTAAAGTTACCCTGTATAAACATATTGTCAGTTGTTTTTAATGCCTTTACTAAGTCTTGTGTAGAATCAATACCAATACCTGTCCAAGGAAGTTTTTTAACTTTAGGTAAACTGTTCTTTGGTAATCCTCGAGCATAGTATGCAACATTTTCTTTTTCGCTTAATAACTTTAACATTGGCAAGTAAGTATTATCATAATAATTTTTACTAATGTTTTGTAGTCCACTATCAAATATCATTACAACTTCAGCACCGCAAGCCTTTTGATGTGTAATGCTTGTAGATAATAAAGGTATGATAACCTTTTTAAGATACATTGTTTTAAAATCGTTGCTTACTTTATTATTACCTAATGCATAATTAAGTAAACTCCAAGGTCCGCCCACAAATCCAACTAAACTTTTAGATCTTGGGAGCATTTCTCTTGTAAGTGTTAATGCTTTGTGCTGGAACTCTAGATGATCAATAGCTTTACTAATATCTTTGTATTGTTCCCAGTTTTCTTCAGTAAGATGAGATTGAAACTTTGGACCAGGATCAAATTTTAATGGAAGACCAAGTCCTTCGAGGTGCCAAAGTATGTCACTAAACAAAATAGCAACATCAAAATCAAATTCTTTAATAGGCAACATTGCTGTTTTCGAAGCTAGTTGAGGAAGTTTACACATCTGTTCAAATGTAAACTCTTCTTTCATTTGCATATACGAGGGTTGGTATCTTCCTGCTTGTCTCATCATCCATATTGGCGGACATTTTTGCTCAACTCTGTTTAATGCATTTTCAAATTTTATACTTGTCATTCTATAATTTCAATATCATTTTCGTATGATGTAAATCCATTTTCTTTAATAACTTTCATAACATGATTAACACGCCCTACTAATTCATCCTTGTGTGAGATAAGGTAAACATTCTTGTCGCCTTCTCTGCCCATCTTTTTAAGAACTGCCAATGAACCTTCTACACCTGCTGTGTCCATTCCACTGTCAATAAGCTCATCGATAAACAATAAATTAATTTTTTGATATAAACTTTCCCAAACATCACGGAATGCAAAGCTCATACCAAGTATAAGTCTGTTACGTTCACCACGTGACAGGTTATCAAAGTCTAGATCTTGTCCTAACTGTGTAATTTCAACAGCAAGATCGTTTTGAAACACAACTTGATGTGGCAATCCTAGTTTATCTAAGTAATATGTAAGTCTATTGTTTAAGTAAGCTAAGTTTTGATCAATAATCTTCTTACGAATGAAGCTATCTTTGTTAGTTAATAGTTTTAACAAGAAATCTTGGTGTTCTTTATAATCAGTAAGTTCATTAACAGTACTCCAATTAATTTCTTGTATAGCACTATTGTTTAATTCGTCTATTTGTGATTGATATGGATCGTCTTCAGATTTCTTAGAGTCTAATGCCTGTTTTAAACTGTCAACATTTTGTCTATGCTCGTATGCTTCTTTTGCTGTTTCATAGAATGTTGTAGGCTTACCATTGATGTCACCAATCTCTTCTAGTGCTTTTGCAACATCTGTTACCTTGGTTGAAATTTCACCCTGATATGCTAATGCATCTTCAAGTTCTTTAGATTTACGTGCTTCAATTTCAGCTTTTTTATCTGCATGTAGTTCTTGACCGCAAGTGTAACAAGTTGCATCATCGAGATCTGCGATGTCTTTTTGTGCTTTTTCAACACTCTTGTCTGCACGTAACAGTGCTGGCTCTAATGTGCTTAATTCTTTTTTAAGAGCCAAAATAGCATTGTTTTGTTGACTCCAGTTTGACAATTTTTCATGTAAGTCAAGTTCATTTTCAATATCTAAATGCTCTAATTCGGCGATTCCTTCATTTAACTTTATTATGTCAGTAGTGCGCTTAGCCAGCCATGCTTTTTGATTGCTTTGTAAACTACTAATAGTAGTTTCAATCTTACTGTTCGCTGTTTGTAGTGCTTCGATCTTTAATGTTTCAGTAGTTATTGCTTCTTTAGTAATGCGAGTTTGTTCTTTTAATGCATCTGCCTTTTCACTTAGTATAGTAATACCTAATAACTGTTCAATGATAGCACGTTGATCGTTTTGTCGCATACTTAAGAACGGTTCTGTGTATGTATTCAGAGCAACAATATGCTTAAACATGTCATGACTCATATCTAATAAGTCGTTAATGTATTCTTGCGTCTTACGACTGTCGCCTTGTGACTCGTCTATCATCTCTTGTTCTTGATCGTTGACATAAAACTTTAACAAGTTAGGTCCACGGCCACGTTCAACTCTATAATCTACATTATTCTTTTCAAAGTGTAACGTAACTAACATGCCTTTGCTGTTAGTTTTATTAATTAGGTTGTTAGCTCTAATATTTGTAAGAGCTTTGCCGTACAACGCATACGATAGTGCATTAATAATGGTAGTCTTACCTGTGCCATTACGTGATCCACTGTCATCGCCACCTTGATCTAAGTTTTCGCCAAGTACAAGTGTTAGTTGTTGCTGATTAAAGTCAACAGCTTGGGTCTGATTGCCCACACTCATAAAGTTTCGTACTGTGAGGTCTTTAATTTTTATCATAGTTCGTTATAAATGTCCAATAGCATCTTCTTATTGAAGTTGTCTGAGTCGATTGCGGCAATTTCACCAGCAACAATTTGATCGACGCTTTCAAATTGTTGAATATCTAGTTCTGTACTAATTTCTTCTAATTGTTTTTGTGAAATTAAACTAATTTCACGACACTTGTATTGATTAATAAAAGTTTCTTTAATAAAACTTGCTTCTTCGTAACTAATAGGTAAGTCTAAATTAACACGCAAGTACATATTAGGCTTAATAAACGAATCTGCTTCATCTATTAGTCTACTAAGTTTAACTGTACGGTATTTAGGACAATCTGGCCAGTTAAGGTACACAGGTTCTGCATCATTCTCTCGATCAAGTATCATCATACCACGATCATCGTCCCATGCATCTGCATAGTTGTGCGGAAATGCATTACCTAAGTAATGTACTACTCCTTGTTGCTGACGTTTGTGGAAGTGTCCACTAAACACATACGACTGGTGCTGAAAGTCTTCTGCTCTAAGCTCTCCGTGATCTGGCATTTGTACCATAGCATTCATATAGAAACTAGGTAACTCAAAATGTCCAAAGATATACTTGCTTTTTAGATTGCGTAACTTCTTCCATTCGTCTCCTACAAGCCAAGGTACAATAGTTACGTCTTCAATTGTAGTAATTTCGTCTACAAACGTAATACCTGGAATATGTTTTGCAAATGCTGTACTGTTAACATCACGTTTGTCTTTGTAATACAAATCGTGATTACCGTCAAAGAAGAAAAACTGATCAAATGCAGCACCTAATTTTTCCATACTACGGATTGTTGCATCCATAGTAGTAAGATTAAGTGAATTTCTATTATGATGCCAGTCGCCGCAGAATATTCCGGTCTCACAACCGTTAGCTTTTGCTTGATCTATGTACCAATCTATAAAATCTTCACAGTCTTGGTTATGTACTTTACTGTTACCCTTTAAACCAAAGTGTATATCAGTAAAAACGGCTGCTTTTTTAAACAAATCTTAGTCTCCAATAGAATTTAGTAATGTTATATTACACTCTTTACAAAGATGTGTCAACCTTATTTTTCTTGAACGGGTTTTGCTTCACGCTTTTGTGCTGCGTCCCATTCTGCATTGTGTTGTCTTGTATAACTTGGATTTAGGTTGTTCATTTCAAGAATGTCGTCTCGAATATTTTGATTTCTTTTCTCTAAGTTAATAACACGTACAAAACTGTTAGTTACAGCCGCTGTGTAGTATGCAAATGGATTATTTGATTTAGATTCGTCAAATTGTAAACCAATTTGCGATAATTGTAATATTGCTTGACCCTTCATTTCGTCATTGTATGTGTAACCACGTACATTGCCGCGTGTAGCATAACGATCTACAAGTTTAAGCCACATCATAGCAAGTTTATCTGTTGCTTTAGCGTGTTTCATACTAAATGCGCCGTTTTCCATACCACCTTGCCAATGACTTTTGCCAACACAAATTAGTTCATCGTTTTCGTTAAACTTATAGTGTTGAAAAGGTGGAAAATTTAGCTTAACTCTAGTATCTGCTACAGTCTTTGGGTTCTTTTTGCGTCCAGGCTCTTCAGGAATGTGGTCAAATGTCATAATACGGAAGATTAGCTCTTCTTTTGTGATTTTTCTATAATCTACTTCGCATTCTGCTTGTTTAACTTTTTCGCCTGCTAGTTTTCTTGATGCATACTCTGCATCACCTAGGCGTTTTGCTTTGTTTCGCTTTGCTTCTGCTATAGTTCTAATATTAACTTTTTCAATATCAGGAAGTATAATATCAAATTGATTGTAATCAGTGTCGACAAAACTAGAAAACCTTGATTTTGATTTATGAATCTCTTTTAAAAGATCTTTGTTGTTTAAGTAATTTACTTTTCTCATAATTTCTCCGGTAATTGTATATATTATAATATACTCTGTTAATAAAGTCAACTAAATAATGTATATAGGAGACACAAATGGCAAATGACCCACAAAGTAGTAGAGAAAACTTAGGCGGTAGTCTTATTGACGGCGCTGAAGGTGTTGTTAATTCAGTTATAACTAAACCAATCCAGAGCGTAAAAGATTCTATCTCAGATACAGGGTTTGGCAAAGCACTAAGAGCATTTGGCCTACTTCCTGGCGCTGTACCATCTGCTGGTGTTGGGTTTACAGCAGCAAACTGGGGTTCACAAACTGATCTTGATTGGCGTGTTAGGCTATCGGTGCCATCTTCGTATAAAACAAGTCCGTTATTACAGCCATTGTTAGAAACTGATGGTTTCATGTTTCCTTATACTCCTCAAATTATTATGGAACATAGTGCTAACTATAATTCGTTACACCCTACACATAGTAATTATGCCTTTCCTGCTTATCAGAACAGTCAAGTGAACGCTATGACAATTATTGGAGACTTTTTTGTTGAAAATGAATTAGAAGGACAGTATTGGGTAGCTGCCTCACATTATTTACGTTCAATAACAAAGATGGCATACGGAGCAAGTTCAAATGCAGGCTCACCTCCGCCAGTTGTTAAACTAAACGGATATGGCGATTATGTTTTTAAAGATGTACCAGTAACAGTACAAATGTTTACAATTGAATTACCTAATGATGTTGATTATATACAAGTTGGTATAGGCCCAAATGGGACTTGGGTACCAACACGTAGTTCTTTCTCAGTTGTAGTACAACCAACATACAGTAGAAAATCAGTAACTCAATTTAGTTTAGATGCATTTGTAAACGGTGCGTATGTTGTTGACAAAAAAGGATTCATCTAATGGCAAATTATAGCTCGACTAGTCCGTGGCATATAACTCCAACAGTTGAAGATACCTATTTAGATATCTTATCAATCAGACCTGTGCCAGCAGCAGACGATGATATATTATATACAGTACAACCCCAATATGCATATAGACCAGACTTACTAGCATATGACTTATACGGATCGGGTGAACTATGGTGGGTATTTGCTCAACGTAATATGGACATTTTAAAAGATCCAGTAAATGACATGCTACCGGGTATTAAAATTTATTTGCCAAAAGGTCCAGACCTGTCGCAACTTTTAGGAGTTTAAAATGGCAAAAACACCAGCGGGAAACGTTATTACAACAGCTACTAATGTAGTTACTAACGTTGGCCGACAAACAGTAAATACTACACTTAATACAGCAAATACTGTAGTTGGTATTAGTAGCGGCGCGGTAGGCGGCGTAATTAACGGCGCTCTCGGCCAGGCAACTGCTCCAATAGTTGATATTGCTAGTAAAGGAAAACAAGTTTACGACTTAATACAAAATCCGTCATTAGGCGGTGCATTATCTTTACTAGGAAGAGGTTTTCCTCCTTATAGAAACGAACTAGATCAATTTGCAAGTTACAATTATGTTTTTACACTTGGCGCATTAACTAATTTAGAATTAAATTATCCTTTAAGTTATAGAACAGTTGGTCCTTTAATTAAAATTATTAAGAGTGGCGGCACAGCTGGAAATAAAATTCCTACGATTTATGAATTAGACGGAAATGTAGAATATTTTATCGAAGATGTTGAAATTCAAAATCACTTAGCTCCTAATCCAGGAACACGATTAAGTAATGCTACAGTTATTGATTTTAAAGTAATTGAACCATACAGTATGGGACAATTTTTTCATTCATTAAGAACAGCTGCACTAGTAGCAGGACATCCTAATTATTTACAAGCACCATTTTTACTTAGTGTATCGTTTATAGGATATGATGATGAAGGAAATGTTAAAGAGCCGTTCTTTAGTAAACGACATATTCCTATTAAGTTAGTGCAAAGCGATATGGACGTTTCTGAATCTGGTGCGGTATATGATGTTAAGGCAGTACCTTATAATGAAAGTGCGTTAACTAATGAAGTTGATAGCGTAAAAACTGATATGGTAATAAAAGGAAGAACAGTTTCCGAAGTGTTACAATCTGGTGCAGAAAGCCTAGCGTCTAAATTAAATTTAATGCAAACAGCACAAGTTAATGCTAAACAAAAAAACGCACAAGATTACTATATTATTAGTTTTCCAAATGACGGTGTATTAGATTCTATTATGCCAGGAATTGCAGGCGCAACAGCAAGTGCAACAACATCCAAGCATCAAGAATTATATGAAAGTATTAGTGGAACTGGCGCAGAGATTCCAGATAATTTTCAAGACAGACTAAATGAGTTACCTGGTTCTACTTCTCTTGAAAGTGCATTTGCAAACCAACTAAAATCAGCAGCAGAAGCATCTGTAAATTCTATTGGATCTCTTGATATAAATTTAGCAGATGTACCAGCTGCATCTCAACAGTATGTAAGTCCTGCTGACGCTGAGTCTGATGAAATTGCAGGTCAAATTAATCAAGGTGATGTTGTTACTGGTAACGATACAGAAACATTTACGTTTAGTAGTGAAACCCCTATTACTAGTATAATTGAAGACGTTGTATTAAGTAGTAACTGGGGTAGAAATGCTATTAAGCAAAGAGAAAATGGTAAAGGTGAATATGAATGGTTTAAAATACACACACATGTATATAACAGTTCTAGTTTGTTTAGCGGATTAGTTACTGGAGCATCACCAAAGATTTATGTATACAGAGTAGTTCCATATACAGTTCCTGCTTCTATATTTGGAGGACCATTTTCATCTAAATTTTGGAATGGATTAGCTGCACAGTCGGGTGCTATTAAAGCATATAATTATATCTATACCGGACAAAATAGTGACATAATTAAATTTGATCTACATTTTAATCAAACATTTTATACAGGAGTGCAAGCTACAAGATCTCAACAGATGCAAAGTCAAATTTTTGGTAGTCAGTTTTCGCCTCAAGAAAAACCTGAAGGTGATCCAGCAAGTACAATGTATGCTAACGATGCTCAGGCTTCGCTTGTGTCCGGAAGTGAAACTGGAGAATCAAGAATTTTAGATACAGCAAAAAAATTCTTATTCGGCGGCGGCGGCGGAAATAATGATGCATCTTCATCCACAGCTAAAACTTGGAATGACAATCTTATACATTCTAATAATGATATGATTACTGTTGATTTAGAAATTAATGGAGACCCTTATTGGTTAATGGATGCTGGACTTGGCAACTATCTAGGAATTAAAAATCCTTTAAATTCTGCTATAACAATTGAAGGATCAGCTAACCCTGTTAATGGTACAATTACTACAGTATTAAATTTTAGAACTCCAATTGATTATGATGGTAAAGATGGTTTTGTAAAATATCCACTAGGAGGATTTTTGCCTTTAGCTATGTTTAGTGGAGTATATAGAACAATATATGTTACTAATACTTTTAAAAATGGAAGATTTACTCAAAAATTAAACTTGGCTAGATTGCCAAGTCAAGACTTATCACCAACAGCAATTGCAGGAGCTCTAGTTAGTGCCTTCAAAGACTCAGAAGTCGGAAAAGCTATTGGTATTGGTAATGAAGAAAATAAAACTGGCGATAAACAAGGAGGGGTTAACAGCTAATGGCACAAGAAACACGCACCCCAAGAAATAATAAATTAAAACCTGGCATACATATGGGAAAGGTAATAAATCACCTTGATAGTTCTTATATGGGAGGCATCGAAGTATTAGTTACTAGTAGAACAGCTTCAGGACCAATAGAAAATTATATACAATGTAAATATGCTAGTCCTTTTGCTGGACAATCTCCGTTTGCTGGATTAAGCGATAATGATGATCATTCATTTTCACAAAAAAGTTACGGCTTTTGGGCTGTTCCGCCAGACCCTGGCACAATGGTTATTGTGGTTATGCCTGAAGGAGATTACAGTCAAGCCTATTGGATAGCGTGTGTTTCGGACCTTGGTATGAATTTTATGACGCCAGGAAATTCGTCTACAGAAGCTAACAGTACTGATATATCAATGTCTCTTCCAGTAGGAGAATATAATAAATTACAAGAACAAACTTATGGCAATGATTATACAAAGTATGTAAAACCTACAATGACTCCGGCAAAGGATCGTTTAGATAACGCAGGATTAACTAAAGATTGGGCTAGGGGCATTAACACTTCTAGTGCAAGACGAGAAGTTCCTAGTGCGGTATTTGGATGGAGTACTCCTGGACCCCCTGATTTAGATGGTCCTAAATATTCCTACGGTAAAGCCGGAGCAACAATAGAACGACCGTTTAATAGACTAGGTGGTTCTAGTTTTGTAATGGATGACGGGGACATGAGTTTACTAAGACGAAACCCACCCGGCGGAGACGAAGCAGATAAAGCAAGTTATGCTTCTGTTGCTGCAGGAGAATCAGATGGCGATAAAGCAATTCCTGCAAATGAATTAATTCGATTGCAAACAAGAAACGGTCATCAAATATTATTACACAATTCTGAGGATCTTATATACATTGCACACGGTAGTGGAAATAGTTGGATTGAAATGACAGCTAATGGTAAAATTGATGTCTATGCTAAAGATAGTATTAGTTTTAATTCTGATAATGATATAAACTTCCATGCTGGCCGCGATATAAATTTTGAAGCAAAACAAAACTTTAATTTAAGTGCAGACGGAAATTTTATTGTACATGCAGAAGGTAATTGGGAAATAAAAGCTGATATTGACGGTAAGTTAAGTGCAGGCGGAAAAACAAACATTACAGCTACTACACATCACGAAACAGCATTATCGGGAATTTATATGAATAGTGAAGAAGCAGCACAAGAAGCTTCAACAGCAAATCGCCCTGTTAGAATTCCTAAACATGAACCTTGGGCTGATCATGAAAATCTTAATCCTAAAGAGTTTGTTCCTGAAAAAACTTCTAGTATACAAAAAGACGATAGAAAAGAGTTTATAAATGGTACATTAGAAGAAGCTCCAGAATTTCCAAAGGTCGAAGATCCATTTAAACGACCCAAGTAATAATAAGGTAAATACGGTATGAGCACATTAGAAAAAAGATTATACAAACAAGTATCAGTAAAAAGTAGTAATAATTTAGATAAAGTTACTACAGAAAGAACCCCAACATATAGGGGATTTAGTACTGTTGACGAAGAATCTAGCAATCATGTACTACATGATATTGCACTTATTAAACAAGATATTATAAATCATTTCCACATACGTCAGGGTGAAAAACTTAGTGATCCTGAATTTGGAACAATTATTTGGGATATACTTTTTGAACCGTTAACTGATGTTGTTAAAAATGCAATTGTTGAAAATGTTTCAAGAATTATAAATTACGACCCCCGTGTACAAGTAAATCAAATTACTGTAGATTCATACGAAACTGGTATTCAAATTGAATGTGAGCTTGCATATTTGCCTTATTCTATTGTAGAATCAATGCAATTAAAATTTGATGAGAATGCAGGATTTTTATCACAATAATTATATACGCACTTATTGATATAACATAAATACTGCTATAGATAAGGAATAGCCGATGTCGTCAACAGATAGACAAAACAGATTACTATTAGCAGAAGATTGGAAACGAGTCTACCAGTCATTTCGAAACGCAGATTTTCAAAGTTATGATTTTGAAAACTTGCGTAGAACTATGGTACAATATCTAAGGGAAAATTATCCTGAAGATTTTAATGATTATGTAGAATCAAGTGAGTATCTTGCACTAATAGATCTTATTGCATTTTTAGGTCAAAATATTTCTTATCGTATTGACTTAAATGCTAGAGAAAATTATCTTGAACTTGCAGAACGTAGAGAATCAGTTCTCCGTTTAGCACGTTTACTTTCTTATAATCCCAAACGTAATCAACCAGCTAACGGATTACTTAAAATTCAAACTATTAGAACTTCAGAAGAAGTTAGAGATAGCAACAATGTTAACCTAAAAGGTCAAACAATTACATGGAACGATCCAGCTAATAGTGATTGGTACGAACAGTTTGTTAAAGTACTAAACACAGCTCTTCCAGTTAACGGAACATTTGGCCGCCCTGCTAAAAAATCAATCATAGCAGATGTTGATACTGAACAATATAGACTTAGTAGTACTAATACTGATGTTCCAACTTATCAATTTAACAAAACAATTGACGGTAGAGCTGTAAAATTTGAAATAGTTTCAACTGACATTACAGATACTATTCAAGAAGAAGCTCCATTTCCGGGAAACAACTTTGCGTTCTTATATAGGAATGATGGTAAAGGACCAACAAGTTCAAACACAGGATTCTTTAGTCATTTCCGTCAAGGTACATTAGATCTTGGCATATTTTCTATTAATGATTATTCTTCAAATCAATCTGTAGCAATTGAAACACCTTTAATTAATGATTCAGATGTTTGGTTATATAGTTTAGATAGCTTAGGCAATGAACAAGAATTATGGAACAAAGTTGAATCGATGCAAGGCAACAATATTATCTATAATAATGTTAATAAAAATAATAGAAATGTATATTCAGTTTTAACTAGAGTTGATGATAGAGTTAGTTTGGTTTTTAGTGACGGTGTATTTGGTAATATTCCGACAGGTAGATTTAAGACTTATTTTAGAACTAGTATAAATGAAAGAGTTATTATTACACCTAAAGATTTTAGAGGAATAACAATTACTATTCCTTATCTTTCAAAAAGTAGCAAATTAGAATCTATTACAATAACTTATAATTTACAATATACAGTTGATAATAGTTCTAATAGCGAATCTACAGAATCAATTAAGCAAAACGCACCTACAACTTATTACACACAGAACAGAATGGTTACTGGTGAAGATTATCAAATTGCACCATTAGGAATTAATCAACAAATTGTAAAAGTTAAAAGCGTTAATAGAGTGTCAAGTGGAATTAGTAGATATTTTGATCTAATAGATGCTACTAGTAAATATAGTCAAACTACTCTTTATGCTAATGACGGAGTTGTTTATAAAGAAACTCAAAATAATAAAGATGGATTTTCCTTTACTACTAGAACTGATGTAGAAGGTGCTGTAGAAAATACTATTGTACCTATACTAGGTGATAAAAAAATTAGAAACTATTACTTTGATAAGTTTAATAAAATTATAACAAGAGATCTAGGAGTTAACTGGGTACAAACTACAAAAGGTACAAACTTATGTACTGGGTATTTTAAGAATATCGAAGATGTACCGTCAACACTAGGCACATTTACTGGATCTATTTTAAGTTTAGTTACAGTAGGTTCTTTAATTAAAGTAATAGCACCTGGATATGTTGCTAAAAATAATCCTGCAGACGTTGATACTTCAACTAACCACTTTAATGCAAAAGGTGAATTAGATCCTGGCCCCGCTAAACTACTTGGTGATAGTTATTATAAATGGATAAAAGTTGTTAGGATTAATGGTACAGGATTTGAACCAACAGATAATGGTGAAGGTGCTGTTATATTAAATGACATTATTCCAACAGGAGCAATATTATTTGAAATTAAACCTCCACTTGCTAATAATTTAGAATCTGGAGTTAAGCAACAAGTAATTGATCAAATATTTTCTTATAAAACATTTGGTTTACGATTTGATCAAATATCTGCACAATGGCGTATTGTTACAGAAAATAATCTATCTTTAGGAACAGGATTCAGTACTGGTAAAACTGGCGATGTTACTAATCAAAATCTTGATGCAAGTTGGTTAGTACTATTTGAGACAAATGGAGAACGTTATACTATAACATATCGTTCAATGAGATTTGTATTTGAAAGTGACAACGAAGTACGTTTTTATTATGATTCAAATGATAAAATATTTGATAACAAAACAGGAAAAATTGTCAAAGATAGTATTACAGTATTAAACATTAACCCTCAACCAGATAACCCTGCACCGTTTACACAAGATTTTAATTGGGAAATTGTAGACGCATATAAAGACATTGATGGATATGTTGACAGCAAGAAATTAGAAGTAAGTTATTTTGATGATGACGAAGATGGCGTAGTTGACGATGCAGACCTATTTGAAGAAATAGTTTCTCCAGAAGTTAACCCTACTTCTAAGTATATTATATTTAAAAAGGTTATTACATCTGACGGTGTTGAAGACTTTAATTATTTCTCAAATAGCAATGATGAAATTATTATTTTAAATACTAAAACCGAAGTACAGCCTTTTAGTACATACAATGATGCACAAATTTTTTATTATATAGATACTGATGTATTTGAAGTATTAGATAAGTCAGCTCTTAGATTAAGAATTACAGCTGATTATAAAGCAAGAATAGGTCGAGAAGATTTAAAATTCCGTTATATACATGCTGCAAGTGCAGAGTCTAGGATTGATCCTAGTGCAAGTAATATCATTGATATGTACATATTAACTAGAAATTATGATAATAATTTTAGACTTTGGTTAATAGAAAAATCAGCACAAAAGCCACTTCCGCCAAGTAGTGATCAATTGTTTATCGAATACGGATCAGAAATAAACAAAATTAAATCACTTACGGATGAAGTTATATATCATCCAGTTAAGTATAAAGTGTTATTTGGAAATGAAGCAGATCAAGACTTAAAGGCTAAATTTAAAATTGTTAAGAATTCTGATAAAGTCTTAAATGATAATGATATCAAGACTAGAGTTATAACAGCAATTAATGAATTTTTTGCATTAGATAATTGGGACTTTGGAGAAACATTTTACTTCTCAGAACTTTCAGGATATGTAATTAATGAACTTGCTCCTGATATTTCATCATTTATTATTACACCAGTACAAGAAGAACAAGCATTTGGTAGTTTGTACGAAATTAAATCAGAGTCAGACGAAATCTTTATAAGTGGAGCAAGTGTTGATGATGTCGAAATTATAGATGCTATTACAGCTTCTAGATTAAAATCAACAGGTGAAATTGTGACAAGATCTAAAACAATAAATGCTGGTATTCAAAGTGCTATATTTGAAGATACAGCAACTCGTAGTAACGTTGTTACAGGAGTTACAACACCGAGTAGTTCAAGCGGATCAAGCGGATCAAGCGGATCAGGTAGCGGAGGATATGGTTACTAATGGCTAATAATAACGATCAAAACGAATTTCCACTTCCAGGTGAAAATCCCCAACCTAGAAGAAGTTCTAGACATTTACCTAAATATTTTAGAACAGAAAAGAATAATAAATTTCTACAATCTACATTAGACCAATTGCTACAACCTGGCGTAGCAGAAAAGGTAAATTCCTTTATAGGTAGAAAAAATGCTAAAGCATATGATTCTAAAATTGATAGATACATTAGCGAGGTTACATCTGACAGATCTAATTATCAATTAGAACCAGTAAGTGTTGTCAAAGATAACTTAGGAAATACTGAATTCCTAAGAGACTATATGGATTATATAAATCAAATTGATAACTTTGGCGGTAACAATAAAAATCATAGTAGAAATAATAAGCAAGAATTTTATGCATGGAACCCTAACATTGATTGGGATAAGTTTACAAACTTTAGAGAATATTATTGGCTACCAACTGGCCCACAAGCTGTAACAGTTCCCGGAGATGCTAAAGAAATTACAAGTACATATACTGTTGAATTACAAAATGCACTAGGCGATTTTTCGTATATTTTTACTCCAGACGGTGCAACTAATAATCCTACATTAAAATTGTATAGAGGTGTAACTTATAGATTTGAAATTAATGCTACAGGATTTCCTCTTTCTTTTAGATCAGCAAGAACACTAGACGATGAGTTTTTACTATCAGACGAAATATCTGTACAAAGCGTAGAAAACGGTGTTATTGAATTAACACTAAGTCCAAGTACACCAAATGAAATTTACTATGTTGCTGATAATAATATTAATATGGGCGGATTAATTAAAGTTGCTAATCAAAGTGAAGCAACTACAATTGATGTTGAAACAGAAATTTTAGGTAAAAAATATTATACTACAAAAGACAATTGGAGTTTTACTAACGGATTAAAAGTAGATTTTGCTGGAGATGTTAAACCAGCAAAATATGCAAATAGTTCTTGGTATGTAGAAGGTGTCGGAGACGCTATAAAACTTATAAGTGACATTGATGTAGAGGTTAGTTTTCCAGTAGGTATTGATTTGTTAGTACCCTTTGATAACGCAGATACTGGGTTTGATTCATTACCGTTTGGTTCTGCAACAGGTTATCCTCGAGATAAGGATTATATTACTATCAACCGTTCAAGTCCTGATGGTAATTTTTGGTCTAGATATAATAGATGGTTCCATAGAGACATAATAGAAAAGTCTGCAGAGATTAACAATTTAGTAATTGAAGTTGATCAAAGTCAGCGAGCTAATAGGCCTATTATTGAATTTGTTGACGGGTTAAAACTATATAACTTTGGAACAAAAACAAAACAAGTTGTTGACCTACTTGATAATTTTACTACAGATGCATTTAGTACAATAGAAGGTAGTTTAGGATATAACATTGATAGTGTTCAACTTGCTGAAGGCATGAGAATATTATTTTTAAACGATACAGATCCTTTAGTTAAAGGCAAGATATTTGAAGTTAGATTTATTAAATTTACAGGTAGTGGCAATGATGGACAAATTAGTTTAGTTGAAACTACTGATAGTGATGCTTCTGTAGGCGAAAACGTATTAATTACTAGAGGTGAATCTTTTGCTGGCTCTATGTGGTATTATGACGGAGTTACATGGAATAAAGCACAAGAAAAAACATCAGTAAATCAGCCACCAGTTTTTGACATTTTTGATGCTGATGGGAAAAGTTACTCAGATACATCAGTTTATCCTGCATCTAATTTTAGAGGTTCAAAGATCTTTAGTTATAAAGAAGGCATGGGAGCTAATGATGTTGTTTTAGGATTTCCAATTTCTTATAGAAGTATTGAGAATGTAGGAGATATTGTTTTTGACTTTGATTTTAATATAGATATTGCACAATATCAAATTGACGATCAGTCATATAATATAAACGTTAGTGACGGTTATTTACGAAAGTATGATACTAACAGTCAATACGAATTATTGTGTGCATATGTTAAAGCCAGCGATACTAGTAGTCAAGAAATAATACTTCAATATGTTAATGATGGATCAAAAATTAATTACCCAGTTAATTGTTATAACAACAGTGCATTTGTAGAAGATCTAACTGTTAATGTTTTTGTTGATAACAACATTGTATATGAAGGAACAGACTATCAATTAGTTAGTACTTCAGATAAAGTAAAGTCAGTTAATTTTTTGAAAAAGCCTGCTACTAATGCAAACATTATAATTAAAGCATCTTCTTCTGAACTTAAGAATGACAATGGTTACTATGAAATTGCTCCAAATTTAGAAAAGAATCCGCTTAACCAAAATGTACAAACATTTACACTAGGTGAAGTTACAGACCATGTTAACAGTATTACTGAAAATGCTCCAATGTTTAGTGGAGTATTTCCGGGAGTTAGCAATCTAAGAGATTTACATGGATTAAGTGTTTACGGAAGAAAATTTATTAAACATTCTGCTCCGTTAAATCTTGCAATGTTTTCTACATTAGATAGAGAATCGAACATGATTAAATCTTTAAGATTTGCTAAAAAGGAATATAGTAAATTTAAAAGAATGTTCTTAGAAAGTGCCGAAGCATTACCGTTTAACGGTACAGTAAGACAACATGTTGATGCAATTATTGAAGATTTAACCAAAGATAAAATAAACACTATGCCATTTTACTTTTCGGATATGGTAGGTTTTGGTGCTGCAATTACAACGTCAATAACTATTGAAGATGTAGGTACTAGATTTTATGCGCTTACAAAACCATTTTTATTAAATGAGTTAAGTACTCGTTCTGTAACTGTATATCTAAATGGAACACAATTAGTACACAATAAAGACTATGTGTTTAATAGTGAAGGTTATTTAGATGTTACAGTAACTAAACAGTTTGGTGACAAATTAGAAATTAATGAATATGAAAATACTAATGGAACGTATATTCCCGAAACACCAACAAAGCTAGGGCTATTTCCAAAGCATGTTCCGGAAATTTTCGAGGATACTACTTACAGTTCTTCACCGACAATGATAAAAGGTCATGATGGTAGCTTAACAAAAGCATTTGGTGATTACAGAGACGAATTAATTTTAGATTTAGAAAAAAGAATATTTAATAACATTAAAATGCAGTATGATCCTGCAATATTTAATATTCATGATTATATGCCTAGTACGTTTAGAGATACAAAATTTACTAGGAAAGATGTTTACCAGCCAATGATTACTGATTTCATTCAGTGGTTAGAATTAATTGACGAAGATTATACTTATCACAAATATTATGATAGAGTAGATGCCTTTAGTTGGAATTATTCAAATATGAATTCTCCTACAGGCGAAAAATTAGCTGGATGGTGGAGAGGTGCATATAGACAAATATTTGATACTGACAGACCACATACACATCCTTGGGAAATGTTAGGTTTTACAATTAAGCCAACTTGGTGGGAAACACAGTATGGACCTGCACCTTATACAAATGAAAACTTAGTACTATGGGAAGATCTACAATCAGGAATTATTAGATCAGCAACACAACAATTTACAATTAACAGAAAATATGCTCGCCCAGGATTATTAGATTTTATTCCTGTTGATGCTGGCGGAAATTTAATAAGTCCATCAGATTCAAATGCTGTACAAAGATTTGCAAGTGTCGGGCTAAATGCACCGTTTAACTTTGGTGATAACTCACCTATTGAAAATGTATGGGTTCAAAGTTCTGAATTTCCATTTGCAGTCTTAACAAGTTGGATGATTAACTCACCTAGTTCTTTACTCTCAGCAGGATTTGATAGATCTAGACAAATTAGAAATACAGTTGGTCATTTAGTTTACAAGCCAACAATGAAACACCTAACGTTAGCAGATTTAGTATTTCCAAATACGTCTCAAGAAGAAACACAAGTTTTAACATCAGGGCTAGTAAATTATGTTTCAGCATTTATGGCTAGCACTATAACTTCAAACTTTACTGATTACAAACGTAAACTAACTTCTATTAAAAATTGTCTAGCATTTAAATTAGGTGGCTTTACAGATAAATCTAAATTTAAATTAATTTTAGAATCTAGAACACCATTAAATAGTGGCAACGTTTTTATTCCAGAAGAAAATTATAATATTTTATTACATACCAGTTCACCAATAAAAACTATAAATTATAGCGGTGTCATTATAGAAAAACAACCTAATGGATTTGTTATAAGAGGTTATAACAAAGAAAATCCAATATTTAAATGGTACCGTCCTTTTAGTTCAAACAGAGATATTATTGTTAATATTGGCGGAATATCAGAAAGTTTTAGTGATTGGGATACAGGTAAAACGTATGTTAAAGGAAAAATTGTTCAATACTTAAACAATTATTATTCGGTATTAGAAACTCACACAGCTTCATCAAATTTTGATACAGAAAAATTTAGTAAACTTCCTAAGTTGCCTACTAGTGGAGGTGCTGATGCAATCTTTAAAGAAAGATTTAATACTCAAGAAGAGGAAACACTTTCTTATGGTTCTTCTTTAGATACAATACAAGATGTTGTAGACTTTTTATTAGGTTATGAACAATGGTTGATGGAACAAGGGTTCCGTTTTGAATACTATGATGGCGAAGATCAAGTATTATCTGATTGGAAAAATAGTTGTAGAGAGTTTTTATTCTGGAGTACACAGAACTGGAGTGAAGGAGCACTTATTACTTTAAGCCCTGTTGCTGATGAAATAAATTTTGAAACTAGTTATTCTACAGTTGATAACATCTTTGATAATTTTTATGGTTACAGTTTATTAAAATCAGACGGTACTAAGTTTTCTGAAGAGTTTACAAGAATAAGTAGACAAGATGCAAATAAATTTAAAATACGTCCAAGAAAAACCGGTGACGGAGTTTATGCTGTACAAATACCGATAATAAGAAAAGAACATATTGTTTTATTAGATAATACAACAGTGTTTGGTGATGTAATATATCAGCCACCAACAGGTTATCGACAAGATAGAATACGTTCATTGGGTTATAGAACAACAGACTGGGACGGAAGTTTAAATGTTCCTGGATTCATTTACGATGAAGCAATTGTTACTGATTGGGAATCTTGGACTGATTATAGCATTGGTGCATTAGTTAAACATAAGCAATTTTATTATAGTGCAAATTCAAAAGTAGTTGGAACAAAAATATTCGATAACACTTATTGGACAAGACTTGATCAAAAACCAGAAAGCAAATTGCTTACTAACTTTGAATATAAAACAACTCAATTTACTGACTTCTATGATTTAGATACAGATAACTTTGATGTCGAACAACAAAAGTTTGCACAGCATTTGATTGGGTATCAAAATAGAGATTATCTAGCAAATATTATTAACGATGATGTAAGTCAATATAAATTTTATCAGGGAATGATTAAAGAAAAGGGTACATTAAATAGTCTTAATAAATTATTTGATGTACTAAGTGAAGCCGATAAAGAAAGTATTGATTTCTATGAAGAGTGGGCTATTAAACAAAGTCAATATGGTGCAAGTGAGGGCTTCGACGAAGTTGAATTTAAATTAGATGAATCTAAAATTAGATATAATCCTCAACCATTTGTTCTTACTAATAATATTACCGGGGATGAAACTGACTTAACTTATAGAATTTCAGATTTTGAATTATACAAAAAACCTAATAATTATAATAACACACCTTTCCCAGTAACTGATGATTTACCACAGTTTACAACAACACCGGGTTACACACATACCCAAGACGTATCTGCTATAGTTGCAAATTATAATGATATTGTTACTAAAAACTTTAGTGATATCAAAAATAACGAATATGTTTGGGTTGGTAACAGAAATGGTGATTGGTCAGTTTATCAGCATAAAAATTCATCATATATTATTACAAGTATTACTGGAAATGCTACAGCAATTAGTATTGGTGCCGAAGACAAGAACCAGTTTGTGCTTACATTAAACACATCAGTATCTAACATTAATGTAGGTGACATTGTTGGTATTTACGATCTTATTGAAACAAGTTATGCTACTGAGGATAGTACATATCCAATAGCAAATCAAACAACTGTTGATGTTACTGGTTTCTTTAAAGTACTAAAAATTAGTGTAAACAAACTTATTATTGAAACAGATAAAGTAATTTCTGATATTAGTCAATGTAGAGGAATTTTAACTAAGTTTGTTTTGGCTAGAGCAGAAGATCTTAAACAAGCAAATGCAATTTCTCAAGCAGGCATTGACAAAGGTAGTTTATTATGGATTGACAATGCTGGTGATAACCAATGGACAGTTATTAAAAATAATCAACCATTTAATTTATTGCAAAAAATAGAAGGTGATGACAGAGCATCGTTTAATAGTTATTCAGATAATATAGCTATTGATAGCAGAAACGTTACAATGGCTGTAGCAACACCACTTAGTGGTACACTTGATGAAAATCGTGATCCTGTTCCAGGAGACGGAAAAGTATTTGTGTATACTAGAGGCGGCAATAGTCAAAACTTCCAATTTACACAAATTGTTGAACCAATACAGGCTCTTGCAGATTTAGAAAAAGGATTTGGTAAAGGACTTGGTATTAGTTCAGATGGAAAATATCTAGTTGTTGGATCTCCTAATAGTTCAAATGTAAAAACTAAATTTAAAGGACCATATGATTTAACTACTGATTATCAAAATACAGAAATTGTTTCGTACAATGAGCAATTATGGGAAGCAGTAAAAGATATACAAGGTGCTAGTTTATCACAACCGTTTGGTAGCTTTACAGCAATGGTTGAAATATTCCAAGATAACAATATTGTTGGCGGCGAAATAGAATTTAATAATTTAATTACAGGAAATTATCCTTTTACAAATACTCAAACAGATCATATTTTAGTTAGAGCTGGTAGAGATCAATATAATGCAACAGGTTCAGGTGATACTGTTTATTTAGATTGGTATGCTAATACAACAGCTAATCAAAGTAATGCTCCGGGTGACTTATATAGAGCTCCATTTGATGGACAAGTTCCACAAGTAACTGAAGCATTTTTAGAAAGTGGATTAGTAATACACAAGAAAATTGATGTAGTATTATATGTAGATGCGTTTTCATTATTACCAAGTATCGGCGATCAAGTTGAATCACAAGGTGTGTTTGGATATGTAGAATACCTTTATCAAGAAGGTCCAAGCTGTGTTATCTATATTGGAGGCAGCGTAGGCGCCTGGCAACCAACAGAATCTTTATTCTTAGAGACAGGCGAATTTCTTGGACAATATGTACGTAATGCTCCTAAAGAATTAGCTCAACTAGATACATCAGATGACCTAGGCGGTTACTGGTGGTTTAATCTTCCTGAGACAGTAGCAACAGGTACTGTAATTGAGGATGAAGGACGAGCATTAGCAATTTATAATATTGTTCCTTCAGGTAAAGAAACAATTACAGCAGCAGGCGGCAATATTTACGATCAGAACAATACTGAACAATTCCAAGGCGACAATAATATTAACAGTTATATTAGAACACTTACGTCAGAAGGAGAACCCGGAGCATATGGCAATTTTGACATTATTAAAAGTGACTTATTTGTAGTAAGAGCTCCTAAAACACTTACTGATATTCTTACTGTTAACGGCCCGGGAGATACGTCAAATGACTCTGTTGGATTGCGAGTAATAAATCTTCCAAACTTAACTGATCAATCATTTGTTGATATTACTCCATCTGGAATAAACTATTTTGAAACAAACAAAACCCACACATTATATGATGTATGGGACGGATTTATTCAGTTCTCATTAGACGAGCCTGATGATTTTGGACAATACTATGAACCATTAGTTGATCAATTTGTAAGAGATACTACTACTGGAGCAACAGCACAGATAGCGTTTTATCAAAGAGATTCAAGAGATGCAACTATTTTTGTTAAAAATGTTCAAGGTAACTGGTCGTTAGGAAATGATCACGGTGTTCCGTCTACTATCGAAATGTTGAGAATACCTACTAATCCATCTCCTGTGTATAATGTTACAAGACCCCTTGGTGGAATTAATAGTACTTCGTTAGGTAGTGACTCATTAGGTATAGGAGGACTTTGTGTATTCCGACTTGATGCAGAAATTGATGAAGTTCCTACTAATGACACTATTATTGGTGCAGAATATATTATCTACAAAGACACTACACTATTTGGACTGCCAACAGAATCAAATATTCCATCTTCTGTAAATTTAGATTGGAAAAATGTATATAGAGTTCCAGTTGATGCAAACGGAACTGCATTACCATTAAATGACTACGGTATGTATTCTGTGTATGTTAGAGAGAATGTAAGTACATTTACACCTGTAGGGTCATTTATTGTACCTGAACAGATTGATGGATTACGAATAGGTTCTAATATTAAAATAGCCAAGCGTAATGATTTATATAAAGCATTTATTGGCTGTGAAGGAAATGGAACCGAAGCAAATCCAGGAAGAATATATTTTGTAAATCAAGGTACAGATGAAGAAGGAATAAATTACAATTGGGAACTAGCTAAAGATAAAAGGTATAAAGGATCATTTAGCTCAGATAGATCATATTACTTAAACGAAATAGTATTTAATGACGGAAATTTTTATATTGCACAAACTAACATAGCTGCAGGCGATAGTTTTGATATACTAGATTGGGAATTAGCAACAAATGATAGTATTAAAAGTATAGACTATGTTGGATTTATACCAAATAATACTGACAATGTTTTTGATAACGACTCATCATTAAAACTTGATGCTACTAGTTTAACCTCGTTTGGTAAAGACTTTGATATTAGTGATGACGGTGATGTATTAGTAGTTACAGCTGAATACACTGGGTTACCAAACAAAGTACTTGTTTATAGAAATGTAAATGATAACTATCAAAAATATCAAGAATTTGAAGCAACACAAGTTAATGACGGATTTGGAACACAAATAAGTGTAAGTCAAGACGGTTCAATGATTGCAATATCTGCTCCTAATTCTAATACAGTAGATGGTGAAGAATTAGGCACAGTATATGTTTACACATATAATCCTAAAGCTAGTGTAAGAGAGTTTGAATTAACTCAAACACTAACAAGTTCTAATCCTGTAAGAGGCGAACAATTCGGCGGCAACATTGATTTTGACGGTAATATATTATATGTAAGTGCTTTCAGCGCAAACAGCGATGACACAACACAGTATGATACATATCAAAGAAGATTGTATCCTGAAAGCATTAAGCCTGGCGAAAAATATTTACTAGATCCTAATTCAGCAGGAACAACAGAAACAACCTTTGACAACGGGTTTACATCATTTAAAAATATTATAGCTACTAATGGAGTAGTATATGTTTATGACAGAATTCAAGATAGTTTAATATTTGGTCAGAAGTTAGATCTTAATGATCCTAACATACGATATTTTGGTAGAAATATCACAGCTAAAAATAATCACCTGTATGTAAGTTTACCTCTTTATGATAATAAAGTTAGTGGCGTATCTACAGACCAACCAGGACTAATACTTGATTACAGACGACCTGAAGGTTCTAAAGTATGGGAGTCTTATAGATCTCCTAGAAAACCAGTTGACGTTGATAAAATAAAACGAATAATGCTTTATGATAGAGATAAAAACATTATTTTAGAAAATTTAGATTACATTGATCCAGTACAAGGTAAAATTGCTGGCTCAGCCGATCAAGAAATTCGTTGGAAAACTATCTATGACCCAGCAACCTATGATACTGGAACATCATTAGTTGATGTTGATAAGACTGAATCATGGGGTAAAAAGTATGTTGGACAAGTATGGTGGGATTTATCAACAGCTAAATTTTTAAATACATATTTAGAAGGTAATATAACATATAAGAATAATAACTTTAATGAATTGTTTGAAGGATCAAGCATTGATGTTTACGAATGGGTTGAATCTACACTAGCTCCTAAAGAATGGGATAGACTTTCTGCACAGCCCGAAGGAGAAAGTAAAGGAGTTTCTGGAGTTACAAAATACGGTGAAGGTGTATATACAAAACAACGTGTTTATGATAGTATTGCACAGAAATTTACAACGTACTATTATTATTGGGTTAAAAATAAAACTTCAGCGCCAGATATTCCAGGCAGAACTATTAGCGTAGCAACTATTGCTAAACTGATTGAAGATCCAAGCGGTCAAGGTTATAAATTTATTAGTTTGTTTGATAGTAGTTCTTTTGCTTTACATAACTGTGATTCTTTAATTAAAGATACCGATACTGTATTAAATATTCAATATTGGACATACAGTAACAAGTATGATAATATTCATAATCAATATCAGATATTAGCTGAAGGTCTTGCATCAAGTACTCCTCATAAAGAAATTGAACAAAAATGGTTTGATAGTTTAGTTGGCTACGACAAGCAATCAAGACCAGTCCCTGATCCAAATTTAAGTCCAAATTTAAGATATGGAATTTTTAACAAGCCTAGACAGAGTTGGTTTATTAATAAAGTAGAAGCTCTAAAACAACTAGTTGAGCGTACTAATAGAGTTCTAAAAAGTAATTTGGTTGTAGACGAAAAAGATATTTCAGCAATAAATGATTTTGATCCAGCACCAACAATTATTTCACAGCATTATGATGTAGCTGTAGATACAGAAATTGATTTACAATTTGTAGGTATATCAAGATTAATTACAGCAGAGTTAGAACCTGTTATTGAAGACGGAAAAATTGTCCGCATTAATATTATAAATTCTGGCAGAGGATATAAAGTAGCACCAACATACCAGCTTAATGGTATAGGTACTAATGCTGAGTTTGAGATAGTAATTAATACAGCTGGACAAATAACAGAAGTAAATGTAATTTCTACAGGTTATAACTATGATGAAACTACATCAATTAAAGTACGTCCGTTTACAGTATTAGTAAATGCAGACTCTAACATTAGAGGCAACTGGGCGTTATATCAAAGAGATTTTGTTGCAAGAGACTGGGATAGAATCAATAGTCAAGCGTATGATGTTACAAAGTATTGGTATTATTGTGATTGGTACGATACTGGTTATAACGAATTTACTGAAATTGATCATGTAATTAATCAAAGCTATGGATTACAAGGCCTAGACGATCAGTTTGGTGATGTTATTAAAATTTTAAATATCGGCACAGAAGGATGGCTGTTATTGCAAAAAATAGATAATCAAGAAACTGTAGATTATACTGTTAATTATAAAACTATTGGTAAACAAAATGGTACTATACAATTAAGTGAAAACTTGTACAATTTTAATATGAGTCGTGTTGGATTTGACACACAAACTTTTGACACACAATTTTTTGATAGTCAGCCAATTGCAGAAACAAGAATTATATTAGAAGCGTTAAGAGATAAAATTTTAGTTGATAACTTATCAGAAGAATATAACAAACTATTCTTTGCAAGTTTGCGTTATGTATTTGCAGAACAAGGATATGTTGATTGGGCATTTAAAACAAGTTTTGTAAAAGCAAAACATAATGTCGGAAAACTAAGCAATCGTGTTACTTACAAAAGTGACAGTCTTGAAAGTTATGAAAGTTATATTAATGAAGTTAAGCCTTATAAATCTAAAGTTAGAGAATATGTATCTAATTATGGAACAGTTGAAAACTCGTCAAGTTCAGTAAGTGATTTTGATAATCCTCCAAGATATAGTCAAGCACTTGAATCAATTGAAGTTAGTGATGTTCGTGTTCTTAACGGATTTTTGTCAGGAACCCTTGACAATTATGATACATACCCAAACAAGCATTGGATAGATAATGCTTCCTACAAAGTTATTGAAATATCAATAGCTAATCCAGGATCAGGATACACTAGTGCTCCTAAATTAGTTATTGAAGGTAATGCCACAGCAAAAGCATCCTTAGGCCCAGGAGGAAAAATATCTTCGATTGTTATTACAGACCCTGGCAGTGGTTACATTGTAGCTCCAGAGATAACAGTAAACGGTTCTCTAGCAGACGGCGGAACAGCAGCAATAGTTTCAGCTAAAATAGGTGATGGTCTAGTTAGATCAATGCATACCACTGTAAAATTTGATAGAGTTAGTGGAACATTTTTTATTACTCAGTTAAACGAAACAGAACAGTTTAATGGAACAGGTGGTAATTCACAGTTTGATCTTAAATGGCCAATGGACATGAGAACTAATACTATTGAAATTACAATTAACGGCGAGTTAATATTAAATAGTCAATATCAGTATAAAAATTATATTAATACAGAAAACGGTTTTGACAAGTATTATGGCAGAATAACATTTAATAATCCTCCAGCAAATCTTTCGCAAGTTAGTATTAGTTATAAAAAAGCTGTAGACTTGTTAGATGCGCAAGATAGAATAAATTTATTCTATAATCCAACAAGTGGACAAATAGGAAAAGATATTACTCAGTTAATGGAAGGTGTTGACTACGGCGGAGTTCAAGTTAAGAGTTATGAGTTTGCAGGTCCTACAGGATGGGATACTGATAACTGGTATGCTGGTGCTTGGGACATATTTGATCAATCATTTGATGAAGAAACATTTGAAACAGATGGGTCAACATTAGTGTTTAATTTAAGTTCTCCTTTACAATCAGGCGTAAAATATAATGTTTACATTAACGGTCAACGTGTAGATGACGATGCTTGGGACGGAACTACTAGTGCTGATAATTTAACAAACAAGAAAGCATTTATGGCACCTGTTACAGGTGACGGAGTAACTGATACATTTACATTTGAAAATCAAACAGGATATTATAATTACCTTACAGAACTTAACTCAGACTGGAGAGATAACCCGCCAGCTGAGATTATAACAATTCGTAGATCTACATCAGACGGATCTCTTGCTCCTAACGAAGAAAGTTTTGATACAGCTCTTACAGGCGGTGACTTAGCATATACAACAGCATTAGGTATTAAAGCAGAAGAAATCAACGTTGATGGTGATGGATTTGTAACACCGACAACAAGTAGCGGTCCAGAAGAAACTGTTCCAGGACAAGTGCTTGATACTTTAGATATTACAGTTTACGAAAGACCAGTCAGTGGTTCTAGTTTAATGCAAAGTCATATATTTAAAGGTGATGGATTAACAACAGAATTTGATCTAAGACAAAAACCTATTTCATATGAAAGTGTTATTGTTAAAATTAATCTTAATGTAGTATTTGGAAAGACAAAATATAAAATTGATTTTGATAACAATAAAATAATATTTTATGAAGCACCTGCCATTGGTGATAACATTGTAATAATGACTATGGGCATTGCAGGAGAAAATATATTAGATTATGATGAATTTGAAGCAGACGGTAGTACACAAGAATTTTTAACTAATATTAGATATAGTGATACAATAAAAGCATATGTAACTGTAAACGGTGACAACTTAGCATATGAATTAATTGAATCAGACAACACTTATGAAGTATCGGGTAATTGTGTATTAAGATTTGTTCAACCGCCAGAATCTGGTAGACTAATACAATACGGATTATTTGATAATGAAATACAGTCATTTAGTCAAGTAACAATCGACGAAATAGTAGCAGATGGTTCTTCTAGTAGTTATGAATTATCAAAGGCTCCGTTTAGTCAAGATCCGGCAGGATACCACACTATTGTTACAGTTAAATCTAGAGAAGGTTATGTTCCAGCAGTTCCAGCAGTTCCTGGAGGAGTTGCCGATCCAGAATATAACAATGGTGCATTAATTGCTGAGAACAATGGTACAGTGTTTGACAGGGCATTAACTGTTAACGGATTGAAACTTGTTGTTGCAGGAGCAGTAGGCGGACAACTAGCAGTACCAGATGAATGGGCAAAGAAAACTGCAAGAACATTTGAATTAATGACTGATCCTAACGGTGCTGGCATTAACACTACACATCAACGCAATTTTCTTAAAACACTAAAAGGTGACGTAGGAA
>Ga0209603_1000868_pt1 | contig 34122 bp, 45 predicted proteins | sample COGITO_mtgs_1206_FD_184812 | JGI IMG/M metagenome (GOLD analysis project Ga0209603, IMG submission 184812) | Pelagic marine microbial communities from North Sea - COGITO_mtgs_120607 (SPAdes) (version 2) | ecosystem: Environmental > Aquatic > Marine > Epipelagic ... | reverse complement strand
GCACAGATGGAGTTCCAGAAGTCACAGACGGCGGCACTACAAGGTCAGGCTACAGAGTCACAGGCTAGAGCGCAGAAACTTGCGGCAGAGGCTAGTGTTGTACCACAGGAACTTGAGATTGACCGTATCAAGGCTGTTACAGCTAACCTTAAGTCAGGCGATGCGGACGACAAAGAGTTCCAGAAGCGTCTTAAAATATCAGAGCAGTTACTAAAGGAACGTGAAGTAGCTGTTAAAGAAACCCAACAAGGAAAAGCAAATGATAACAACTCGTCAATTCAACGAGGCATTGGAGCAGGTGAACAAGGCATTCCAGAGCCAAGACCAGAAGTTAGCGGCATTGGAAGCAGACCTCCGCGTCCTCAAGGAATCCCGCAAGGAGAAATCTAATGCCAGTAAAAAAAGACCCAAGACTAGCTAGAGCAGGAGTCTCTGGTTTTAACAAACCGAAGCGTACACCTAGCCACCCTAAGAAGTCTCATGTAGTGGTAGCTAAAGAAGGTGACAAGATTAAGACCATACGCTTCGGTGAGCAGGGTGCAAGTACAGCGGGCAAACCTAAGTCAGGTGAATCCGCCAAGATGAAAGCTAAACGAAAATCCTTTAAGGCTAGACACAGTAAGAACATAGCTAAAGGTAAGATGTCAGCCGCATACTGGGCTGATAAAGTTAAATGGTAACGAGGAGATAACTATGCCTAGAGGTACAGGAACATACGGAAGTACGGTTGGAAGACCACCAAAGAAGAAACCTAAGAAAAAACCTAATAAATAGCTTGACTTTCTTAGTAAACTATGGTATAATATTACTATAATATACATTAAGTATGTTATTTAAATTATTAATTAATGCTGTCCATTAAGGAGAAACAGTAGATGACTGATGTAGAACTTGAGAAGTACTATCGTTCCTTTGAAGAGATGTTCCGTACAGATGGTTGGAAGAACTTATTAGAAGACATCAAAGGAAGTGCAGAGCAGGTCAACTCCGTAGAAGCCTGTAAAGACGACAAAGACCTTAACTTTCGTAAGGGGCAACTTGTAGTCATGGCTAATATGCTGAACCTAGAGTCACAGATAGAATCAGCCAAAGAACAACAAGAAGAGCAAGAGATAGAGTCATGAGACGAATGTATGACTTCCAATGTGACAACGGACACGTCAACGAGTTTCTTAGAGCCTCGGACGTAGAAGAAGTTGATTGTCCTGATTGTGAACTAATGGCTAGAAAAATTGTTACACCTGTAAAAGTTAACCGTGAAAAGAACTCTTGGAAGGAAGTCCGTAGATGGTCTAAACAAAGAGAGTCACAAGTAAAGCACGAACGAAAACAAGGCGTAACACTATAACGTAAGGTCAACTCTTGACCATAGAACCCTTACATTTAATACACCTCCATAATGATATAAATCACGGAGTTTAATAATGGCACGACTAATAGATGAGCGTCCAGAAGACGTAGAAGAGAACGACATTGACACAACGCTAGAACAAGAACCTCAAGTTGGGGCAACTCTTGAAGAACCTGAGTCAGACGTACCTGAGAAGTATCAAGGAAAGAGCACAGCCGAGATAGTAAGGATGCACCAAGAGGCTGAAAAACTCTTAGGTAAACAAAGTTCTGAAGTGGGTGACTTACGCAAAGTTGTTGATGACTACATTCAGACACAACTCACCGACACTGAAACACAAGCAACAAATGCTGACGAAGAAGTAGATTTTTTCTCTGACCCCGACAAGGCAGTCGAAAGAGCAATTAATAATCACCCGAAGATTAAGGAAGCTGAGAACATCAGCAACCAATACCGACAATCAACGGCTATGGCTACACTGCAAACCAAACACCCTGAGATGAAGGGAATCTTGCAGGACGCTAAGTTCGCTGATTGGATTAAGGCTTCGAAGATTAGGACACGGCTCTTTGCACAGGCAGACCAACAGTATGACGTAGATGCCGCTGACGAACTATTTTCCCTATGGAAGGAACGTCAACAGGTTGTCACTCAAACTGCCGCCAACGAGAAACAACAACGAAAGCAATCTGTTAAATCCGCATCTACAGGCAATGCCCGTGGTAGTGGTGAACAGAGAGCCAAGAAGGTCTACAGACGCGCAGACATTATTAAACTAATGCGTACTGACCCAGACAGATACCAAGCACTATCAGATGAGATTATGCAAGCGTATAAAGACGGGAGGGTACGAAACTAATATTATTATTTTGGAGAAATTAAAATGGGTTTAGGAACAAATCATGTAACAGGCTCAGGCGTAGCTGACGGAACTGCACAAACTTTTATCCCAGAAATCTGGAGTGACGAGGTTGTTGCGGCATATCAATCTAATCTAGTACTAGCACCGCTAGTTAAAAAAATGTCTATGGCGGGCAAGAAAGGTGATACTATTCACATTCCTGCACCTACTCGTGGCACTGCTACTGCTAAAGCGGCAAGCACTCAAGTAACTTTACAAGCGGCTACTGAAGAAGAAGTAACAATCACACTAGACAAGCACTTCGAGTACTCACGTCTAATCGAAGATATTACTGAAGCACAAGCGTTATCTTCACTTCGTCAGTTCTACACTGGTGATGCGGGTTACGCTCTAGCTAAACAAGTGGACACTGACTTGTTTGCTCTAGGTAAGAAGTTCGGTGGTGCCTCTAACACTTACGTTGGTGCTGGTTCTTACTACATTGACGCAACTACTGGTTTAAGTGCGTATGACGTGGACACCGTTCTGCCTACTGACGTATTTACCGATGAAGGTTTCCGTGCTTTGATTCAAAAAATGGATGATGCTGACGTACCTATGGACAATCGTTGTCTAGTAGTACCACCATCAATTCGTAACGCTATCATGGGTATCGACCGTTACGCTTCTAGTGACTTCGTAGATGGTAAAGTTGTAAACAATGGTCAAATCGGCAACTTGTACGGTATTGACATCTTTGTTTCTTCTAACTGTACTGAAGTTGAAACTGCAACTGCAAACACAGCGGGCAGTTCTGATGAAGGCGGGTCTATTAAACAAGCTATGTTATTCCACAAGGACGCTATGGTTCTTGCAGAGCAACAAGGTGTTCGTTCACAGACTCAGTATAAGCAAGAGTACTTAGGTTCTCTTTACACTGCTGATACTCTGTACGGCACTGCTGTACTTCGTGACGATGCCGCGTTTAACCTAATGGTTAATGCGTAATGTTACACGGGGATTCCTTCGGGAGTCCCCTTTTTTATCTTTTACGGGCTATACGCCTTTCTATACCTAACATAGGAAAATATTATGTCTAAATTAACAGTAGATGCAAACGCAAAACCAATTCAAGTACTACGTCCTGAAACAACAACTACAGTATCCGCAACTACAGGCGCATCTACAGCGTCTTCCGCTTTATCTTCTAGTGCTAGAGTAGCACGTATCGTAGCTACAGAAGCTGTGTACTATGAAATCAACGGAACGGCTAGTTCCTCTACAGTATTTTTACCACAGAACGCCATTGAATATGTACACGTATATTCAGGCGATACTATTTCTTTTAGAGCGGCAAGTACAGGCGGTACTGCATACATCACTGAAATGGTGTAAGCCATGTACGGCTTAGGTATAAACAAATTAGGAACTCTAAACACCTCTGGTTCGGGAGGCTCTGGTGTTCCTACTATATTAAATTTATTCAGTTCGGGCGAAAACGGTTTCTGGTACGATATATCAGACACTTCAGTATTGTTTACCGATACGGGAGGCACTACAGCAGTCACTGCGCCCTCACAACTAGTAAAACGTATTAATGACAAATCAGGCAACGGTAATAATTTAGTTTTTTCGTCAGCAGGTGGAACATATCCCAGATACACTAAACATCCTACATCAGGTTTTCGTAATAGACTTCCAGACAGCAATACGCTGACACAGCCGCCGTCTAGCGATGAAGGAGGAAGAGGGTGGAGCAACTTTGCCGCGCAAAACAGCGCTACTACCGATAGTACAGCTTCTCCTGAAACAGGAGCAGATAGTTTTAAAATTTTTAAGACTTCTTCCAACAATGGTGGTTTTATTTCTTGGAAAGCTAATAACGTACTGCCTACAGACAATAACGAAAACCACACTCTAAGTGTTTACTTTAAACCCACAGGCAACGGTACACAGCCTGTAACAGATTTAATGTTCTTAGTTGGTCAACTTCAAGTACTTTTTGATGTTTCAGCAGGAACATTTACTTTAGTAGGAACAACGGCTAATCATTCTTCAAGCAGTGTCGCAGATGCAGGAAACGGTTGGTACTTGTTAAAAACAACAGTATCAAACATGGGTAATGATAATATTGCTTTCTTAGGTTTAGACTCTTCTGGTTCTTATACTTCTTTTAATGGAGAAACTTCAGAATTTTTATTATCAGCACCTCAGTTTGAAGTAGGCTCTTCTCGGACAACCTTCCAAACAACCACAAACAACTATAATGTAACACAACCAAATGAAGATTCTGTGTTTTGTTTGACTTTTGAAGGTGAAGACACGTTTGAAGCATATGGTATACTAGACACTTCAGCAGGTGACTATGCGTATGGTAATTTTGTTGATTCAGTTAGTTTAATCGCGGGAGTTGCTGTTGATTATGGTTCAACGGAAAGAAGTATTGTTGACCTAACAAAAAATGGTAATAATGATATTAACTCAAATAGTCGTTTATACATAGACAGTAACGAGTTTAAACATTTTGCAGGAGGGTCTTCCACCACAACCACAGTTACTTCAGATGTGGGCGGTGCTCTTTCGTTTCCTATAAAAGCAAGCGTGTTTACAGGGGTTGATATTAGCGCGGATTCAAATACTATTTCTTTAGGGTCGCAAGGACATTCAGATAGTACTACTAGTGATTTAGGTAGTGGTGATTTTTGGCAACAGCTTCCTGACATACAAATAGCCGCTAGTGATATATCAAGCACACCTGCTAATTTCTTTAAAGGCGGCTTATATCAATTAGTTCTTGTTGAGAGACTTCTAACTGCAACAGAAGAATCACAAATGTCTATCATTGTTGATGGCAAAGTGGGAGTATAGTATGGAATATATAATAGTAAATGACAAAACAAATGCTACCTCTTGCTTAAACGAAGAAAGAGACAATGCTAAATACATAGGCTTGCACCTTGATGATTATTTTCCTGTCGAAGCTACAGACGGTACTGACACGTATTGGTCTACATCTTTTAATCTTTTAAATTCAGATGTAAAAACTTTAAAAGAAGAAGGATTTGTTTTTCATAGCGGATACTATGATTCAATAGAGGAAGCATTAGAGTCTGCTTCTTTAACTAAAGTATAATTGGTGATATAAATGACAACCACAATTAAAACTAAAAATAGCACAACAGCCTCATCAGTTCCCGCTAATGGCAGTCTTGCTCAAGGGGAACTTGCTGTAAACATTGCTGACCGTAAAATATTTGTAGGTGACTCAAGCGGAAATCCTACTGGAGTTGGTTTCAATTCTTCAAACAATACAGACGAAATGACACGCGTAAAAACAAGCGATACAGTGCCTTTTCTTAGGTTAAAGGTAGGTGCAACTTCAAGCAATCATGGCGATATGTTGAACTTTGGAGACAGCACAGACACAGACTTGGTTAACATGGGTTTAAAGCCTAGCGGGGTAACAAGAAGTTTTTATATAACTTGTGGCTATGTAGGCTTAAGATTTTTTAACTATTCATCTACAAATTACATTGTTCCTTGTCAGAAATTAGGCGCAGATAGAGATGCCGTTATTGATTTAGGGTATTATGGCAGTAGGTTTAGAAACGTATATCGCTCAGGTTCTACTTATTCAGCATCTGACAGAAACAAGAAACAAGACATAAGAGACTTAACTGACGCAGAAGCTAGAGTAGCTGTGGCGGCTAAGGGCTTTTTAAAAGCATTCAGATATATTGATACTGTAGAAGCAGAGGGCGATGATGCGAACATACACTTTGGTATTATGGCACAGGACTTAAAGGCGGCATTTGAAGCAGAAGGTCTTAACGCAGACAGTTATCAAGTGTTGGAAACTGTAACACCTACAGACGAAAGTGGAGTCGAAGAAACAACGTATGCTGTTTGTTATGAAAACTTACTAGCGTTTATTATAGCCGCGATATAGGGAAATGACCATGACTAACGAAGCAAAAGAAGCTGTAGACGTACTGGCGGCATCCACAGGAGTGATGTCACTAGCGGCTTGGTTGCCCCCTGTTGCTAGTGTCTTTACTATTATCTGGTTAGGTATTCGTATCTATGAATCAGAGACAGTACAGAAGATTGTACATAAGAAGTGAGACAGTTCTTTTGTTTACTAATGATGTTCTCATGGGTTACGTTGGCAGAGAACGCTCAGGAAGGTAGTTTAAATACGTACCACGGTTCTAACTCGACTACCAACAGCAACAATGAAACTACAGATACGTCAACTAGTAATACCTATAACGGAGCAGGAAGTAGTAGCGAGATACCAGTAGGTTCTGCAATTACTCCTAGCTACATGAGTAATGGTATGGACACTTGCCTTAAGGGTACAGGTGGTTCATTACAGACAGTAGGCGTAGGGTTCAGTAGCGGTACTTATGATGTTGACCCTGAATGTAATAGACGTAGGGACGCTAAGGTACTAGCTGATTTAGGTATGAAGGTAAGTGCAGTAGCCCGTATGTGTCAAAGCACTGACGTATGGAAGGCAATGTTTGTATCAGGTACGCCCTGTCCCATACTGAACAACGGTAAGCTAGTTGTAGGTAAACGTGCTATGTTAGTTATGAAACGTCAGCCAGAGACTTACATACCAGACTACAGTAAGAAAACTAAAGATTGGTACAATAACGTATTAAACATAGGAGGAGAGGACACAGATGAAGAAGATACTATTATCTCTGTTAGTGCTAAGTTCCGTAGCCCAGTCAAGTGAATATGACGCGCTACTAGACTCAAGCACTGCTATAGTTGACCAGATTAACACTGGCATCCTCCTAGTGGGCGCAGGTATGGAGTATGCACATCAAGGTGACGCTTTATCTGACGGCACTTTGTCCACTACAGCACACATACAGGAAGCACAGGTACAAGCCTACAACACTGCCTTAACTAACTTTGCTACTAACTATCAGCCATACGGTGACGTTAAGGCTGTATTAGAGAACAAGGCTGTAGAAGAGCTAGAACTGATGGACAACGCTATTGATACGTTTACTGAAGCTGTTGTAAACATGTCCACAGCAATACAGGTAGCGGAGAAAGTAGAAGAAGCTAGTACTCCTGACCAAGAAGCTGAAGTGCAAACATTTGTAGTGGACAACGTAGAAGTCCTACAGATTGAACAAAAAGACGTTGACGCGTTTAACCAGTCAACGGATGACATTGAGACTCACGCTAACAACGCGTCAGCCTACATAGCCGTAGCTAACTCAGAGGAAGCTGTTGCATTCCTAGAGCAAGGAATTGAGAATGCTAACACTACAGCGGAACAGACTAATATATTCTATGATGCTAACGCACAGTGGGTGTCTATGGGTTACAACACTACACGTAACCTAACGGCTGTATACCTTAATGGTAATGACAATATGGGCTTAGACTTATACGTAACAGAGACTGATGTATTAGCCGCAGGTAGCGAGTCAGAGTTCTTTCAAACAGGACCGACTCATTTAGGCTACTCATGCTTTATGTACGGTACAGGATGTGTTGAACTATGAGTTTAGAAAGTACAGAACTCAAGATAGGTGACACATCGTTTAAAGGCGTGTGGATTGCTATTGTACTTGGTATTGGTAGCACCATAGGCGGTGGCGTATGGACAGCCTCTAGTTTGTACAGCAGACTGGAAGCAGTGGAAGCACAGCAGATACCCGATATAAGCCCCATACGTGAGAATCTAGCGACTTTAGGCACACGCCTTGAGACACTACTAAGTCAACAAGAAAAGCTCTTAGAATTGAATACAGATGTTTCTAAGCTATCTAACGATATAGAAGCCATGAAAGCTACGGTTGCTACAGCAGAGATTATTATCAACGACATTGGCGATACAGAAGTAAAGTTCAAGACATTAACTAAAGAAGTCGAGGATTTGTGGAAGGGTATGGACTACCTTAACTCAAGTCCCTTACAGAGGTAAACTATGTTACAGCAACTAATCGGACCAGTAACTGGACTACTTGACAAATTCATAGAGGATAAAGACAAGAAGAATGCCATCGCCTTTGAACTTTCGACAATGGCTGAAAAGCACGCGCAGGAGCTTGCGAAAGCGCAACTTGAAGTTAATAAGACAGAAGCGGCACATAAGAGCTTATTTGTGTCGGGGTGGAGACCTGCTGTTGGTTGGACTTGTTGTATTGGACTTGCGAGTCAGTACATTCTTATCCCGATGGCAAATTTTACGCTTGCTCTTGCCAATTCTACCATTGAAATCCCTGTACTAGATATGGCTACCATGATGCCAGTACTTATGGGTATGCTTGGCTTAGGTGCTATGCGTACCGTAGAGAAAACCAAAGGCGTAGGGAGGAATAGATAATGAGTATGTTTTTCTTAACTCCTGAACAACAAGCGGCTAAAGACGCGGAAGAAGCGAGGCAAGCGGCTGAGTTACGGGCGATTCAAGAAGCGGCTCGAAGTAATATATCTTATGCGCCTACGGAAATAAGAACAAGCGATGTTGGAGCGTATAAAACTTCTGAGCAATTAGCGGCTGAAGTAGCTGAACTAGAAGCAAAACAAAACCAAGCTAAAGAACAAGTAATAGCAGAACAAGGTGACATTTACGCTAGTACAGTAGGAACGGGCGGTAGCTTTGCTGAAAGACAAGAAGAAAGAGCAGAAAGAGAAGAGATTTATTTTAACGAACAGCGCACAGGGATGGCTAGTCAAGGTTCTTTAGATGCACAAGCCTTTACAGCATCTCCCTTTGATTTAATAGACGATTCTCTAAAACCTACAAGTTACTTTGATGAAGATAATCAGGCTAAAGGAGACGAACGTCTTTACGATGAAATAAAAGAAGACTTCGTATCAGGAGAAACATCAGGTCCTCAAGATATTAATATTTATATTGGCGAGCAAGAAGGATATAAAAATTTAATTTATGATTTTGATTATGGAGAGGATTATTCTGGGCTAAGTCCTGCTGAACAAAGACTTGCACGTACAGATGGAACAATTGATTATTCACGCCCTGTAGATTTTCAAAACGCTAAAGACAGCGCAGACAGCTATTATGTACAAAGCCTTGAAAGAAGTCTTGAAAACGCTACAACGGATGAAGAAAAACAAAGCATACAAAAACTTATAGATAAAGGTGCTCCTAATTTTGATACGTTAAAGGATATACAGAATTATGATAACCTTGCCGCTAATCATAAATTTGAAAGTGAAAACGGTTTTGATTTAAAGCACGAAGAATATAAAGCATTGGCTTTACAAGAAGCAGTCATGGGTGATTACATGATTGGAGCGCAAAGAGAAGAACTAGGAAATAAAGCGGCAAGTTATTTTAAAGAAGACCCTGCCGCAAACTTAGAGTTTGAAGCCTTTAAAGGAGGGGACGTTTTCTTTAACACAGGAACGGCTTTTAATCATATACCTGCGAGTAATTTAGTAGAAGAAAATGGTACGGTTGGACAGGTAGGTGAGTTTAGCTATATAGCACCTGTATACCTCGAACAGTCTCCTTTTGAAAAAACCATGAATATTGTTCTTGATGTAGCGTCTGTACTTTACCCTCCCATCGCGCCTGTTATTCAGGGAGGTAAAGTAGCCACATCAGGAGGAGACCTTGAAGACGTAATCAAAACGGCGGCAAAAACATGGGCGGGAAATGAAGTTTCTGATATTGCTTTTGATGATGTTTTACAAACCTTTGATGATATAGGTATTCCCCTAGACAAGCTATCAGAGGTTCAACAAAAAATAATCGTAGACACAACACTAGACGGTCTTGCGGGAAAATCAGTTGAAGAGTCCTTTAAGAAAAATGCAGGTGATGCGATTGTCGCAGGTGTTGGTGATACTGTAGGTGGTGTGCTTTCAGACATTGGAAATCAAATAGGGGAAATTGAAACTCCTGAGTGGCTTGAAAAAGCAGGAGACGTTGTTGTTGCAACAGGACAAGCAGTAGGAGATTTTATAGAACCTATAGTCAAACCCGTTTACGAGGGAGTAAAGGCGGTAGGTGATGTAGTTGAAGAAGCTGTACAGCCTATTTCAGACTTCACATCGGATGTTGAGGATGACATCTTAGACGCAGGACGTGCTTTTGACGATACGGTTATAGACCCTATTGATGATGTCGTAGATACATTTGGTGAAGAAGTAGTAGACCCTGTGTTACAAACTGTAGGGGAAGTGGGTCAAGACATTATAGACCCTATTGATGATATTATAGATGCTGTTGATAGTCCTTTAGGAGATTTGGTGGAAGCAGGGGGCGACTTACTTGGAGGTATGCTAGGCGGTCAGGGACAACAACAACAAAGAACGGCTACAGAGTCTTTATTTGATAAAGAACTATTTAAATTTGATACAGAGATTAAGTCTACACAAAGAATGCTTAGTCCAACAAACAGAAGAAGGTACGGATAATGACTTACTTACAACTAGTAAACAGCGTGCTACGAAGACTGCGTGAAAACGAAGTAGCCTCGGTTACAGATAATGACTACAGCAAGCTGATTGGCGAGTTTGTTAACGATTCTAACAGGCTTGTAGAGGACGCTTGGGACTGGAGTTATCTAAGAGAAACTATCTCTTTTTCTACCACGGCAGACCAATCTACTTATAATTTAAGAAACACAGGTTCAAATTCAGCAGACACTTCTAGCAGAGTTAAGATACTAACTGCTACAAACCAAACACAAAAAGCATTCTTAAGGCAAGTATCGGACGGTTGGTCTAATAATTTTGATTTGAATCCAACAACAGGCTCTCCTGCTTATTATCAAACATTCAGCGGAACATCGGCAAGTGACGAACCTAATATTCGTCTATACCCTACCCCTGATGGTGTTTATGATATAAATATTAACGTGGTACAACCGCGAGTACTTGAAATGGTTGAAGACGCTAATCCTATTTTAGTTCCATCTTCTCCCGTTATTCAATATGCAGTAGCCTTTGCCGCGAGAGAACGAGGAGAAACAGGCGGTAGTTCTTCTCAAGAATTGTTTAACATAGCTGACTCTGCTTTAGCTGATGCTATTGCTTTAGACGCGGCACGTCATTCTTCTTCTGAAACTATCTGGTATACAGTATAATGGCACAACAACTACAGACAATATCTATCGAAGCGGCGGGTTTTGGGGGCATAAACACCCAAGACTCTCCAACATCTATTGATACTTCTTTTGCTCGGAAAGCAAACAACTGCGTTATTGATAAATTTGGTCGAATAGGGGCTAGAAAGGGAACAAGAAAAATAGATAGCATTGACGCTACTACTAGCCTTGCTCCCGTTGTGAGCGCATTTGAGTTTATTGACCCAGACGGGAACGATATTTTTTTATTGTCTCATAATAATAAAGTTTATTCTCACGAATTGGGAGGTACGGGTCGTACCTTAACCAACCCTATATCAAACGGGGGTACTTTTCCAAACGACCACACCATTACAACCTCTGATTGGAAAATAATTAGCCTTCAAGACCATGCTTTCTTTTTTAGTAGAGACCAAGAGCCTTTAATTTGGTTTGACAATGGAGGGACTTACCAGTTAGAACCTTTTTCTTCCCACTCCCATGCTACTGGGAATGCTCCTTATGCTAACGAAGCAATAGCGGCTTATGGGCGCGTCTGGGCGGCTGATGTGACTGGGAGCAAAGCAACAGTTTATTTCTCCGACCTTTTAAACGGGCACGCATGGTCTGGAGGTACTTCAGGTTCTTTAGACTTAACAACAGTATGGAACACAGGACATGACGAAATTGTTGCACTGGCGGCACACAACGGATTTTTAGTAATTTTTGGAAGACACTCTATAGTAATTTATTCAGGAGCAGAAAGTCCTGCCAATATGATTCTTGAAGATGTTATTGAAGGTATAGGTTGTATCGAAAGAGATTCTGTACAAAACACAGGCTCTGATATTATATTTTTGTCAGCTAACGGTTTACGTAGTTTAGGTCGTACAATACAAGAAAAATCAGTAGCTATTGGAGATTTAAGCTCAAACATACGTGATGATTTATTAGCGTCTCTTGACAGAAACACGGGCGATGTGAAATCCATATACAGCCCTAAAGATGGTTTTTATTTATTGTCAATACCCGATGAAGACATTGTATATTGTTTTGATTTGAAACAGCGTCTTCCCAACGGTTCTGCAAAAACAACCACTTGGTCGCAACTACAGCCTCATGGTTTTTGTTTAGACCGTGAAAATAATTTATATATTTCAGGACTGGGCGGTTTTTATATTTACGACACATACACAGATACACAGACTGGGGCGTTTAACGCTGGGGATTTAAATTATTCTTTAGAATATGAAAGCAATCCTATGGATTTCGGGAATCCTTCTAATTTAAAGTTTTTGAAAAAATTTGAAACATCTGTAGTTGGTAATGTAGGGGAAAACTCAATTCTTAGTTGGTACTATGACTACGACCCCAGTACTGTAAAATCTCGCCCCTTTTTGCCGCCAGATGCTGAACCGACTGCTAAAGAGTTTAGCGCAGTACCCTCTAGTAAGTGCCCTACTACTTTTACTGCCCAAAGCTGGGCTGACACTGGCGTAATAAATTATGAAAATAACTCAGCATCCATAACAGGAACAGACAGAGTTTACAAAACTCTTATTGACTCGTCTAGCAATAATCTTTTAATAGCAGGTACTGAGTATGTTTTGACATATACTGTAGACAACGCGCCCGCAGACGGAACGGGGGGAAGACTTGTAGTAAAAACAGGTGATGACCTTTCTGGTTCAAACGGTTCTGTTTCTACCAGTCCTTTAACAAATGGCGGTTACTCTAATATTTTTACCGCAACGGCTAATGACAGTCTTCTTCTTTTTCAGGGCAACGATATAGGACAAACTGTAAGTGTTTCAAGCCCCGCTATTAGAGAGGTTAGTAAGTTTACTGCTACTGAAACATCGGGATATGTTACTTCAGAATATTCAGCACCTTTAAACGAAACAGGTTATGTGGTTTCAGAATACAGTTCAGGTTTATTAGTCCAAACACCCGCAACACAGGGTTCTGGAAACGGCAAAGTAATTACTATTGGTCTTAAAGCAACGATTGACGGTAGTCCTTACTCAATACAAAGAATAGATGTACAAGTTTTATTAGGGAGAGCAAAATAATGACAAACTATGTAAGACAGGTAGGGTTTAGTACAAAAGATGGGCTTGCAACAGGAAACCCTAATAAACTAATCAGGGGTTCTGAATTTGATAGTGAATTTAATGCTATTAAAACGGCTGTAAATTCTAAAGCTAACAGCCAGAATGCAACAATAACGGGTACAAGCACTGCTGTAAACTTCAATATTACAGGCATTACAACTTTAACAGGTACTATAGCGGGTACTTTCACTATTGACGGAGGTACGTTCTAATGAGCGCATTACCAACAGATGGTCCGAACCCAACAGGCTCTGGTCAGAACATAGCAGACGCTGTAAGTGGTTATTACTTAGGTAAAGAAGCCGAAGAAGCGGCACGAGCGGCAGGTCAACTTGGTTATGACTTACTTAGTGGCGTAGCTACAGATGTTGAAAGTAAAGCAGAGTTCAAACCTTTTACTGTAGCATCCACCACAGGCGGTCAAGCAGTAACTGACTCCACAGGTGGCTTTACAATGTCACTTAGTCCTGAAGAACAAGCACTACAGTCACAGTTGTTTACTGGCGCAGGGAGTATGTTCGGTCAAGCAATAACCGACCCTAGACAAGCACAAGCGGCTTTGTATGAGGATTTAAGAGCCATACAACGTCCTGAAGAACAACGTCAGCGTTTAGCCTTAGAAGAGCGTATGTTGTCTCAAGGACGTATGGGTGTACAGTCAGCGGCATACGGTGGTTCTTCACCAGAGTTATTAGCACAAGCACAAGCAGAACAAGAAGCTATGTTAGCGGCTAACTTAGGTGCTAGGGAACAAGTAATGGGTGAGCAAAAACAAGCCTTTGATATTGGTACTGGTATGTTTAGTGATGCTTATAGACCTCAAAATCAACTGTTAGATGTACTAAGCACAGGTCGTGATATAGCAACTATTCCTGCCAACTTAACGTCAACAATGTTAGGTCTGTACTCTGGTTTAGGTCAGTCAGGTGTTGAAGCGTTAATGCAGGGTGAAGAAATGGCAGGTGGCTATGAAGCACAGATGAGAAAAAACATGGTAGATAGTGTCTTCGGCACAGGAGCGACTACTGCTGACGGTTTGTGGGCTTCAATGGGCGGTGGTGATGCTCCTACTCCTCAGTGGATTAAGGACTTAGGGAATGAGTACTTACCAGAGTGGTTAGGCGGAGACCCTGACCCTGACTAAGATGTAGGGACTGCTAGTCAAGTTATAAATAATGATTACAGCAATTACGCATAATAAGGGATAATACAAATGGCTAATAACAATATAGATATAATGGGTTTGTTGACAACTAAGCCTAGCAGGGGTATTGACCCTAGAGCAAAGATGACACCACAACAAATGCAATCAGATGCTTTTTACAGCGGTATGGAGCGTATGGGTCGCGGTGTCCGTGGTATGATGGGTGGAGACAGAAGAACGCCAGAAGAGCAACGTAAGGCAGGTCTAGCAGATTTACTTGGTAACTTTGATACAATGCAACCTGCTCAACAAAAGCAAATCATAGCGCAACTACAGGCTTCTGGTGAGACTGCTTTAGCAGGACAACTGGCGGCTCAGGCACAAAAATCTGCACAAAGACTAGCAAACGATAATAGACGGATGTCTATGATTTCCCAAGCCACCAGTTTAGGCTTAGACCAAACTGCTACTTTGTTGACAAACGGTGGTAGTTTAGAAAAAGCCGCAGAGGACATACGTAAAGGACAAGAAGCAAATATTGTCAGCAAACAAGGTCGTAAGGGTAAAATAGCTATAGCAAGAACACGTGATGTAGGAGCACCTATGCTTGAGTCTATAACAGGAGGCGAGTATGATTCCTTAAGCAACGAAGAGTTCCTTAAAGTACTCTCAGGCGAAAAAGCAACACTTAAAGTCTATACAGATTCTAGTGGCAAAGCAAAACCCTTCCGTGTAAATGAGTCGGGTAAAGTATACAACAAAGATACAGAAAAGTGGGCTATGCCTTCTGAGTTAGGTCTGACACAAGCCGCACAGCTGACTAAAACAATTACTGATGCTGATAGAATATCTAGCAAGCTAAAAGACAAGGCTACAGATAACTTCTTTGTTGCCAATGAAAAAGCACTGACTGCTCAGAAAGTATTGGGAATTAACGCTAACTCTCGTTCATTGATGGAGGAAGGTATTATTACTGGAGCAGGGGCTAATTTCTTATCAGGTATGGCTAGTATTGGTGTACAGTTAGGCATTGTACCGCAAGGTGTTGAAGATACGTTAATAGCTACTCAAACATTTATGGCTGAACGAGGCAAGCAAGTCCTTGCGTTGTTAGGCTCAGGAGACGTTGGTTCGGGTACTGGTATTTCGGATAAAGATGTGGCGTTTATGAAGGAAGTAGCGGGTCAGCAAATTACGTTGAACAAAGAAACTTTATCACGTATTATGCGTATTGAAGAACGAGCCGCTAGGAATGCTATTGCTAAAAGTAACTCACGCCTAGAAGTAATGAAGCAGTATGTTGGTGCAGACGAAGACTCTGCTCTATTGGATACGTTCTTTGTGCCTATGCCAGAGCCTTCAGTTACAGGTTATGTACCGACACAAGCGGCTCAGACTTACCTAGAGCAAGCAAGAGACAGAAGAACTCAACAAGTACCTCAATAGGAAGTTATAATGCAAATTCAAAATTATACAAAAGATGAATTGCTTGACGCTTTAGAAATGGCTGACCAAGCGGCACAAATGCCTAATGCTTCACCAGAGGATATTACAAAGGCAAGTCAGGCGGTCACCGAGCTTACTGGTATGCTTGAGGAGTTTGACAAGTCTCAAGGCTATCAGCCCGAAGAGTTTGTTTCCAAAGAGTCTTACAGAAAAGTACTAGCTGACGCAGGTAAAACAGTAGACGACTTACCTGTGTTTTTAGAAGAGTTAAGACAGAAGGAAGAAGCAGGTACGTTGTCCAACAGAGAACGTGGTATTTATAGCTCGTTAAGTGGTAGAGGTGGACTAGGTACTGGTCTTGATTTGGTAGGGACAGGTATAAGCCTTTCAGCTAGAGAGGTCAGCAAGTTTATCCCTGACAGTGTAGAAAAGAAAGTTGTTGATGGTGTTACTGACGCAGTTAAAAAGCTAGGTGAAATACCTACTGTTCAGAAAGGACTAGAAGCAATTGGTGAAGGCTACCAGTCCTATCTACAGTGGAAGTCAGAAAACCCTAACGATGCTATGGGTGTAGAAAGTATTATCAATGTAGCAGAAGTATTTGCTCCTTCGTTTAAGCGTAAGCCTATTCCCGATAAAACTATGTTTCGTACACAGGCTGACAAACAGTTTGACCGCGCTAAACACTTGGAGACTAACCAACGTAGAGACTATTTAGAAGATTTTATTACGCCTGTATCTACTAAAGCCAATGATGAAGAGCGTGTTAAACGTATGACTCAGAACGATAAAGGTCGTAATGTTTATAATCCCAGTCAGGAAGAAATAGAGATGGTGAACGTCTTAAAGCGTACGCCAGTAAATGCTGACAATAGTTTAGTCGGTAACATGGTTATATTAAAAAAAGAAGTAAGTAAAGCACATAACTCTTTGGTCAAACAACTAGGTAAATCTAAAGTCAGGTTAAATAAGAAAGAATTGAACACCGAGTTAGAAGCAATTGTAGACGACCTACAGGAAACTAATACTGTACTTGTTGGTGATGCTTCAGTAGTTGCTAAAAGAATATTTAGCAAAGCACAGCAACTCATGGCAAAAACAGACGGGTCTCCCGCACAACTTATGCAAGTACGTAGGGACTTAGACAAGTGGGTGGAGAAAAGCGGCAAAGGCAGTTTTGATGGTAACGAGAATGCCTATACAGTAGCACAACGTGCTGTACGTGACTTCCTAAACACAAAAGTAGCTGATGCTGTACCTGAAACTGCTGTGTTGGACAAACTACGTAAACAACATTTGTTACTACGCGCTGAAGATAGGCTTAGACCCAAAGCCGCACAAGAGGCTGACACAAAGCTAGGTCGCAGAATTGATAATTTTTATCACGCTACAGGGACTACACCTCCCAAGACTATGTTAGGCAAAGTAGCTACTGTTGGTCTAGCAACAAGTATCGTTGGCGGTGCGGGTTTTCTAGGTGCGTTGCCTTACTTGGCTACAGGTATAGGAGCAGGGACAATAGGATATGCAGTCTATCGTGGTTCTATAAGCCCCTCACTTCGTAAGGCTTTAGCAAAATCTCTTAGAGTGACAGACGACCTGTTAAGTAGTAAACTAAGCAAAGAGATGCGTGCGGCTATAAAAGCTGACCGTGTTTTTGTTGTCGAGTTAATGAAACTACCTACAGCACCTGAAGGAGCGGATGACGATGAGTGATGCTTTAGATACTGCAAGTCCTTATGACAAACTTGCTAGGAAAAGAACTAGAGGTGGTCCGAGAGTACAATTGACCCCCGAAGAAGAACGACAGAAACAACTAGATGCCGCATATAACGTAGCCAGTTTTCTTCCTGTCAGTGGTGAAATTATATCCGCTATGGAAGCTAAGGATTACTTTGAAGAAGGCAGGACTGGCATGGGTATGTTGGCTACCGCAGGTGCTTTTCCTTTTCTAGGCGCGGGTATACGTCCTATAACGAAAGGTTTATCTAAACTAAGTCAAGCTACAGGTGTAAATAAGTTTATAAATGATGTAGCTATGAATATGCCTACCAATGTACGCGGTGGGTTCATCGGTGATGCTTTAGATAAGATGCCCGCTGTTCAAAGCAAAATGGGCATAAAACCTAAAGAAATACCCCACAGCAGTGGTAAGACTAAAGGCGCGGGCTTGCCTTACTACACGCCAATGCTGACAGGTGTATCTACAGTGGGTGAGGGTTTGAGTGCTTTAGGTACTACTCTTAGAAGTAAAATAAACCCCCAAGACATAGCTTTTGAAAGAACAACAGGTTTTCCTGCTGTAAAGGCTAGAGAAATTGCCGCAGGTGCTGAAGGAGCAAGCGAGACTGCTGAGTTAATGGCTAGTCAAATATCGAAAGGAAAGTCACCTACGCTGTTATCTCCTATAACCTCTAAAACATATTTAGCTACAAACATGGATGTGTCTGACACTAAAAGCCTTTCTGACGCTGTTTCTACTCAGTTTGTACACGGCAAGACTAAACATCAAGTACCTGAGAAAACGGCTCTAAGGTTCGCTAGACACGCTCAGGCGCAAGTAGACGGCAAAGGGTTGGTAAATGTTAAAAACCCAAGAGCAGGTGGTGGTGCAGGACAAGCTGAGGCGGCAGGGCAGAAGTCTGTAGCACCTACGGCTGTTAAAGCACTACAAGGCAACGCTAGGAAAGCATACTTAGCAGAACTGGGTCAAGAGGCTTTGACACCAAAACAAACTGTAGAGTTTTTACAAATATCTGGTGCTTTAGACCCAATAGCGTTTAACAAGTATTTTAAAAAGAATGGTTTTGAGAATGTAACAAGTGCCGTAGCTTCTCTAGCAAGAGCAAGAAACAAAGTAGCCAGAGGCGGTACTTTAGGTAAGAAAGAAAAACGAGCGTTAGAGTCTTTTAATAAAATGCCTGTAAATAAAAACACAGGTCAAAGACTTGCGGCTGTTAAAGACGATGCAGGTAATCTACTAAGTAACGATTCTTTAGACATGATTGGAGATGTCAAAGATGGTGACTTCTTAACGCTACAACAATTCTTTAAATCATCTCAAAAAGAACTGGGAGGTGCTAACGCATTCATATCTGTTGACCCTAAAACACAGAGAGCGTATGTAGGTATTTCCGACAAACACGACATAGGAGGTCTTAACCCTATTCAGGGCGAGAACATGATAACAGTACAGCCTATAGTATCTTTAGATTACGCGGCAGGTAAGTATGGTAAGAGAGCAGGATTAGCCGACACAACTGCGGCTAAAGGTTCTAAACAGAAAACCAGAGATGCTGTGTCTAATGTAGAGCAAATGACAGGCGTGTCTCGTAAGAAGGGAGAGACAGAAAGACAGTTTGTACGTAGAGCAATCTTGGAATCGAACGTCATCGTATCTAAAGAAGACAAACTAAAAGCACTACAGAATGCAGGTATTGCTTTAGGAACTGGTGGTATGTTGACAGCAGGTACAGTAGCCGCCTTATCAGACGATGAATAACAAAAGGGGGCATTGCGCCCCCTTAGTTTTACCTATGCTATTTCACACGCGCCTCCGACACACGCCAGTTCTTGCGAACCTGTAGTATTATCTTCCTTCTCGAAGTGTTCTAAGTCTTCCCACTTAATATCCACTGGCATAGCCGCTAGTAACTCCTCATACTTCTCAGCGGTTATGTCCTCATAAGGGGCTTGCTGATAAACATGGTCGCTGACAGGCAACAAACTAATACCACTAACCGAATCAAAGTTATCCCATATCCACTGTGCTATTTGCAGGAACTCACTATCTGTATAATAAACAGTGATACTTGGCTTATGTTCGCACCAGTAATCTTGGTACTTCTTCCAGACCTTTAGCTGTTCCATTGCACCCACCTGCTTTACTGTAGTACTGTTGTCGGGTGACTTGATAGGGAAGCCAAAGACCAGAGAAGACTTACTCATTACGTCATCTTCTACAGGGAAACCTGCGGCTGTCATGTACTGAGCAAGCGGGTCTTTCTTGTCTGAACGCACTCTACGGATATAATGCTTAGAAAAACGGGGATGTATGCCACTAGCAGAATCAACAAGCTGAGACACAGTACCGCTTGGCTTAACACAAGTAATAGCCGCAGACTGAGCAATGCCAAGTTTGTCAGCCCACTCTTTATTAGTTTTGATTGCAACATCTTTCATCTCCGTCAACCACTTATCTAGGTCAGGCGAATCTTTACCTAACAAGTAATGGTCACATATCCCAGTTAAACTTACACCTAATAGTGCTTCTTCTTCTGTGTTTCTCTTCCATACATTGCGTAGGTAGCGGAAGTCAGTCAAGGTAGCCTGTAGAGTTCCGATGATGGAAGCTACTTCAACTTTCTTTTTAAGACTAACAAGGTCATCGTCTGCACGTATAACGACCTCAGATAGGTTACAGAACTGATTACTGCGTAGGATAATCTCAGAGCAAGGGTTAGTACCAAAGTCCTGCTCAGGGTCTCTACGTCCGTTCTTAGCGGCTATCTTCTGTGCCGCCACACGACTAAAGATACCACGCTCACCTGCCTTACTGTCGTACATGGTGTGCATCTCAGTAAGGAATGACTCAAAGTCTGGCTTCTCTGTGTACGCTACGCTGTTGTTAGCCAGTCTACGTTGTCCTTCATCCATCCACCACTGACCAGACTTAGCCTTAGCCATGCGTGGGTCTGATAGGTTTGACAAACTAATCAATGCTGACCTACGTACACCACCGACAACTACAATGTCTGCAATCTTACATACAACATCGTGGCACTCAATGCTCGTTAGCTTACGTCCTGATGCCTTCTGGAAGATACCTATGCAGAAGTTAAATAAATCCTCAAGAGGCTCTGCGCCACTAGCGCGACCACCAAAGGTCTTGAGTCTAGCACCCGATGGGCGTACCTTACTCACGTCCCACTTAGGTATCTTACCTGCGTACAGCATAGCGATTAACTCGCGGAATGCACTAGCCCAACCAATCTTACTGTCTGCCACTACAATGGTACTGTCAGTCTCGTGGAATGACTCAGCGATGACTGGTAGCTTGGTAATGAAGTTACGTTCAACACTGAACCCTACGCCTGTACCACACATAAGTACGTACATAAGCTCATCAAAGCTACGTGGTGAGTCAATGTGTAGGTAGCTACAGTTAAACCCTGCTACATTGTCCTTATCTAACGCCTCACCCGCTGTCATCATACAGCGCATACTGGGCATTACTTCTAGGTTATATATAGCATTGTATAACTTCTTGCCTTCGGCTTTGCTTATCTGACCACGACCATCCCAGAAGTCTACGTAACGCTGTACTGTCTCTGCCCATGTCTCACGTCTACCTTCGACAGGTAGCCAACGTGCGTAACGGGACTTGTGTATAAACTGTTGGTACTGATTCATTTCTTAACTTCCTTATTTTTTAGTTTGTCTTTCTCTATATCTTCGTCTGAGTGGTCATTGACATTAAGTTTGCCAAAGATAGCATCAAAGTTATCTGCGTACTTCTTGGGGTCAGTGGGTCGTTGTGCCGACCCTTTGCCATACTGCGTCTGTCCTTTCATTACCTAACCTCCTTAGTTACTACACTGGTCAGCCTATCTAAATACCACTGGGCTTTCTCTAAGTCCTCTACGTGTTTACCTTTGCGTTCATATCGCCATAGGTACTTCATGGTATTGCCTTTGAGATAACCTTTGAATGCCTCTATTGTCATTGACTCTTCAATAGCTTCGATACATTCTATACTACCATAAGCGTAGTGCTTGGGGTGGTTGACCATATCTTCTGTCTGTTTATCTGGGTTGTTTACCAGATAGTCTTCATACTTCTTAACTAGGGCAGGGTGTTTGTCTCTCAGCCTATCCCAGTCAGCGGGGCTTGCATCATCAATGCTCATAATCATCCTCCGTAAATAAGTCTCTGTTCCTAATTAATCTATCCTCAAAAGCCTCTAGCAAGTCCTCAACTGATATGTCTAATGCTTCGACAACCAGTACCGCATCGTAGTCCCTTGCTACTGCTTCCTTGAGTTCCTCCAATGTATGTGACATTATTCTTTTCCTTCAACATATTTGACAAGTTCCTGTGCGGTATGTAGTGTGTAGTGTTTCATACCTTCCTTCTCACACCACTGACCCATTGTAATCTTACCGCCCTTACGTACCTTCTTGTGTTCATTGGACAGTAAGAATATTAATTCGTAACCATCTTCTAATATTGTATCACGAATTGACTTATATTTCAAGGTATCTCCTACACGAAAGAAACCTTTTACCTCCACCATAACTTTCTTTTCTTCGTGTACAAAGTCTGGCATATAAGTCCTGTATACTGTGTAAGGGACTCCATAGGGTTCGTACTTGAACCCTTTACTCTTGACCTCTTTAGAAAACTCTTTCTCCAGTGCCGACCTGAACTTACCGCTTTTCTTGCTCAATTTCGACCTCCTGTACGTTTGGTTCGTACTCTACATTTATTAAGAACTTTGGACCATACGAGTAGGCAAACTTTCTTACCTCTGGGTAGCAGTGCTTTTTGTATTGACAGTACGAGCATTTTATACCCAATTTTATATTCCCAGATTTTCCGTCTGGTACAGAGTCGGTACAGAAGGTTTCTGGCTCTGGCAAGCCTACTAGCTTTTTTACGTGGCGTATGCGCTCTTTAATGTCCCCCTTAATGTACTTATAGATTGGTGCTTGAGTATCCTCTAAGTCGTACTTAAGTACCGCGAGGTGTCCATTGGCTTTGTCCATAGCTAACCAACCGAACTCAGTCTCACCACAGGCATGGGCGTATGCTTTAATCTGGTCAACATAACCAAAGGCATCGTCCATAGCCAGTGTACCATCCTTAAACTTCTTGAACCCAAAGGAACTAGCGGACTTAACATCAATAACAATACCATCAATCTTACAGTCCATGTGTCCCTTGATGCCTTCCACTTCGCATACCTTCTGCTCGTCAGTTACCGAGTGTCCTGCCATGCGTGTAAGGAACAACAACATCTCTTCAATCAAGTGACCATACATGAACTTAATGTAGGTTGCAGGTTGTATAGCTTCCTTCTCAGTACCATTAACAACATTCCAAAGTACTCTATCGTCACGACCGATGTTTGACAGGCGCAGTGTTCGGTTGTCTCTGATGCGCTTACGTCCGAACTCGGTACGCATTAGAGTCTTCATGTTCTCACCGAACTTCTCAATCTCTGCTTCTACATCTACAGATTCTTCTGCCTCTTTTGTCTCCATCAGTCGGTATATATCATCTACCAATGTATGTATTGTTTTACTCATCTTCTATGTCCTTGAATGCCTTAATGACATCGCTTGAGAATAACTTTTTAAGGTTAACCAAGTGCATCCTGCTTGCGTTATGGTCTCCTCCTGATACGCTTCTAAATGTGTCTAGCTTGTTAACAATCTTCTTTAACACTGGTGTTTTAAATACTAATGTACAGTACTCATCGTCACCTATGCAGAGGTTATGAAACCAGTAGTCTGACTCGGTAGCCTCAATGCCTGACGGCTTACCCCAAGACTCATACTCAATGCAGATGTTACCTGTCTTCTGCCATAAGTCCTTCTCTGATTTAACCTCAATCTTCTTGTCCTGTAGCATCTCAGCTACCTTATCCTCCCTGACTTCTCCGTACTGTAAGTCGAGGTCGAACTTCTTTCTGTCTGCTTTAGTGGGTTTCACTCCAGTTATCTCCTGTCTGATATTCGCCCGCAAGTGGGCAGTTAAGGTTAAAGTGTTGACCTGCCGCTTCCATACAGGAAACAGCAAGCCTACCGAATGTATCTACCTCACTCTCTTTAACCTCTGTCTGTATCTCATCGTGGATGTTACCAACAAACTTGTAGTCTAAGTTCCACAGTGTAGCGTACTCGTCCAACAAACACAGTGCCTTCTTCATAACGATAGCACCTGCTGATTGTAGCAGAGTGTTTAGTGCTGAGTGTTCTGAGCGTACTGAGACCCTTCGCCCGTCCAATCCGAGAACATAACCTCTTCGAGATGCCACACTAACTCTTTCTCGTAAGTCTCTAAGAGATGGCGTGTTTGTAAGGAACTTCTCCTTAAGTCGTCTACCATCTCTAGCAGTTCCTCCAACGATACTTCCGATTTTTGCATCCCCTGCTCCATAGAGGAACGCATAGATGAAAGTCTTTGCTTGACTTCGTGTGTCAACACCACTAGCAAGTTGGTTTGCTGTATGAATGTCTCCAGTGAGTATTTCATTTGTATAGTCCTTATCCTTCATGTAGTGAGCCAACATACGTAACTCAAGTCCCGATGCATCCATACCTACAATCTTGTAGCCTTTGGGTGATGTCCAACAAGCACGACACTCTGTGCCATAAGGTGCGCTTGAACTGGGGCATTGGGCAAGGTTGGGTGACGAGTGTGTCATACGACCAGTCACTGCTCCGTTAGCATTTACATATCCATGTACACGCCCATCATCTGCAACAGCATCTAACCATGACTGTATCTGTGCAATACGCTTCTGAACCATTAGGTACTCAGCAATCATATTGGCTTCAGGTATACCAGTTACCTTAGATAGTACAGACTCATCGACAATAGCTTGACCCTTCTCTGTAAACTTCTCTGGCTTCCAACCAAAGTACTGCAAGTATCTAGCTATCTGCTGACGTGAACCTAAGTTGAACTCTGGGTAGTCTATGCGCGAGAACGTCTGTACATAATCCCGCCACTGCTCTCCTGCAAATTTAAGACCGACCACAGACGCTTCGCCACTTTTCTTATACTTCGGGGTGACTTGTTTAACATATGTAGGTAGTGGTATGAATTTCTCATGTACCATGTCTTCAAGTTCATATTTCTTCTCCTTTAATTCTGCTAATAATAGGAAAGCGTGTTCTTCATCTAACAACCATCCTGTTTCTGTTTGGCGAGTAATAATATTCTGTACGCTGTGTTCAAGGTCAATGCTTTCGCTTCTAAAATTAGCCAGTACCCCTTGTAACGCGTGGTACACTTTGACATTAACCAACACGTCTTGCTTACAATACTCCACCATGTCTTGCGAATACGTAGTCCAATCACTGTGTTCTCCTTTAGGGAAACCTAATCGCTGTCCCCAGTTATCTAAACTGTGACCACCTTCCCGTGATGGGTCAGTAAGTCTTGACAATACCAATGTATCTGTAATTTTACAACTACTAAAGTCTGTACCTAACAAGCGTTCAAGAACTGGTACGTCATAGCCAATGATGTTGTGACCAATGACCTCAGCATCTTTGATATAAGCATTGAAGTCCTGCAACGTATCACCTGAGAACGTAACTGTCTCTTGGTTCGATAGGTCGCAAGCAACGATTACCCAAACCTTTGTAGGCTTTAGTCCGTTAGCTTCTATATCAAAAACAATCTTCTTCACTAGAACTCCTGATTATCGTCCGATACAGGGCACGATGTTTCAATCATACGACCAGTATCTTTGTCATAGTACAGGTAGCAAGCCGCACCCGTTAGTCCTGCATATCTATTCTTAAGTACACGCACTGTAGTTGTGTTGCGTACCTGTGCATCTTTGTTCTGTTGGTCACGTTCTAAACCAATCACCATGTCCGATAGCTGTGCAATTGCGGCAGAACCACGTAACTCAGCCAAGCTAATCTGTCCACCATCTTCGTGTGCTTTACCCGATGGTCTGCGTAGGTGAGACACCAAGAACAATCCAACACCTGTCTCCTGCACTAACTGTCGTAGCTTAGTCATGATACTGTCGATGGCTTTACGTTCGTCACCGTTCTCTTGGTCTGACACAACGATACTCAAGTGGTCAAGAATAATCCATTTACAATCAAGACCTTTCGCCATATACCTAATGCGACTTAGTAAGTTGTCTTCGTTGGTAGAACCCCAGTGGTCAAACATATAGATACGTCCTGTGCCTAATGTCTTGTCCCAAAATACCTTCTTATCTTCCCTGCTAAAGTCGCGGCTCAGGTGTAGAGTCTGGTTTGCCTCGATGCTCATAATCCCTAGAGCAGTCTTTGGTATGTCCTCTTCCAACGCGAGTATGCCAATGTTGTCGTCAGTCGCACCTAGTAAGTAGTGTTCCAACTCTCTGACAATCTGTGACTTACCCATACCAGAACCACTGGTAATTGTTACAAGTTCCTTCTCTCTGAAACCAAAGGTCATATCGTTCAAGCACGACCACGGGTATGGTATGGACTTAACGTCCTCCTGTGCTACGATTGAATCCCAAGTATCTAGTCCTGCAATGATACCGTCTGGTTGATAGGTCTTAGCATTCCACCATTCCTTGATGAATCCCTGTACGTTACGCTCCTTGAGCATATCTCCTGCGTCCTTTGCAGATAGCTGTACGTTCTTCGCCTTGTTCGGTGTAAACAAATCCAACACCGCGCGTGATGCTTCCTGACCTGCTTTGTCACTGTCGAAACAGATGACCACGTTATCAAAGGATTCAAGCCATTCCAAGTTCTGCTTAATGTCCTTCACTGCGCCTGATGCACCTGAGCGTATTGACACTACAGCCCACTTACCGTCAAACATCTCTGACACTGCTAGAGCGTCTGCTTCTCCTTCTACAATCGTTATGTATTTACCACCACCTTTGAACGCTTGCTGACCAAACAGCCCCGCATTGTCGAACGTACCGCTTGCATAGAATGCCTTGTTACCTACAATGCGTGACTTGTTCCCTGTCTGCGTGCCTGTGTCCTTGTCAAAGTATGGGTAGTGGTGCTTACTTATCTGACCCTCTGTATCGTACTCAACTGTAACGCCAAACTTTTTGCACGTTGCCTCTGATATACGTCTGTCGGGTATTGATGCTACTACTCCGTTCATCTCTAATGTCCTGTTCGCTTTTGGTTTACTCTCTATAACCTCGCCTGTTGCCCTCTCGTAGTGGTCACAACCGCCTGTAAAGCAGACGGCATGACCATCGGAGTACCTCGCGAGATTGTTCTTAGAGCCACACGAAGGGCATGGCTCATGCTTAACAAAATGCGAGTCAGTCATTAGAAGTCACCACCTCCTTCGGTAGCCTCTGCGAGTTCAATCACCTTGATGGCTGATAGATACGTTGACGTGCCATGTACTGGGTGGGGTTTACCCTCTGCGTACTTAACCCGTACCTTAGAGCCTCGGGTCAGGCGACCTACGAAGTCTTTGCCATCTGCATCAAACATCGGTACTTCGTACTTGGTGCTAAACTTACGCTGTGCTGTGCCTTCGTACTCTCGTAGCTTGACACCTTTATCAGCAAGTTTGTCTGCATCTTCTGGTTCTAATGATAAAACCAGTGAGTACTTACCTGTTGATTGACCCTGATATTCTTCGTGTTCGTCAAGGTTTGCGAACGCTACGTTGCCTTCTAATACTGCCATTGTAATTTGCCTTTTATAGTTAATTAAAGATTACTTTAGTATCTTAAGGATACTTTAGGATATATTTTAATATATATAACTAAGTATCCTTTAGATTACATAAATATTATATCATGTATTACTGTTGGTTGCAACTACTTATATAAATTAATTATTACTCCTTATTATATCACGTTCTTCCGCTGTTGACCAGTTCTCTTCTATCGCCTCCTCTGATGCCGTATGACACTCGGAGCACAGGTCAAGAAACTCATCGGTCACTCTGTCTTTTCTTCGTAGCTCTGTTTCAGTCAGTATAACGTCACACGCTTTGCATCTGCTCATTGTTCAGCCTCCGTATAGGGTCTGCCATAGGTTATTGATAGGAACGGTAGCAGGATTACTACGCCCTCGAAGGGCATTGTGCTGTGTTCCTCTGTCAGGTGATTATACACCCAGACTGCTTTAGAGTCAACAAACTCCAAATCTATCCCTACGCCATTCCTTAATTCAATTGTCAATAGTCTGTCAAATATTTTTGTGTTAATCATTGTCTAGTTCTCTCGCTGTTAAGTCGTCATCGTGGTAATCATCGTTAGTATCATAAGGCTTGTAGTATCCCTTACCTTCGTCATAATCGCTGTAGTCGTAACTAGGGTCATCGTCAACCCTGCAATAGTCTCTACCCATCTTGGTTTGCTCCTATCTTCTGTGCGTACTCGTAGCCCGTCCTGTAGCCTTCTTGGTACGATTCGTTGCCGTCTGGGTCACAGTTAAAGCCATTGACCCCGTCATATTCACCGCGTTCCATGTCTGTAAACTCTTGGAAATATTGTTGCATATTGTACGTGTTCTCTGCTAAATCTTCAAGCTGTGCTTGCTGTATTGCGTCCTTACTCATGTTTTACCTCTCATTACCAGTTATGGACTACGCCCGCAATAATAAATAGGCACGTCACCAAGTTTAATAATACCACAGCAGACCGCATCATTGCGACTATATCTGCCTCTTTGTTGTTGTCTCCTAGTTTCTCACCAAGAGACAACGCCCACAGCCGCCAGAGTTTACGTCCAAGAGAAATCAATAGAAACCTCCTCAATGGCTACGTCAGTGTGTCCAATGTTGCGCCAGACCTCCGCTATATCTTCGGCATCTTCACGCCTTACAAAGTAATCTGCGACCTCTACGCCTCCCACCCAAACTGTATACATCATTTTTTAGACCTCTCTACTCGTTCCTCATGGTATCGTCTGCCATTGCGTAGCATCTGATGTGCGTCTTTTTCCGTCACTTGGTAATGCTCTGCGAACTTTTCCACGGTCGAATAGTTGTTGAACCATTCCAGATACAAGTCTGCTAGTTGTTCCGCTAGATTAAATACTTTCATTATTCGCCCTCCTCGCCCAACCATAGGGCATAATCTTTTATCTCCTCGCGGAGGTTGTCGAGGCGTTGTTCAAAGTCGAAAACATCGTCTTGTAATGACTCACCGCAACGCTTGCGTAATTGCTCCAATCTACAGGACGCGTCCCACAAACTATCCTCTACGTGCTTGCCTCTCAGTTCTTCCGCTAGTTTTTCGTTATTCATGCTCATGCCTCCGTAGGCTTGTTTAATTTCAATTTAGAGGGGTACTCTACAGAATACCCGACTAGATTGCAACTAATTATTTTACAGCGTACCAACTGCTCGACATTGCCTCCTTGTTGCCGTTGCGTTCAATGTGCATTGACCAGTCTCTGGTGTAAACTCGCGCCTCTTTACCCGCCAGTTGTAGCACAGCGTTAAGTCTGCTCTGCGTGGTACGTGTTTCCCAACCCGCGTTAGATACTAAAATTATTCCGTCATAGTGTTTTGCAATTGCGTTGCCGTGTAGATACAACGTACCTCCTGCGCTCTCTGTGTTGTCTTTGCGCGCATCTTCTCCGCGAATGAATGCTCCAACTATGTCCTTCTCTATCTGTCTCATGCTATCTCCTCCAAGTCTTTTTGTGCTTCTAGTTCGACAACCTCAAGGGCGCATTCTAACGCCTCCTGCTCTGTCTCTATATTGTAACAGGTGAAGCAGTGATAATCTACCCATTGCCCGCCTATTGCCGTTTGTAGATTGAAGGTCGCGCCCTCGTTCCATTCAATGCGGATTTGCTCGCCCGTTGTCGGGTCTATCGTTTGCCAGTATTTCATTATGCCACCTCTTCGTAAGGTATTCTGATTTCTCTGAGTTCCTGTTTAAGTTCCACATGTTGCCACATTAGCTTGCGGGTTTCCTCATTAAGTTTTAGCTTTGATGTATCTGGCAATAGTTCCTTCAATGCCTTGAACATTCCCATTGCTTCGCTTTGCTTGCGCTCTGCTCTCTTTGTCCAGTCTGTGCGCCCGTCTGCGTAGTATGACTGCTCCGCCCAGATTAACGCTTGTATTGCTTCAATGTCTAGCTTGTATTCCGCCTGTTTCAACTGGTTATAGATAGCTGTCTTAGTCATAATGTCCGCCCTCCGTTGGGCTTGTTTGTCTGTGTGTGCCGTTCATTATATAGAAGTTTGCTATGTTGTACAATGATTTATATGCATGATTTCAATTAACTATATGCACACAGGTAATGACCTTGTCCCTTCCTTTATTACACGTACGCACGCGCGAGTATCACACAGTGGATTGGTTGTCAAGTGTTTTCTCAGGTATGGTCTGTAGGTATCCTTAAGCACACACACACTTGTGTTGTCAAGATTCCTTGTGACTATCTCAGGTCTCCCAGTCACCCATAGCCCTTGTGTTCTCCTTTTGGATATGCTTAAGGGGGACGGGGGGGCGGGCTGACCTGAGTTAATCATAGGTGTACCCGCATGTATACTAAAAAAGCCAATATTCAATAAAAAGAATTAACCGAAGTTTATCCCCTAAGTATTTGTTTTCCTTATGTATTCTTATGTATACTTAAGTATGACAAATATTCATATAAAGGGACAATTTAATTACTATTAGTTATGGAACTAAAAAGTTGGCTCGCGGGTCTAAATAAGATAATAAAGTACTTGACATTAAGCTGTAAATATGCTATAATATACTTATAGTATAGATTAATTTAAAGCCTTAAGCGTACTTAAGTAGTCTTAGATATTATTCTTTAATGATTATTCTTTAAAGTTAAATACTAAACGCGTCCCTAAGTATACTTAAGATAACTTAAGGAGAATACAATGGACAATGATACAGCTACTCCGAAAAGGAGAAGGGGCAGACCTAAGAAGTCAGACATGGTGTCAAGAAAAAAAGGCACTACTGGTTTGTCAAGGGGTCGCCCGAAGGGTGATGCGGCTATCATTAACGAGTACAAGGGCAGGATGTTGTCATCCCCCAAGTCTCGTAAAGTCCTAGACTCGATATTCGATGCGGCACTTAACGATGACCATAAGAATCAAGCCGCGGCATGGAAGTTAGTCATGGACAGGATATTACCCACAGCTGTATTTGAGAATGATGTCATTAAGGGCGCGGGTAAGTCAGCGATACAGATAAACATTACTGGAGTTGGAGGAGAGACTACAGTGGTGTCAGGTAATGCAGAGGATGTCATAGACGATGGAGAAATCATAGATGGCTAAGTACTTTGATAGAGATGAGTTTGCTTGTCAGTACACAGGCAACAACGAAATTAAAGAAGAGTTCATTGAGAAGCTAGATAAGCTGAGAGAAGCCTGTGGTTTCCCCTTTGTAATTACGTCAGGATTTAGAGATAAAACACACCCCATTGAAGCTAAGAAAGCAAAACCAGGAACAGGAACTCATGCACAAGGCATTGCCGCGGATATTAAAGTCACTAACGGCTACCAACGGTTTCGTATCGTTGAGAAGGCTATCGCGCTTGGATTCACAGGCGTGGGAGTTGCTCGTGGCTTCGTCCATGTTGATATCCGCAGTCCTGACGATACAACCCCTTATGTAATGTGGACTTACTAGTTGACTGAACTTAACGTATCACTCCTACCGTGGCAACAGGAAGTCTTTGAGGACACAACTAGATTCAAGGTCATAGCCGCAGGTAGACGTACAGGCAAGTCCCGTCTAGCCGCATGGATGTTAATCATCAGGGCTTTACAGTCTGATAAGGGTCATGTCTTCTACGTTGCACCTACACAGGGTCAGGCTAGGGACATTATGTGGCAGGTATTGATGGAGATAGGCAATCCTGTCATAGCATCTAGTCACGTTAATAACTTACAAATAAAGCTAGTTAACGGGGCAACCATAGCACTTAAGGGTGCAGATAGACCAGAAACCATGCGTGGTGTCAGTCTTAAGTTCCTCGTTATGGATGAGTATGCGGATATGAAGCCAGAGGTCTGGGAGCAAATCCTTAGACCTGCACTAGCTGACCAGAAGGGAGATGCACTGTTCATTGGTACGCCAATGGGACGTAATCACTTCTATGACTTATATACCTATGCTTGTGTAGCAGAGGACGAGACCTTTGTAGGTTATCACTTCACAAGCTACGATAATCCACTACTAGACCCTGAAGAGATTGAAGCGGCTAAGAAGTCCATGTCCGCATTTAGTTTCCGTCAGGAGTTCATGGCATCGTTCGAGGCACAGGGCAGTGAATTATTTAAAGAAGATTACATTAAGTTTTCTGAAGAAGAACCCACTAGTGGTCAGTATTATATTGCTGTCGATTTGGCGGGGTTTGCTGATGTGGCAAAAGTTACAACTAAAACTAAACGACTTGACCAAACGGCTATCTCGGTTGTTAAAGCAAATGAAGAAGGTTGGTACGTTGCTGACATCATTCATGGTCGTTGGGGTGTGGAAGAAACTGCACGTAAAATCTTTGAAGCTGTACGGGACTATCGTCCAGTATCTGTCGGGATTGAGAAAGGAGCGTTAAAGAACGCTGTACTTCCATACATCTCAGACTTAATGAAGTCTAATGATAGGTTCTTCCGTATCGAGGAACTAACTCACGGCAACAAGAAGAAGACCGATAGAATCGTGTGGGCTTTGCAGGGTAGGTTTGAACACGGTAAGATTACACTTAACAAGGGTTCGTGGAATACAGAGTTCCTAGATGAACTATTCCAGTTCCCCAATCAACTTGTACACGATGACTTGATTGACTCACTCGCTTACATAGACCAGTTGGCTAACATAGCCTACACCTCGGACTATGTGGAAGAAGAATTTGAATTTTTAGATACTTACGCAGGGTACTAATATGTTACTAGAAGATAAGGAAGAATTTACACTCGAGCAAAGCCTAGAGGATTGGGTCATTGACAAATGTCAAAGTTGGCGTGACCACTATGAGTCTAACTACTCACAGAAGTTTGATGAGTACTATCGCCTATGGCGTGGTCAGTGGGCGGCAGAGGACAAGACCAGAGATTCGGAACGCTCACGTATTATTTCCCCTGCTCTACAGCAAGCAGTTGAGTCATCCGTTGCGGAACTAGAGGAAGCTACCTTTGGGCGTGGCAAGTGGTTTGACATTGAGGATGACGTTACGGACAACGAGAAGCGTGATATAGCGATGTTACGTGAAGTCCTATACAAAGACTTTAAAAAGAATAAAGTCCGTAAAAGCGTAGCTGAGTGTCTTATTAACGCGGCTGTATTCGGTACAGGTATTGCTGAAGTAGTATTAGAAGAAGAGAAAGAGTTTCAACCTGCAACACAACCTGTAATGGGCGGAGACTTAACAGCAGTTGGTGTCAACATCGTAGATAAGACTTGCGTAAAGTTACGACCAGTAATGCCTCAGAACTTCCTTATTGACCCACTAGCTACTTCCATTGAGGAAGCATTGGGTTGTGCAGTAGATGAGTTTGTCCCCATGCACTCTGTAGAGCAACTACAGGAATCGGGAGTCTATCGTGACGTATACGTAGGTGAAGCACCCTCAGACTTTGACATTGAACCAGATAAAGACCTATCGGTATTTGAGGACGATAAAGTACGTCTAACTAAGTATTATGGTTTAGTGCCCCGCCATCTCTTAAAATCGGCACAAGAAGAAGACGAAGAAGTAGAAGAACTAGTCGCTAATGAAGAAAGTGATTCATACTACGTAGAGGCTATCGTTGTTATTGCTAATGATGGTACTTTACTTAAGGCTGAAGAGAACCCGTACATGATGGGTGACAGACCAGTCGTTGCATTCCCATGGGATGTCGTTCCTAGCCGTTTCTGGGGTCGAGGAGTATGCGAGAAAGGGTATAACTCTCAAAAGGCGTTAGACGCAGAACTACGCGCTAGAATCGATGCCTTAGCACTTACTATCCACCCAATGATGGCTATTGATGCTACACGTATGCCTAGAGGTGCTAAAGCAGAGGTACGTGCAGGTAAGACTATCCTAACCAACGGCAACCCTTCTGAAGTCCTACAACCATTAAACTTTGGTAATGTTAGTCAAGTTACCTTCGGACAAGCCGCTGAACTACAGAAGATGGTACAGACAGCCACAGGTGCTATTGACTCTGCGGGTATCTCTGGCTCTATCAACGGTCAGTCCACAGCTTCAGGCATCTCTATGAGCCTCGGTGCTATCATCAAGCGTCATAAGCGTACATTGATTAACTTCCAAGAATCATTCCTTATTCCGTTCGTAACTAAAGCCGCTCACCGTTATATGCAGTTCAACCCTGAGCGTTATCCTGTAGCGGACTACAAGTTCCATACTTCTAGCAGTCTAGGTATCATTGCTCGTGAGTATGAGGTTACACAGCTTGTACAGTTACTACAGACTATGCAACAAGACAACCCAA
>Ga0209603_1000860_pt1 | contig 34368 bp, 45 predicted proteins | sample COGITO_mtgs_1206_FD_184812 | JGI IMG/M metagenome (GOLD analysis project Ga0209603, IMG submission 184812) | Pelagic marine microbial communities from North Sea - COGITO_mtgs_120607 (SPAdes) (version 2) | ecosystem: Environmental > Aquatic > Marine > Epipelagic ... | reverse complement strand
ATCATCAAACCCGCACTTCAAATATTTAGGATTTCCCATGGATTTAAATACCACCCTCACGGCTGTTGCGTTAATTGTCGTGTTGGTTTTTCTACTTACGTTTAATGGTGAATAGACCCACCACCAGTAATCTATTATGATCTAAACTATAAAAAAGAAGGGAGTAAAGAAAATGCAAAAAGCACACTTACATTTAATTAAATGGGCAGTAGCCCGTGGTTACTCAGCAGCCGTATACGGTGAAGGTGAGTTTGATGGTATTCATTCAACCTATAAAGATATTAAAGACAACTGCGAAGCTTGCGATATGGGCCAATTGGTTCTAGTTAAGCCTAGCAAGCAAGAGGGTAAATGGATTTCGTTAGCTACCTTTGCCTACGTCCATGAGTACGAGCAAGAGCCAGAGGAAAGCATTTACGACTACGGTGTTAACTCAATATCTGAGCAGTGGGACAAAGACTATGCAGCAACAAAAGGGGTAACAGCATGAAAAGAATCAAAAGCATTGAAATGGCGACTAACGATTTATTGTTAGGCGTTACATTAGGTGAACCAATGACCATTGTTGACAGTCGGAATGGTTACTTTGAAGTCCATGAGGGTGACGAAGTTGTCTATAACACCGCAGCTTCAGTCAGCATGGCAGAAATTTGGGCCAAAGAGTACGCCATAGATGATGGTCAGTTATTAACTAGTGGCTACGGCACTAACTCAGGCCGAAAGTTCTGGCAGTTACCCGAATCAATTCAAGACGAAGCACTGAAACTCGCAGGTTTTGTGGAGGCTGACGTATGAACAAACCTAACAACCGCTATGACGCATTAACATTGGCTCTTGAGTTAGCCATAACCGCTAAAACTGACGATGGGGCATTTAGGGCCAAGTCAATGGCTGAAGAGTTTGCTAGTACCATGAGCAAGTCTGAAGTTGAACGCGCCAAGTTAGAAGTAGAAGCTAAACTAAATGAGGTTAACGCATGAACAAGCTAATCGAAACAACCACCAACGAAACTAATCACATTCATTGGGCAGAAATTGATGGGGTTAAGTACGGGATTTACGATTCCTTTGACCCAGACACGTTGATGGCCGCTGATGATCAATGGAATGTTGATAACTGTGACCGCTCAGAACGTGCTGCTAACGAGAAGATTGCAGATCAGATACATAGTTTAGTGGGAGGTGACAAATGAACATTGTAATTAATGGTGACACCGTTTTAACGGTTAGTATCGGTGCGGGTAAATATGCCCACCGTAAGATCAAAGCGGCAGTAGTTAACGCTGGTTTTGATTGGGAAAAGGCTGACGTAGCAGTAGCTAACTGGCCTGAGAAGGGCCGTTACTTGCAGAAAGTTGCAGGTCGTACTCAAATCAATGCGGGAGGTTAACTGGGAAGCTGATATGTCCTTTTAAACTTAACCTAAACCTATAACACTTGCAGCACCCATTAAAGCCAGCCACACAAGCTGGTTTTTTTTTGGCCTTAATTTTAGCGATTCAGCTATCATTTTACTAACTATCACCAGACCTTAATTAAAACTTGGAGTATTTTTATATGCGAGATTATAACGAAACAACTTTTGACGATTTACCACCAGAGTTATTAGAGACTCTTAGCGACCATATCAGCCATGCGGAGGGACGGAGCAACTACAATAACAGGTAGCTAATCTACCGACCTTTGTGTTAACTTGGCCTGTCGGTGGTATTTGCCGACACTCAACGAGGCACAAACATCTATACGTAATCATATAATGGAGATGGATTAGGATGTTTATAAAAAACTTCTTAGGTTTAAGGCGCGATTTGCACTTATGTAAATGGCCCAAAGGAACCTTTTATTCCGCAACTTACTTTAACTTTACGGTTAAAGCTATTCAACTAAGGATTGGGCTTTATGAGCTTGAACTAAGCAAAAAATTTAAGGATAATTCACAATGAACACACATAATAAAAGAACGGTGGCTGCTATACGCGGTTCACTACAAGTGCCATACATGGCTTGGATGGAACATTCAGAATGGCCTATTTACATGACCTTCATAGACCATATGTCTGATACATCCCCAGTGTATATATCTAAAACACCAGACTTTTCAAACAGCATCTTAAGTTTTGGGGCAGATTCAATGTCACAGATTCCTCAAGGCCCAAACGGAGACACCACAAATGGAAGCAATTAAAATAGAAGATGGGCTTAACCCAGAACAGCGTAAGACCCTTAAGAAACTTATAGATGTACTGGAGCAGTTCAGGACATTAGACCCTGACATGCCCACTCAAACTCTACTCGCTTTTCTCTACTGCAAGGTATTGGAAAACGAGGAAGATTTTGCAACTGTGAGAATGATTTCTGAGAAACTTCGCACATCTAGCTCTAGTGCTAGTCGCAATATCCTAGCTCACACTGAGCATAACCGTCAGTTAAAAGGAGGTACGAAATTAGTAGAGACTTTTGAGAACCCATTAAAACGTAATGAGAAAGTTGTACGGTATACCCTGAAGGGTGAGCGTATGCTTGAGTCAGTTTTATCCCGCTTGTCGGACTAACTATCACCTCTTAAATTAAATAACTTCTTTTCAGCAAAACACACTATTTATTGGTGGTTTTGTTGTGTCTGAAATCCTAAATAAAAAGGAAAATCAAATGTCTATTTCCCCGCAAGCAGGTGGCACTTTTAGCAGCGCATTTATGGCGCAATCAGAACGATACTATGCAGCAGGTTTTGCTACTAAGAACTTGGCCCACATATGGGAACTCTCTGCAAAAGAAGAGATTAAACAAGGCTTCGCAGTCACATACCCCAAGGGCACTATAAGCTCCAGTAAAGGTGTTGATGTGAGCATATCTGTATGGCTAGATAAGACGTATAGAATGTTCTGGGAAGGTACTGCAAGTGCCTCACAATCACGTCACAAGATGAAAGAAATTAATGCCTACTTCGGTGCTAAAACTGATGTTAATGACCTAAGTACCGTATTAATAGATGAATTTATTCACCATCTTAAACGTGACAATAACGCAAACTCAACTATCAATCGCAAGTTGGCAACAATAAGCAAAATGCTTAACTACGCAGACGAATGTATTCAATTGCGACATAAGCCAAAGATACATAGGCAGAAGGAACCACAAGGTCGTATGCGGTTCGTAAGCCCTGAAGAAGAGTTGCAGATTATGCACACCCTCGACCAGTGGAGCCAGATAGATTTAAAAGATTCAATCACTGTTCTTTTGGATACGGGGATGCGTAGGAGTGAGCTAGGACGTATTGAAGGAGCCGATATTCAGTCTGACGTAATCAATATATGGAAGACTAAGAATACGATTGAACGCTCCATACCCATGACTAGCCGTGTAAAAGAAATCATGGCAAGGCGCACAATTAAAGCTAACTCTGTTTCTACAAAAACCTCTAAGCTTTTCCCTCAGAACATGGAAACCTTATCGAAGCACTGGAACAGAGTACGGTATCACTTAGGCTTTGATGACATGGTATTGCACACCTTTAGGCACACTACTGCAAGTCGCTTAATACAGCGAGGAGTTGGTGTAGGTGTAGTTAAAGAGTGGATGGGACACAAGACGATTTCCGTCACTATGCGCTATGCTCATTTAAGCCCTAAAAACTTACTTGATGCTGTTGCAGTCCTTGAGTAAAAATGTATAATCACGGCCTCTTCTTCGGGAGAGGTTCACCCTAAAAGCCTTGGTGGTGGAATTGGTATACACAAGGGATTTAAAATCCCTCGGCTTATGGCTATGCGGGTTCAAGTCCCGCCCAAGGCACCACTATGAGATGTTTTATCTCATGTTCTTTTTCATGGTAAATTGCCGTGGTAATTACCAAGATTAAGGTCAGTACCAGCAAGTCTTTTGTTGATATGATCTTATGAATCAATGACTTACACGTACCTCAACTATCACCAATTAGACTTAAAATGTCATGCTTAATTGCAACTAATGTGTTCAATGCTCCAATAAGCCCACCAGCAGTGCCTTTCATGCTGATAAACCCCTTAAATTAAACTTGTCACACATAAGCAGCAGACTTTATGGTTTTACCATTAAAGGGCTGTGTGTGGTAATACCAGTGGTAAATTTATTTAATAAAACACTTGACTTGCGACTCATGTGCTGAAAGCCCATAAGTATCCCGTTATACCGCACCCCCCTGCATACCTATAGTAAGGGAGCAGAGGGAGGCGCAGCCTAGCTCCCCAATATTAGCTAACTTAGGAATTATTATGTATATCAAACACACACAAGAAGAGTTACTTCAAATACAGATACAGCATGAGCAGGAGATGCTAGATCGTGGTGTTTCAAGATACCGTAGGAATGTACTAAAAGCACAAGCTAAAGGTCAGGAGTCCGATACACAACATGGCTCTTTGTTGATGAAAACAACCATAGATAAACTTATTAATAGTTTAGATATTTACATTAAAACGTCACTGGCAGGAGAGGCAGGGAAGCACACTACGGCTGCTAAAATACTATCCACCTTAGACATAGAGGTATGCTGCTACGTAGCTCTTAAGTCCGTTATAAACTCACTCACGACCCGTTCAACAATGACCACCGTTTGTGTACAGATTGGTCAGAACATCCACGACCAACATCTATGTGATGAGTTCAAGTTACACAACAAGCTATGGTTCAAGTCCACGATGGATTATATGGCGAAGCGTAAAGCTTCACGTATTCACCGCAAGATGACATTACGTAAGGCAGCCGATAAAGCTAACACTTCTTACAATACTTGGACTACTCCAGAGCTTTATCACATAGGCTCAAAGCTAGTCGATTTGATAATCCAGACAACAGGTATGGTGTTTGTTGACAAGGTGCATACAGGTAAGAAGAGGGTAACACATTATCTATCTGCGACACCTGAGATTCTTGATTGGGTGCGCCAACTTAATAGTCTTAATGAAACCTTAACACCTGAAGCATTGCCCTTTGTCATTCCACCTAAAAATCGTACAACCATCATGTCCGAGGTTATGCACTCAACTATATGGAAGAAACGTCTACCGCTTATTAAGACACGCAATCGTCATCTACTGGAGGAGTTAGAGGGCGACCCTGATTTGAAGAAGACTATAGACGCTGTAAACATTCTTCAGAACACACCGTTTCGTATCAATAAACGTATAATTAAATTGCAACGCATGTGTTGGGAGTCTGGTCAGTCTTGGGGTGGTATTCCGTCTTGGGATGACACACCTATGCCGCTTTCACCCTTCCCTAATATGCCTACGCATACACTTAATGAATCTCAGAAGCAGATACTGTTTAAACATAAAAAAGCACTACAGTTGGTACACGAAAGGAACGCTAGTGCATTGTCTAAAAAGATAGCCTTTGAACGTAGTCTTATTGTTGCTGAACGGTTCAGTAAGTACAGCGAATTGTTCTTTATTTATCAGACAGATTTCCGTGGACGTATCTATCCAGTTGCACAGTTTCTAAGTCCTCAAGGTAGCTCAGTAATTAAAGCCCAGATGGTACTTGCTAACGGTGCGCCTATTGACACGTTTGAGGAATTGTCATGGCTGTACCACCATGCAGCTAATTGTTTTGGCTATGACAAGAAGACCATTAGTGAACGTGTCAGACTAATTGAGGAAATGATGCCAGAAATAATAGCTATTGATTCTGACCCTCTTACTCATACTTCTTGGAAAGACTGTGACGACCCGTGGGGATTCCTTGCAGCCTGTTTTGAGATTGCCCAGTTTCAACGTGAGGGGTACGGTTTCATAAGTCACATTTCTGTAAATCTTGATGCAACTAATTCGGGACTCCAACTATATAGTGCTATGTTAAGAGATAAAGTTGGTGCCTTGGCGACAAATGTAATGCCTAGTGACAGTCCCGCAGACGTTTATAAAGACGTAGCTATCATCTGTGAAAACAAACTTGCTGAAGAAGCACTCCTAGACACTGATGAAGCAGAGTGGGCTAAAGTTTGGCTGGAGATGGGCATAGATCGAAAGCTGTGTAAGAAGCCGTGTATGACTCGCTGCTATAGCGCAACTTTGTTTTCTTGCCGCGACTATGTCAGGGACGAACTTACATATCGCTTTGAGTCTGGAAAGCTTATTAATCCTTTCGGGGACAACGATGATGCTTTTATAAAGGCAACTTTTTATCTAGCTAAAATGATCTGGGCCAGCATTAGTGATTGCGTCATATCGGCACACGAAGCTATGAATTGGCTACAAAAGATTGCGCGGGATGTGAGCCGAGAAGAGATACCACTCATGTGGCAAACACCAAGCGGCTTTAAGATCGTTCAGAGCTACCCTGAGATGAAATCCTTACGGATACAGACCCACATTGATGGACAGCTTGTGCGCCCTCGTATGGCCTCTCCTAACTATACCAAGGTGGATAAGAAGAGAGCAGCTTCTGGAGTCTCACCCAATTTTGTTCATGGGATAGATTCTGCGTTCATGGTGCTGACGATACTTTCCTGCGCTTCTGGTGGTTCTGCTGGTGAAAAACCCATTACAGATTTTTGGATGATTCACGATTCCTACGGAACGACAGTAAAGAATGTTGCACTGCTGGCAAAAACTCTCAGGGAGGTGTTTGTAAAAATGTTTGAGGACAACGATGTGCTAGAGCAATTCCGTGATTCAATGCTAAAGGCTATTCCCGAAGTAGCCCACCCACCAAAGAAAGGCACCCTATGTTTGAAGGGCGTTATTGAATCTAAGTATTTTTTCTCTTAAAGGGCTTGACTTGCAACGCATGTGCTGAAAGCCCATAAGTATCCCGTTATACACAAGTGTACCGAAAAACACACTTGATGGAGAGGAATAATGAATGACATAGATAGAGCAGTCCAACTAATCACCAACGGTGAGCCTATACCACTAGACCTCTTTGCCACCCTGATTGGGCAAGGCATAGATGTTTCAGAACTTGAACGAAAATACAAAAGGTAACTATAGCATGGCTAATAAAATGATGATGACACCTAAAGGCTCGGCAAATTGGGTTAAGGTTTTTCAACCTGACACAAAATACCAACCAGAAGGGGAATACTCAATGAAGCTTGTTGTACGGGAAGATTTAGCTGAAGACTTGTGTGGTCAGCTAGATAGTCTTACAGATGCAATTTATGCAAAGTCTTTAAAGGACAACCCAAGGCTTAAGACTAAGCTGACTAAGCGTACCCCTTACGAGCAAGTGCTTGATGACGAGGGCAATGAAACAGGTGAGATTGAATTTAAATTCAAGACCAAGGCCCGTATTACAGCTAAAGACGGCAGCACGTACACCAACAAAGTTGCTGTGTTTGATGCCAAAGCGAAGCCCATTACTGAGCAGTTAAACATTGGTAATGGTTCGATTATGAAAGTTGGTTTCGAGCCTGTCCCTTACATGATGCAGTCTACTAAAGAAGCATCAGTTTCATTACGTTTAAAATCCACTCAATTAATTGACCTTGTTGAGTATGGCGCGTCAAGTCCATTCGGAGAAGAAGAAGGATATACGTTTGAAGAAAGCTCAAAGCCCTCAGAAGTTGCAGAAGAAAGTAGCAGTGACTTCAGCAACGAAGAAGACGAAGAAGACTTCTAAGAAAGAAGTTAAGTATCGAAGCGGCCTTGAACGAAACGTAGCACTTGACCTAAACAAACGGGGTATTAGCTTTCAGTATGAACATGAGCGTATCCCGTATGTTGTCGAGCGTAAGTATCTACCAGACTTCCAGTTGCCTAATGGTATCTACATTGAAGCAAAGGGATGGTTTAAAGACGAAGACTGCCGAAAGATGAAGTTACTCAAGAAGCAGTACCCTGACAAGGAGTTTCGATTCTTGTTCCAAAACAACAACACAAAAGTTCAATCTAAGCGGTTCACTAATTCCCAGTGGTGTGAGAAGTATGACTTCAAATACTGTGAAGGTAAGGTGCCCGACAGTTGGCTTAAGGAAAAACTAAAGTGAAACTAAGAGAACGCACAGACTATGTGGTAATTCACTGTGCCCAAACTAAACCGTCAATGGATATAGGTTTTAAAGAAATCGACCAGTGGCATAAACGCAGAGGTTGGGCGGGTTGCGGGTACAATTTTATTATACGACAGAACGGTATCATTGAAACAGGACGTGCCTTAGAGCAAGTTGGTGCCCACGTAAAGGGCTTCAATCACAATTCCTTGGGAATCTGTTTGGTAGGTGGCATAGATGAAGATGGTGACTTCGATGTTAACTACACTCCTGAACAATGGGACACGTTAGATTGTCTCGTTGAAACAATGACTAAAATTTATCCTAATGCTGCTGTAGTCGGTCATAAAGACTTGGACTCACATAAGGCATGCCCAATATTTGAGGTAGCAGCATGGCTAAAACAGACCAAGGAGATTCGCACCTCTTAAGTGGAAAGCTTCCCTGCCCTAAGTGTACATCCAGTGATGGATACCATCTGTACTCAAACGGGTGGGGAAAGTGCTTCGCGTGTGACGCAAACGTGCCGTGGGATGTGGCCCTACAATCAACAGAAGAGGCACCTAAAGTGAGTGGATTGATACCTAAAGGGGAACACACTTCCCTAAACAAACGTAAGATCAATGCCGATACCTGTGCCCTATGGGACTACACCAAGGCTGAGTACAACGGTACTACGGTTCAGATAGCAAACTACAAAAACGATAAGGGCACCACCATTGCTCAGAAGGTGCGCTTTCCTAATAAGGACTTTAAGTTCTTAGGTGATACTCAAAACATCCCTCTCTATGGTCAATGGCTTTGGAAAGACGGTGGAAAGATGGTCACGCTCGTAGAAGGAGAAATCGATGCCTTAAGTGCAAGCCAGACCCAAGACAACAAGTGGGCCGTGGTGAGCGTCCCAAACGGCTGTCAAGGGGCAGTCAAAGCTGTCAAGAATAACCTTGAGTGGCTTCTTAAGTTTGACACCGTGGTCATTATGTTTGACCAAGATGAAGTCGGGCAGGAAGCCGCCCACAAGGTTGCTGAGTTGCTTCCACCACGTAAAGCTAAGATAGCATCACTACCTCTTAAAGATGCTTCAGAGATGCTAATGGCAGGTCGCAGTAAAGACCTTATCACTGCCATGTGGCAAGCCAAGACTTACACCCCTGCGGGTATCGTAAGTGGTTCTGAGTTACGTAAGCGTCTTGAAGATCGTCCCGAAGTGCAGAGCTATGCTTGGCCTAGTTTTATGCAGGGAATGAATCAAAAGACCTACGGCATACGCCTTGGGGAGCTTGATGTATTCACTAGCGGCAGTGGTATGGGTAAGACTACTCTTATCAAGCAACTTCAACATCACTTCATGCAGACCACAGACCTTAACCAAGCCCTCATTCATCTTGAGGAACCTTTGGAGGAGACTGCTGAAGGGCTTATAGGTATTCACATAGGCAAGCGTTTGAACCTGCCCGATGTGCGTGAGTATGTAGCTGATGCTGATTACTGGAAAGGCTTTGATGAGACATTCGGTGCTGTTGATGCTGACGGTAATAGTCGATTGAATGTCTATGATGCTTTCGGCTCTCTTGATGAGACTGACCTTTATAATAAAGTTAGGTACTTTGCTACTGGTCTGGGGTGTAAGGTCATTTGGATTGACCATCTCTCCATATTGGTTAGTGACTTAGGTAGTGAAAGCCAAGATGAACGTAGGGCTATAGACTCCATAATGCACAACCTAAAAATGTTGACGCAAGAGCTTGGGGTTTATATCGGCTTGATTAGCCACTTAAAAAAAGCACCGCAAGGCCGCAGCTTTGAAGAAGGGTACGTACCGTCCAGTGATGACTTACGTGGTTCAGGCTCAATCAAGCAACTGTCTAACAATGTCTACGCAATAAGCCGTAACCAGCAAGAGGAAGACGATAGGGCGCGTAACACCTCACTACTTACTGTACTTAAGTGTCGCTACACAGGACGTACAGGAAGGGCAGACTACCTTTACTTTGACGAACATACAGGCCGCATGGTCATTGGGCAAGACCCCGATGCAGCTATGGTTGCCAATGGTTCTAACTAATTACTCCAACGAGAGAATAATCATATGACTACTTACGTATTTGATATTGAAACAGATGGGCTACTAGAAGAAGTTTCTAAAATACACTGCATTGTAATGGCTGACATGGGGACACGAAAGTTACTTAAGTTCACCACAGCTTCTAATAATATTGACCAAGGCTTAAAGCTTCTTAGTGAAGCCACCGAGCTTATTGGTCATAACATTATGGAGTACGACTTAGGTGTGATTAAAAAGCTTTACCCAACTTGGCACACAAGAGCAGTATTAACAGATACGTTGATATGTAGTCGCTTGATTTGGGGAAATATGTATGAAGTAGATGCTACGCATTATAGGCACATACCAATACATGTTAAAGGTAGGCACTCGTTAGAATCTTGGGGGCACCGCTTGGGTTTCTATAAAGGAGACTTTGGCTCTACGGCAGATTGGACGGTTTATACACCTGAGATGCTTAAGTATTGCTCACAAGATGTGTTAGTGAACGTCAAGTTCTACGAGCATGTGTTAACTCAGAAGTACAGCGAGGATGCAATACTTCTTGAGCATGACATACACCGTATCTGTCTTGAACAACAAGCCATAGGTTTCCCCTTCAATGAAGAAAAAGCTGTGCTTCTTTACGCAGAGCTTGGTGGTCGTAGGGATGAAATCAAGCAGTTAATGATTGACACCTTTGAACCAAACATTATTGAGCTTAAGACAAAGACCAAAACCATACCCTTCAACCCCAGTAGCCGACAGCAAATAGCTGATAGGTTGAAGAAGCGTGGTTGGGTTCCAACAGAGTTTACCGAATCTGGACAAGTCGTGGTCAACGAGACAACGCTGAAAGCTATTGAGGATTCAATACCAGAAGCTAAGTTGCTGCTTGAGTATCTAATGCTCATCAAACGCCTTGGACAATTGAGTGAGGGTAATAACGGTTGGCTAAAGCTAAGTAAGAACGGACGTATTCACTACCGCACTAACACTCTTGGAGCAGTTACAGGGAGAGCCACAGCCAGTAAGCCAAACATTCAGCAGGTTCCCAGTGACAGAGCAGAGTACGGCAAACAGTGCCGTGAGTTGTTCTATGCGCCTGACGGATGGGAGTTATTTGGCTCCGACCAATCGGGCGTGGAATTACGCGCACTTGCCCACTACATGTCTGAGTGGGATGAGGGTTCCTATGGAAAAGTCATTCTTAATGGTGACATACATACAGCCAATCAAGAAGCGGCAGGTTTAGAGACACGTTCTCAAGCCAAGACCTTTATTTATGGTTGGCTCTACGGGGCAGGTAGCGCAAAGATTGGTTCTATTGTAGGCAAAGGTGCAAAGGAAGGTACACGACTTAAAGAGCAATTTCTTAAAGGTTTACCTGCTCTTAAGAGTCTACAAGAACGAGTACAAGAGCAAGCCAAAAAAGGCAAGGTCAAGGGACTAGATGGTCGCTACATTCCAGTGCGCCACCAACATGCAAGTCTCAACAGCTTACTTCAAAGTTGTGGCGCGATTTTAGCTAAACGATGGGTAGTTATCTTTCATTCAATCTGCAAATCCCACGGCTACATACATGGTAAGGACTACCAACAGGTAGCGTGGGTGCATGACGAAATTCAAGTATTAGTTAAAGAAGGTACAGGAGATGAGTTTGGAAAATACGCACAAGACGCAATGCGGAAAACAGGCGAATACTATAACTTCGGGATTAGACTTGATGCCGAATATAATATTGGCAAATCGTGGGCAGACACCCATTAACATTAACACCTCGTTTGAGGATGGAGAATGGTGGATAAGAAACAAAAGGACTGACGAGCGTAGGCGGTGCGTACCCTTAAACAAAAAGAACGCTAAACGTATGTTCGTGGACGGTACGTACATTCCTCAATCCCACCCTCTGTGGAAGTCGGGCAGGTACAAATCATTTAATGATGCGGCCTTTAGTTCCCTTAAGAACTACCCAAAGTCAACCATAGGCTGTGTCTACGTTATCCAAAACCCCGCATGGCCTGATTGGGTCAAAGTAGGTAAAGCCGTAGATGCTCAAGATCGACTCAACAGTTATCAAACCAGTGACCCTTTCAGGTCATACATTCTGCACCACCATATCGAAGTTTCTAACCGACACAAAGTAGAGCTACAGGTTCATCAAGAACTTGAGGTAGCTAGTGCGTTACGTAAAAACGAGTGGTTTAAAATTACGGCATATAACGCAGCAATAATACTAAATAACACTAAGGAATAAACGATGAAAACAGGACGTATGACAATAACCCTAACCGTTGAATCTGACTGTGAATCGGTGAAATTTAGTGGTGGCTGTGACGGTGAACCTACACCTGAACAAAGTGGAATAGGAGCAGCAATCTACGCTGCTGTCGTAGACATAATTAATGATGAAGATACGTTAATGCACTACCTTGCACTGGCTTCTGCCATAGCTGACGAAGAAGAAGAGGAAGAAGAAACAAAGCCAAAGCAGTTTAAGTTACGGCTAGTTCACTAATATCAGGAGAGTAAACACATGACCCGAAATACACTACTACTGGACGGTGACTTAATTGCTTATCGTATTGCAGCAGCACTAGAAAAGCCCGTTCACTGGGGTGATGGTTTGTGGACACTACACTGCTATGAGAACGAAGTATTTGCAGCTTTTGTAAGTAAGGTTGAGTCAATTAAAAAAGATACAGGGCTTACCGATGTAGTAGTAACTATATCCAGCCCTCGTAACTTCCGTAAAGAAATTAACCCGCTTTATAAAGCAAACCGAAAGTCAACAAGAAAGCCCATCTGCTTTGGGCCTCTCCTTGAGTTTATAAAAGAGGAATTTAACCACGTCATACTAGACCGACTAGAAGCTGATGACACAATGGGTATCCTCGCTACTCAAGAGCCTGACCGTTATCTCATTGTAAGTGACGATAAGGACATGCTGACCATACGGGATGCCCGTATCTGGATAAAAGGTGCGGTGGTACATATAACTGAACAAGAAGCTTACGAAAACTTCATAACTCAAGCTCTCAAAGGCGACCCCACAGACGGCTATTACGGCTGTAAGGGTATTGGAGAAGTCACTGCTCGTAAGATCATAGATAAGCACCGAGGCACCCCTGAGTCTTTATGGGAGGGTGTCCTAAAAACTTACAAGGGTGATGCGGAGGACGCACTACTAAATGCACGAATGGCCCGAATACTCACGGCAGAGCTTTGGGACGGTGAAGCACCTATTCTTTGGAACCCCCCAATTACATTAAAGGAAGTAGCTAATGCTTAAAAAGAAGAAGAAGCGTATTGAACCTGCTGTTGATCTTATAAACCAACCCCCTCACTACACTCAGGCTTCTATCCAGCCTATTGACTACATCCGCGCACATGAGATGAGTTTTTGTGAGGGTAATGTAATTAAGTACCTAACCCGACACACACTAAAAGACACACCGATGCAGGATTTGCTGAAGTGCCGTTACTACATTAATAAACTAATAGATGATTTAGAACAGGAATACCGACAAGCATGAACACATATTTCCCTACCGACTACCAAGCTTTCATCCACACCAGCCGCTACGCCAAATGGCTCGATTCAGAAAATCGTAGAGAAAATTGGGGAGAAACTGTTAATCGGTATGTAGCTAATTTAGTCCTCCCCAAGATCAAAGATGACGAGACAGTCATGGCAATTCGTGAGGCAATTACTAACCTAGACGTGATGCCTAGCATGAGAGCCATGATGAGTTCTGGTGAAGCTTTTGACCGCGATAACGTGGCTGGCTACAACTGTTCATACTTACCTGTTGATGACATACGTTCATTCGATGAGGCTATGTTTATCTTACTGTGTGGTACAGGCGTGGGCTTCTCTGTAGAGCGTCAGTACGTTAACGAGTTGCCAACAGTGCCAAAAAACCTCATCAACTTAGATGAAACCATCATTGTTGCAGACTCCAAAGAAGGTTGGGCGTGGTCGTTACGTACATTAATTACCTCTTTGTATAATGGTGTTGTCCCTAAGTGGGATGTGTCTCTGGTGCGCCCTGCTGGTGCAAAGCTTAAGACCTTCGGTGGTCGTGCTAGTGGCCCTGCACCATTGGTTGACCTGTTCCAGTTTGTAGTCAGCAAGTTTAAAGAAGCTTCTGGTGAAAAGTTAACTAGCCTCCAGTGTCACGATATTATGTGCAAGATTGGTGAAGTAGTTGTAGTCGGTGGTGTACGCAGATCAGCAATGATTAGCCTGTCTAATTTGAGTGATGACCGCATGCGTCATGCCAAATCTGGGGCGTACTGGGAATCCAATGGTCAGCGTAACTTAGCGAATAACTCAGTCGCCTACACCGACAAGCCTGACTCTACATCATTCATGCGGGAATGGTTAAGTCTTGTTGAGAGTGGTACAGGTGAGCGAGGAATCTTTAACCGCCAAGCTGCACAGAATCAAGCAGCTAAAAATGGTAGGCGAGATGCCACCTATGAGTTTGGAACAAATCCGTCAATGGCGGCTTAGTGGGGAAACCCACTCCGAAGAATTGCGTTAATTCAGGGAACACCTCTACCTAGTAGAGACAATCCTGAGCGAAGCCTTGTATCGTAAGTTATAAGGAACGTGCAACGACTATCCCGCAAGGGAGTAGGGCATAAGCTAATGATGCTCGAAAAGCGTAACATCCTGAAAATTGGATGATGATATAGTCTGGACTATGCGGTGACGTATAGAAGTTCATAAGAGAACTGGTGAAAGTGTTGCGACTTTCATCGAACATAATCGGTTCAGAAATAATACTAAGACCTTACCAATTCTGCAATCTCACAGAGGTTGTAATTCGTTCAGGTGATACTGAGCAAGACCTTGAGCGTAAGATCGCAGTCGCCACAATCCTTGGGACTCTCCAAGCCACCTACACGAAGTTCCCCTACTTACGTAAGGTTTGGCAAGACAATACTGATGAGGAGCGTTTGTTAGGTGTAAGTCTAACTGGCATTATGGACAACCCTCTGACAACTACAGCTAACCCTGAGTTACCTGCATTGTTAGAACGTCTACGTGCCGTATCAGTAGAAGTTAACAAGGAGTGGGCAGGTAAGTTAGGCATTGCAGTATCTACAGCAATCACAGCAGTTAAACCGTCAGGAACAGTATCCCAACTCGTTAACTCTGCGTCAGGAATCCATGCGAGGCACAGCGAGTATTACATTCGCACTGTCCGTGGTGCATACAATGACCCCTTGACTCAGTTTATGAAAGATCAAGGAATCCCTTGGGAGCCTTGTGCCCACCAGCCCGACACTACAGTAGTGTTTTCTTTCCCTCAGAAGTCGCCTGAACAGGCAGTGCTAACTGAGAACACAACTGCTATTCAGCAGCTAGATACTTGGCTTGCTTACCAGCGTCATTACTGTGAACACAAACCGTCAGTGACCATCAACGTCCTTGCGGATGAATGGTTAGAAGTTGGTGCTTATGTTTACAAGAACTTTGATGAAATGAGTGGCGTAAGCTTCTTGCCTTACTCAGAACACATCTACCAACAAGCCCCTTATCAGCAGTGTGATAAGAAGAGGTATGAAGAGTTTCTAGCCCTTATGCCTGACGGTATTGATTGGTCAAAGCTTTCGGACTATGAGGTTGAGGACACTACTATAGGTTCTCAGACATTAGCTTGTTCTGGTGACTCATGTGAAATTGTTGACCTTGTATGAGCTTTATAAATTACTTTAAAAAATTGTACTGGAAGTGGCATTTACGCTACTGCATCTACACCTCTTCACGCGCTGTGGAGAGGATAGAGAAATCTATAAAAAAGGAGTTATTAAAAAATGGTAACAGCAACAAGTGACTCAACGGGATTACCAATCCGTACTAAAGCTAAGACCGACTCGTATGACGCAGGATGGGAGGCTTTATTCAACAAGTCTCCTGTTCCGTTAGGTGAGGACACTAGGCCCAAGGACGCTGTTAAACGTGGCCTTTCTAGTGCATGTGTAGAAGAGGAGTGGGACTGTAGAAAATGATGTTTATGATTGCGTTTGAAGAAATCATGGAAGGGTTTGGTTGCGACTTAAACACAGCAATTCAGTTATATCAAAGGGGTACAGTATGGGAAGACGAATAGAAGTTGACGAAGAATACTTTAAGATGATTGAAAAAGATTCCCATCTTTTAGAGTGTCTTATGTATTACGGTGTTGACACTTGGGATGAGTTTGAAAATGCTCTTGTCTTGTATGAAGAAGATAAAGATGAGGAGTATACATGAAAGGACAAGTAAGAGGTCTGGCCTTAGAGCTTTTGCGTCAAGACTGTGTAGATTGCCTAGTTGTGGCAGATGAATATGAAGGGTTAGAGTTTGACCCCGAACATATGAAATTAATAGATAAATCTGAAAAGGCTTGTCGTGCTTATGACGATGCTCTCCATAAGGGTGAAAGATGACCTCACCCTGCATTAGTATCTGTCACCTCAATGACGAAGATATTTGTGTAGGGTGCTATCGTTCTGGCAGTGAAATTACAGCTTGGAAAGATTTAGATAACGAAGCCCGTAAACAAATATCAATTAAGGCACAAAAACGTGAATTGATGTTAAATGTGCCTAAATCCCACTAACGTACCGTTACAGACCCTAAGAATATTATGATAAAAAGTAACCCCATACTGGGAGCTTCCTTTGGGATTTCCCAAGGACTCCTTTCGCATCTCGATAAGATTTTTCCAGACACACTACCAACCCACAGTATTACTGTAGAGGAACTTCGGTTCTTGCAAGGTCAGCGTAGAGTCATAGAGAAACTTAAAGAGCTTTCAGAAGAAGACTTTAATTATGAGGAGTAAACCAACGAATGTGTTTATTCGGTAGTTCAGAACCTAAACCTGCACCAGTTGCACCTGCCCCCGCAAAAGCACCTGCTAGTTTAGATTTATCAGACATGGAACAAACACCTTCAGCAATGCGGAAACGCAGAGCCAAAGGAAAACGTAGTGTCCGTAACAAAACATCTAGTACAGGACTCAGTGTTGGCGGCTCAAGCGCACCCAGTTTAAATATTCCCAGTAATGGAGGTAATAAATAATGTGTGGAGCAGGTGGCGGTAACAACAAAAGCAGTGGCGGTAATGGTAATAACAACAAACCAGCAGGGCCAAAGAAAGTAGTTAAGCCTGTTAACAAAGTAGATTATCAGGCTAGAGCTAAAGCTAACAAAAGCACAAACATTCCGATTTTATCAACAGTAATAAAAGACAAATATCGAAATGATGACGTAAGTTATAATCAAGCTTATTGGGCAAGCCAACGTGCATCTAACGTAAGTCAGGCTGACATGAAAGCAGAGCAAGACCGCATAGGCATGAAGAAAGCTTATAGCGGTGATCGTGTCCCAACTTCACTTCCAAACACAGGCCCACCATCCCAGAATTTTAGGGAAGGTACAACATCTGTTAACTCCCCTAAAGCAAAAGCACCTAATAGAATCGCCTTGACTACTGAAGCTTCAGAAGGTGGTAGCTCTGGTGGTGCAAACCAATCAACTGCTTCTTCAGGTGGTTCAGCAGGTGCAACAGGACAAGCTGCAAACCTAAAAAACATGCTTGCCAGTAAAACTAAACAAAAGCGTTTAGGCAAAGGCCGACTTAAGAATAAGAGTGTTGGTGTCGGTGGTGGCAGTGGCAGTGGCTACAACGGCTTAAATATCATTTCATAACAAAAGAGAAAAATTAGCTATGCTACCAACAACAGGAGCAGTAGCTAAACGCTATACACATCTTGAAAGTGACCGAACCTCGTTCTTAGATAGAGCAAGAGAAGTTGCTAAACTTACCATACCAACCTTAATGCCCCCAGAGGGTCATTCGGGTTCTTCTGTATACGCTACGCCATATCAATCTATTGGTGCTAGAGGTGTTAATAACTTAGCATCTAAGCTGTTAATGACACTTCTTCCCCCTAACTCCCCCTTCTTCCGTTTAACAATGGACGACTTTGATTTGCAGAGTCTTGCAGGGGATGATGCTAGGGGTAAGGTAGAGGAGGCATTAGCTCGTATTGAACGAGCAGCTATGCAAGAAGTAGAAGCTACGGCTGTTCGTGTCCCTGTTTTTGAGGCACTTAAGCAGCTTATAACTTCAGGTAATGTGTTAATTCACATGCCCAAGGATGGTGGAGTTCGTGTATTCCGTTTAGATAGATACGTATGTCAGCGTGACGCTATGGGTAATGTATTAGAGGTTATTACTAAAGAAACAGTAAGCCCCTTGATGCTCCCTGAAGCAGTCCAAGAACTACTAACAAAACCTTCAGAAGAGTCACAGCTTAAATCTATTGACCTATATACCAAAGTTTGCCGTGTAAACAAAAAATGGGAAGTGTATCAAGAAGTCGAGGGACAGATAATCCCTGACTCACGGGGTTCCTTTCCCTTAGATCAGTCACCCTTTATGGCATTACGCATGGTTCGCATTGATGGGGAGTCTTATGGTCGTGGTTATGTCGAAGAGTTTATAGGTGATTTAAGTTCACTTGAAACTCTGACCAAAGCTATTGTTCAGGGTGCAGCAGCCGCAGCTAAAGTCTTATTCCTAGTGAAGCCCAACGGTTCCACGAAGCAGAAAGTATTAGCTCAAACACCCAACGGTGGTATCGCTACAGGTGACGCTAATGATGTGTCTGTCTTACAGCTAGAAAAGTACAGTGACTTCCGTGTTGCTCAAGACACAGCAAGAGAGATTACAGAACGATTAGCATATTCGTTTCTTATGAACTCCGCAGTCCAGCGTAAAGCTGAACGTGTAACTGCTGAAGAAGTTAGATACATGGCTCAAGAGCTTGAGTCAGCTTTAGGTGGGGTTTACTCCATTCTTTCCCAAGAGTTCCAATACCCAATGGTCAAGTTGTTACTTGCCAGAATGGAAAAGAGTGGAAAGATGCCTAAGTTCCCTAAAGACACTTTGAAGCCTCAGATCGTAACTGGCATGGAAGCATTAGGGCGTGGTCAAGACTTAAACAAGCTATCACAATTACTTCAAATGCTACAGCCATTAGGCCCAGAGATACTACAGAGAGAACTAAACATTGACGATTATATCGACAGGCTTGGTGCATCTTTAGGTATTGATACAAGTGGCTTAATTAGGTCAGCAGAGCAGAAGGAGCAAGAAGCACAGGCTGAACAACAGATGATGCAGCAACAACAGATGATGCAAATGGCTGAGAAAGCTACAGGCCCAGTAGCACAAGGGTTAATGAAGCAACAGCAGGAACAGCAGCCACAGCAATAAATAATAACTACCTTTAATTGGAGACAGATAATAATGGTAGATGCAGTAAACACATTTGAAGAACCCGTTGAGGATGGTCAGCATACAGAAAATATGCTTAAAAAAGCTGAAGGTATTGATAACCCTGACGTATCAGACCGTCCTGAATGGCTCCCTGAGAAATTTAACACTGTTGAAGACATGGCTACTGCCTATCAAAGTCTTGAACAAAAGTTAGGTTCTAACGAGGAAGTAACTGAAGAAAGCGGTTTAGATGAGATTGCCGATGAACTAGAGGAAAGGGGTGTTGATTTTGACGCACTATCCAACGAGTTTGCAGAACAAGGTGGTCTAACTGAAGAATCATATGAAGCGTTACTAAAAGCAGGTATTCCACGCACTATGGTTGACCAATTTATCGAAGGTCAAAATGCAGTGGCAGGTCAGCTTCAACAACAAGCCTTTGAACAGGTTGGAGGTCAACAAGCATATGAAGATATGGTTTCGTGGGCTTCTGAAAGTTTAAATGAAGCTTCTATAGATGCGTTTAACAATGCAATGAATAGCGGCAACATAGAGACAGCAAATCTAGCAATACAGGGTCTGCAAGCACAGTACCGTTCTGTTAACGGCAATGAACCATCATTGGTCATGGGCGAGACTAAATCCGTAACAGGTGGGGTCTTTAACTCTGCCGCCCAGTTGACGCAAGCAATGCGCGACCCAAGGTACAGTTCTGACTCTGCATATCGACAGGAAGTAGCTTTGAAATTATCACGAAGCAACGTCCTTTAGATTCTCTGTCTCCGCAGTAATATTCCCACCAAGCTATTGCAGCCTCTGGTGGGTTTTTTTCGTTTAATGAAGCAAAAACTTTATTCCAAGTATCTATCGACCTTCTGCGGAAGACAATCTTTAAGGGAAAGGAAGTAAGAGTCTGCTGAGTAGAACAACTCTCAACAACTTAATACTTTTTTTAAATAGGTACATTTAACATGGCATTTCCAACAGACCAAACAACATCACGATTAGGCCAAGTCAACGCGGCAGGTGATGATCGTTCCTTATTCCTCAAGCTTTACGCAGGGGAAGTATTAACAGCGTATGAAGAGAAGAACGTCTTCATGCCCTTACACCGCACTCGTACTATTTCCAATGGTAAGTCTGCATCATTCCCATTAACTGGCACTGGTTCTGCAAAGTACCACACGGCTGGCACATTAATTCAAGCTGATGCAATCAAACACGGTGAGCGTATTGTTACCGTTGATGATTTGTTAATCAGCACACAATTTATTGCCAAGATTGACGAAGCAATGAACCACTATGACGTGCGTTCTATCTACTCGAAAGAGTCAGGTAACGCATTAGCTAATGTGTCTGATCGCAACATTGCTCGTATCATTGCTAAAGCAGCCACAATCACTACTTCTTCTTTAGCAGCTACAGCGTTTGGCGCTTCTTTTGCAGATGAGGTTTACACTGCTAACTTCAACATTGGTACTACTACTGCACATGCTTTAGACGGTGCTAAGATTGTCGCTGCTATCTATGCGGCTCTTGAAGAGTTCGATAAGAAAGACATTGGCGGTGATAAGGTTTGTGTACTACCACCTGCCCAATACTACGCTCTATTGAACGTGCCTAGTGTTGCTAACGCTGCATGGTTAAACCGTGACGTGGGTGGTGAAGGTTCCGTAGCTTCAGGCGTGGTTCCACAGGTCGGTGGTGTTAAGATTATGATGAGTAATCATCTACCTAGCACTAACCAATCTTCTGCTTCTGGTGACGTTGAGCCAATAACTTCTACACGTACTGCCGCATATCGTGGTAACTACGCTGCTTTACGTGGTTTGATCTTCTCACAGGACGCTGCCGCAACTGTTAAGTTGCTGGACTTAGGCGTTGAGTCTGAGTATCAGATTGATCGTCAAGGTACATTGATGGTTGCTAAGTACGCTATGGGTCATAACATCCTACGCCCTGCTTGTGCCATTTCTTTGAACGCTGTGTAAGCAGTCTAGTTCTAACCCAAAGGTGGGGAGATTAACTTCTCCCTGCCTTTTTTTTCATTTTAAAAAGGGCTACCAATGACTCCCACAACAAAACTGGAAGCTATTAATACTTTACTGGCAACGATTGGTGAATCCCCTGTGAACTCTCTAACTTCAGGTTTAATTGAAGCTAGTGCTGCTGAACAGACGCTAGATAATGTAAGTCGAGATTTCCAATCACAAGGGTGGTCTTTTAACACTGACCTTACCTTTCAGCTTTCACCAGACGCATCAAATGAACTAGCACTTCCTGCTAACTGTTTGCATGTTGACACCATTCATACACGCATGTCCTCAGATACTGACCTTGTTCAGCGAGGTATGAAGATGTATGACCGTATTAAAAACACTTACGCCATTGGCGTGGCTGTAGAAGTTGACATAGTAGTGCTGTTAGATTTTGAAGAGATGCCAGAAACAGCCAGACGCTACGTAGCTATCAGAGCAGCGCGTGTTCTACAAGACCGTGTACTTGGTTCAGAGTCACTACATTCTTTCAACGCCCGTGACGAACAGGTTGCTTGGAATAATCTATTACAGAATGAATCTGACGTACAGGACTTAAATATATTCGACAACTATGAGACTAATTATATAGCTCATTATTACAGGTAGGTGGTTTAACTATGTCTTTAGTATCGGGTTCAATCCCCAATCTCCTCAACGGTGTCTCGCAGCAGCCTCCGAGCCTACGACACCCAAGCCAAGCCGAAGTACAAGAGAACGGATTATCTTCAGTTACAAGAGGATTGGAAAAGCGGCCTTGTACTGAACACGTAGCTAAACTTACTAGCAGCCTTGCAGGTACTACCGCCTTTCTACACCCTATTAAATACTCAAGTACGGAAGATTACACAGCCGTGTTTAGCAGTTCAGGGATTAAGGTATTTGACCAAGCAGGTACAGAGCGAACAGTTAAGGATAGCGCAGGTAATACACTTACAAGTCTTCCAACATACCTTACTGGAGTTACAGACTTTAATGCCAATGTTAACGCTGTGTCGGTAGGAGACACTACTTTTGTAGTTAACAAATCTAAGGTTGTAGCTCTTGATTCGTATACTCCTACAGCACGACCTAACGAAGCTATGTTCTATGTACGACAGGCTGACTACGGCCTTACATATAAAATTACAGTGGGCAGTGCTACAGCTACTTACACAACTCCTGATGGTTCATCATCCGCACATTCTGCTCAGATTGGTACGGACTATATAGCTACTCAGTTATTTAACAACTTATCTATTTCTTCCCCTTTTGTTAAAGAAAGAATTGGCTCAGTGATCTACGTTAAAAACCCTTCTGCTGACTTCACAATCACATCTAGTGACGGTGCAGGTGACAGATTCCTATACTCCTTTAAAGGCCAGACGATTGACTTTAAGAACCTTCCTCGTAAGGGTAAGGTAGGCTTTAGAATTAAGGTGGCAGGTAGTAACGAAAAGAAGCAGGATGACCATTATGTACACCTAACTCAAGGTGACAACACTAACAACGAGTTAATATGGAAAGAGACTGTAGGTGGTTTTGCAGTAGATGGGTCAGCACTAAAGAACCGCATAAACGCACTAACTATGCCCCACAGTCTTCGTAAAGAAGTTAACGGTACTTTTACCTTTGCACCTTTAACGTGGGATGACCGAGAAGCAGGAGATGAGGATACTAACCCTGTACCTTCTTTTATCGGCTACAAGATTAACGATATATTCTTTCACCGTAACCGTTTAGGTTTTCTTGCAGATGAGAACGTAATCTTCAGTGAAGCAGGAGAGTTCTACAACTTCTTCCCTAAGACTGTATTAACTATTCTTGATTCTAACCCGATAGACGTGGCTGTATCTAACAACCAAATCTCTATCCTAAAACACGCGATTCCATTTAACGAATCCTTGTTGATCTTTTCTGACTTGACGCAGTTCATGTTGACAGCTTCAGAGCTATTAACACCTGACACTGTGCATATAGATGTATCTACTAACTTTGAAGCTAACCTTACTGCTAAACCAGTAGGCGCAGGTCGTTATGTATTCTTTGGGTTTTCCAAGGGTAAGTGGGCAGGTATCCGAGAATACTACGTAGAGCAGTCTTCTGAAACTAATGATGCGGCTGACGTATCGGCTCACGTACCTAACTACATCGAAGGTAACATCCGAAGTCTTGCAGCTTCCTCTAACGAAGATATGCTTTTGGTACTGACAGATGACAAACCCAACTCAGTGTTCGTTTACCGCTACTACTGGCGGGGTGAAGAGAAACTACAATCAGCTTGGTCTGAATGGAAGTTCTCAGGAGTAGTACGCTCCACAGCATTTAACGGCTCAGTGATTAAGCTGGTGGTTGAATACAGTGATGGTCTGTACTTAGAAAACCTCAGTCTAGCTAACGATAGTGCAAGCACTGATATGGTCTATACTTCTACATTAGGTAACTATGCAGGTGGTGCAGTTTTATTAGACAGGCGTTATAAGATAGCAAGCAGCACCCTACCTTATACAGACAGCAACACTATATTTGTTAACAACACTGGCTCCATACGCTCACAGTCAGAAGCCCTAGCAGATTATGCAGGTGGTGCTGTGATTTACGCAGGTATACCGTACACCTTTAAGTATAAGTTCAGTGAGCAAATCTTAAAGCAAGACAACAAGGCAGTAACTACTAACAATCTTCAGATCAGAACCTTCCATATAACTTATAACGACACAGCCTACTTTAAGGTTGAAAGCGAACCTACAGCACGTCCAGTGTATATTAGGGAGTTTAACGGAAGAATTATCGGTGGCTTAAACAACCTATTGGGTCAAGCTAACCTTGATGAAGGTACATATCGCGTTCCTATAAATACAAACTCTAAGTACGTCAATGTGACAATTACTTCAGACAGTTATTTACCGTGTGTGTTCCAAAGTGCTGAGTACGAAGGTTTCTTAACTCAAAGAACGTCAAGGATTTAACGCTTATGGCCCACTACCGAGAGGCTACAGAACAGGATGTTCAAGAACTTTCAGAAAAGATGCGTGAGGCAGATGCTATTGAAGTAATGGCCTCCAATGGCTTAACGCCTTTAGAAGCTTTAACACAAGGCTTTGAGTTATCTGAAAGTCTTGCAATCATCCATAAAGATGAACTCATAGGTATGTTTGGAGTTGCAAAGGTCGGGGAGGACATTGGTTCTCCTTGGATGCTTGGCTCAGACAAAATACCAGAGATAAAAAAAGACCTTTTAACACAAGCCCTAGATTGGGTAGTGGAAACCAACAAGCAGTACCCCCTCCTCGTTAACTATGTTGATGCTCGTAATAAAGTAGCAATCAGATGGTTAAAGTATTTAGGTTTTAACTTCGTTAGAAAAATACCTTACCACGGGACAGGGCGTGTACCTTTTTATGAATTTGTAAGGATTGATGCTGATGTGTGATGCAGGAACAATACTGTCTGCTATGACTTCCATTGTTGCAGCAGATGAACAACAACAACAAGCCCAACGTAATGAGGCTTCGGCAAACGCTGCCTACCTAAATGACGTAAGGCAACTTAACTTAAGACAACGTGAAGAACAAGAAGCTGAGTCCCAACGTGGAATGGAAGCAGACATTCAAAGCATGAAAGATGTTTCTACAGCTAGAACCGCTTCAGGTGAGTCGGGTGTATCTGGTCTATCCGTAGATGCGCTTATGACCGACATAATGCGTCAAAACTTATTTGACGATACCAAGGCCGACTCCAACCTTTCATCTACTGAAGCACAAATAGCGCAGCAGAAGAAAGGAGCAGAATCGGGGCGGCAATCCCGCATCAACTCAGTACCATACCCAAGCTTTGCAGCTACTGCCTTACAAATTGGTGGTAGTGCCTATGAAGGTGGCTACTTTAAGGGAACAGACCCTTACAAAGCCCGTATAGCTAAACTATAACATAAGGAGTTTTCGCTGTGGCGAGACAACGTGTACAGACCAAATATGCAGCTAATCAGGTGCGCCTGACCCCTCAAGCATCCCCAGTAAATACTTACGTACAACCTGCTCGTAACGACCAGATTAGTAAGGCATTAGATGCAGTAACGGGTAATGTTAGTCGTGCAGCCGCTAAAACAGACAGGGCTAAAGAGCAATCAAAGTCTGCTGAATTTCAAATACAAAAGTTAATGGCGGTGGAAGCTGCTTACAATGATGGAAGCTTGGGCGATTGGGCGACAGTCAGTAAAGGTTTTTCACTAGCTAACGACCCTCAGTATGGCCCTGCATTGCAGGTAGCATACAACCAAAAAGTAGGAACTGAGGCAGGTATTAATGTACAGTCTGAATTGTTTAAATGGGACAGTGAAAACCCTAATTTAAGACAAAGTGACCCAGTAGCCTACAGTGAGCAGTTAGATGCCATTACAAAGCAATTACTGACACAACACTTAGGGCCAGATTCCATAGACGCAGTTGGCTACCAATCTGCTATACGTACTCAAGTGAACGCTGCCCAGAACCAACTTAAGAGCCAACAAGTCTCTGAGTATAAAGTTGTACAAGCTCAACTTCCTTTAGAAAACTTCTTTACTCAATTAGGTGCAAATGTAAATGTTGCACACTTAGGGTCAGCAGGACTTACTAATGCGGAACGTACATCTGCGATTGGTGAAGCTGTGTCTCAAACACTACAAGCAACATTCGGAACTAATACAATACCGCCAAAAGCACTTAATGGAGCTACAACTGACTTCCTAATCACACTGGCAAATGAAAACAAAAACTTAGACCTACTAGATATTGCAAAGACTATTAGCACTGGTAATGGTGGGTTCTTGTACGGTATTCAAAGTGAAAAGAAGAAACTACTTGCTGCCCAAAGAACCCTAGCAAGCCAGTTGAGTAGTGAAGATGCAGTTGCTTACGCACAGAAAAACCGCAAAATGGCAATCGCTAAAGATGATTACCAAGAAGCTGCTTTTCAGTATTACAACATACACGGTGACTTTGAAGATTTTGACGGCCCAGAGTCTAGTCAAGGTATGGGTGCTTACGATATTAGTGTAATTCAAAAAAGAATTGCTGATTTTAAAGAAAGCCCAACGCTCACTCAAAATGATTACGAAAACTTCTACAATCAGTTTAGTAGTGTAACTGAGCTAACTCCCGACAGGGCACAGGAAATGCTCGAAAAAATGACTATAGGGAGCATGGCAGAATATCGTTTAGCCAAGGCAGCAATGGGTGACGTTATTAATAAGCGTGGTTCAGTGTTTACAGGTGACTCGTACAAAGCTGCTTCATCTATTATAGATAAAAAATACGGTATTGACCCTCAAAAGAATATAAGTATCTCTAGTATTAGTCTTGCGGCTCAAGATGAGTTTAACATGTCAAAAGCTGACTTTAAGCAAAGAGTAACATCATATGTTGTAGACCAACGCACCCTTGATAAAGCCTTAAAAGTAATTGGCGAGGAGGACTTAAGTGGAACGTCCTTGCATCTACTTGATTATGAGGTGAAGTACAGGCTCTACAAGCAAGCAGCAAAAGACGCTGTTGAAGCAAACGCAACTGATATAAATAGTAAAACAAACAATTCCCAAGCTCAGGCTACAGTACCTCAAGTGGGTACTACCGTAGTTATTGGTGGTCGGAACGTAACTGTTACACAAACAACAGCATCACAGTAGGAGGCAGACAGATGACATACGAATATGATCTTGGGGGTGTAACACACACCACAAGCAAGCTATTAACCGAACAAGAGATTGAGTCTGCTGTACTCCAGTACGAAAACTCAGGTATTTTAGACCCTGAAGCTCAAAGGCAGGAACAACAGTCTTACCAAATGAACACCCAAAACAAGGGTCTTCTTGATGCTTACCGCATGGTTTATAACAGGGAGAACGAAAAGGCGTTTGAAGGTACTGATGCCGAACTGACTGACGCATACTACGAAAGAATGAGGCACTTTGAAGGTAGCTTTGACGAATTAGGTGGACTCCTGTTCCGCTTAAACGGTGACTACTATTCTGAGGAAGAGAAGGGTGCCCTTGGAGCTATGTGGCATAACTGGGAAAAAACAGTACCTTTCTATAGCGACAAAGATCAATTTTGGAAAGGTATAGGAGATTATTCAGAAGCTTCAGCTACTGATATTCTAGGTACTTGGGCACCTCTAGCTGCTTCTGTAGCAACTTTAGGTTTTGGGGCACCTGCTGCTGTAGCAACCAGTAAAGCAGGTCAAGAAGCAGCTAAAGCTGCCGTAAAATGGCAGTTAACTAAATACTTAGGAAATCACTTCTTACAAGGCGTAAAGCAAGCTGCTCCTTGGGCATTAGGTAATAGTTTAGCCCTACAAAATGTAAAGACTGACTTAGGCGTAATTGATGGTACTTCGTTAGAGCAGACCGCTATGGATGTTACCATTGGTAGCTTTGTAAACGGTTCACTTTCGACAACCTTCGGAGGCGGTAAAATAGCCTTAAGTAAAATGGGCGACAAAGGAGTAGACCCTAAAACACCTAAGACAAAAACACCTAAAGACCCAAAAGGCACCCCTCTGACACCTGAAGGTGAAGCACAGACCTTTGCAGCAGCCAGCAAGTTTATGGACGACATGGCTGACCCTTCAGTAAAAAATCAAGAACGTGTTGATAGCAGAAATGCTTTTCTTGATTCTGTGGCTGAAGCTACGTTAGAGAACATACAAAAAAGCTCTAAGTCAGGGCAACGTATTACGCAAGAACAGGCTAGACAAAACGCTTTAGACCGTCTTACAGAATTAGGTGTAAAGGACTTTACTCCATTAGAGATATTAGGAAAGCTTAAAGACCTTCCTGAATCCCACGGTAACTTTTCAAGCTTTGCGGCTTTGGCTGTAGATATTGAAACAAGCCTGTATAACAGTTGGGCAAAGGCATACAAAGAGGGAACACCATCTATGGATGCTTTTTCTATGTACAACGATGCTGTAGGTGTAGCTTCAAGGTATTCAGGCGAAGCTGCTAGGGCACTCAACTATCAAAAAGCTAGGGCACGTCTTAAACCTAATGAATTAGCTGAAGTGTTAGAAAGTATGTCTAGTACGCATACTGCTGCCGAAGCTAGAGATGCCTTTGAAGCACTAAGTAATGCTAGGTGGGGCACTCAAAGAACTGGGGCACAAAGAGCTTTAGGCGTAGCAGAGTCAGCAGTAGATGTTATTAGTGAGTTGCGTACTTACAACCTACTTTCTGCTGCTTCAACTATGACTGTAAACACCTTTTCAGGCTATTTACATATGAACCAGCTATGGCTTCAAAAGTCGTTAGGCGGTGTCACTAGCCTAAATGGGCGTGAGTTATCTGAAGGTCTACTTCAAGGTGTAAACATGCACCGTAACTTACTTCAAACACTTTCTTATATGGCAAGGGCTGTTAACTCATCTAAAGGCTACATTGACCGTCAAAGGTCTTCAGCAGAGCTTGGGGATAGAGGTAACGACATAGCAGTAGGCAACCGAGACTTCCAGATATTTGGAGGCGGTAAGGATGGAATAGCAAAGCAAGAGGGTGAGTCTGCTGCCATGTATGGAGCTAACATCCTTGGCAACATATGGAGAGCATTAGGTAAGCGAGGAATTGCTGGAACTGATGAGTGGATTAAACACGCACAGTTTAGGACTGAACTGCAAAACCTAGTAGTTGCTCAGTTACAAAAGGACGAAGGACTAAGCTTTGGACAGGCATATATTAAATCAGAAGGTGTGGTTAATAAGCTTACAAAGCAGCAAATAGACAATTCTATGAATGGCACTATGTCCCGCAACCCTTTAATTGCCAAAGCACTCGTTAGTGCCCGTGAAGTTGCCTTTCAGAATGGCTTTAGAAGTGACCCCGCAGGTGCTATAGGTAAAGCAGCTAATGACTTTATCCATACAGGACAAATAGCTGGTAAACAGGCTTTGCCTACATTTCTTACCAAGCTTGTCGGTAACGCCATAACTCCTTTTGTGCGTACACCATCTAACATTTATAGTCACTTAGGTGAAATGACTCCAGTGTTGCAGATGTTTAGTAAAACCATGAGAGACACAATGGAAGCAGGAGGCCCACGGGCCAGAGAAATGGAGAACAAAATCTTATTCGGCACTGTGTTGTGGGCTTCCGCAGCTACAATGGCTATGACGAATATGACTTCAAACTCTGGTTCAGGTAGTAAGGGACAACGCAATGTAGAAAAGGCAGTCAATGGTACTGGCTACGCTATTGTTCTTGATGACGGAACTCGTTATAACATAAGAAAAGGCGACCCATACGCTAAACCTTTATTAATTATGGCTCGTATCAAAGATGTATTTGAGTACGGGGATGAAAAGGAACAGAGTGAATTAATAGGTTCTCTAGTAGTAGCTACTATTAAGTCTATGGCAGAGATGCCTACACTTACAGGTGCAGGTGATGTAGTTGCTCTTTTAGATGAGCAATCAGCAGGTGATGCAGTTACTAAGTTTGGTAATAATTATGCAACATCCTTTTTGCCTTACACACGTATGATTAGAGAGTTGTTGGTAGAGTCAGGAAACGATGTGCTGATACCCGAAGTATTAGATTTGTATGATGTGCTGCAACAGCCTCATGCTTTTAATATAAATGGTAGGCCAGACAATGTTAAACGAGATGCCATATTTGGAACTCCTGTAGTTCGTAATCCTTATGCCTTTACTCCTATGAGTGGCATTGAGGTATCTAAAACATCCAAAGACCCCGTTCTATTAGAGTTGAAGCGTCTTCATATTGGTATAGAAGCACCCCCTAAAGCAATAGATGGGGTGGCTATGACTGACTATAAGGTAGATTTAAACTCTAACCAAAATGTCTATGACTTGTATCAGGAGTTGGTAGGTACAGTGGTTAATAAGGAAACTGGGCTAGACCTTTACGGAAGTCTGGAAAACCTGTTTAAGACCAGTGATTATCAAGTCAACATGAATGACGATTTGCTAACTTACGGACGAAGAAGTCAAGGTCTTAAAGCTAAAGCCGTTGAAGACGAGGTAGCTCTTTTTAGACGCAAGTATGCACTTGACGCTCTTAGGGTTCGTTTAGGCGCAGATCACCCGTTTATGGTAGAACACTCTAGGGTTAATGGTCTTGACGCATTATCTGGTGCAGGTGCTAGTAAAGCAACGGCAGCACTATACTTTCCTTTTAATAAAGAACAGTAAACCTACATCTACTAATCCTCAATCTAATTTCAATAAATAGGGCCAATACCTATGGCATATAGCTACATAGAGTATACTGCGAATGGTAGTACAACTACTTTCTCCATTCCGTTTACTTACACACAACAAGCGGATGTTGCTGTCTTTGTTGGCGGTACATCCACATCCTTTACTTTTGCTTCTGCAAGCACCGTATCTTTATCTACTGCACCTGCTAATGGGGTTATAGTTCGTATTGCACGTACTACACCTATTACTACACGCGCAGTAGACTTTAGTAACGGTGCTATCCTGACTGAAAGTGACTTAGATAATTCAAACATTCAGGTCTTTCAGGCGGCTCAAGAAGCTATAGACACTGCGGCATCATCCATCTTTAAAACAGCAGATGGTAAGTTTGATGCTCAAAGTCGAGTTATTAAGAACGTAGCTGACCCTGTATCAGCGCAAGACGCTGTGACTAAGACTTGGGCAGAAACCGCTTCTACTTCACAGCTTAGTCAAGCAACCGCACAAGCAGTTATTAGTACAACTAAAGCATCTGAATCTAGTGCATCTGCAACAGCGTCAGAGGCTAGTAAAGTTGCTTCTGCTGCTAGTGCAACTGCTGGTGCTGCAAGTGCCGCAACCGCAACTACCCAAGCTGCTTTAGCAACTACAAATGGCGCAGCACAAGTTGCCCTCGCTACAACGCAAGCTGGACTAGCAACTACTAACGGTGCTGCACAAGTAGCCCTTGCGACTGCTCAGAAAACTATAGCAACCACAAAAGCTTCAGAGGCTAGTGCATCTGCAACAGCTTCAGAAGCCAGTAAGGTATCTAGTGCTTCAAGCGCAACTAGCGCAACTGCTAGTGCTGCAACTGCGACTACTCAAGCTGCTTTAGCCACAACCAATGGAGCAGCGCAGGTTGCTCTTGCGACTACTCAAGCTGGCCTTGCGACTACTAATGGTGCAGCACAAGTTGCCCTAGCTACTACTCAAGCTGGCTTGGCGACTACAAACGGTGCAGCGCAAGTTACTCTGGCGACTGCTCAGAAAACTATAGCAACCACAAAAGCATCTGAGTCAGCAGCAAGTGCCACCGCATCTGCCAATAGTGCCGCATCCGCAGCAGCAGCGTTTGACTCGTTTGACGACAGGTATCTAGGGGCTAAAGCATCTGAACCATCCGTCAATAATGATGGTGATGCCCTCGTTACTGGCAACCTCTATTTCCTCACTGGCACAGGTATGCAAGTCTACGATGGAGCTAACTGGATTGCAGCTAGTTCATCTGGCAACGTGTCGCTTTATTCCTACGAATACATTGCCACCGCAGGACAGACTTCATTCTCAGGCGCAGACGTAAATGGTCAGACTCTAAGCTACACAGCGAATAACATTCACGTTACCTATGGCGGCTTGGATATTCCTAAAGCAGACTATGTGGCGACCAACGGAACTACAGTTGTCTTAGATGATGGTGCTGTGGTCGGTACGATTGTACGCATTGTCGCTTTCCAATCCTTTGTCGTAGCTAACACCTATACACAGGCGCAAGCTGACGCACGTTATAAAGCTATCGGTGCGAGTGAAGGTGGGCCTAGCTTGGGCCTCAATTCCATTATTAGGACTAACGCCCAAGTCATCAACGAGGACATAACCATTCCTGCTAATACTAACGGAAGTACCATAGGCGATATTACTGTAAATGCGGGAAAAACCGTGACAGTAAGTAGCGGCTCAACATGGGTGATTATCTAATGAGTTTAATCAAGGCAAATAATATAACCAATACAACAGGTGGCATTCCTACTGTGAAGTCACAGCAGCTAATACCGACAGCTTGGGTCAATTTTAATGGCACAGGTACAGTGGCAATCCGAGATTCTGAGGGCGTAAGTTCAATTACAGACTCAGGTACTGGTGATTATAGAGTAACTTTTACATCAGCAATGGCTAATACTAATTACGCCACTATACTAGGTGGCAACAGGAATAATGCCAACGGCAGCTTTATAATTTCTGGGTCTGAAAATGTTAACTATGTACAAATAAAAACTTGGAACATTGCTACTACAGCTACAGATTGGTTAGCACCATGTGTGGCAATCATGGGAGGCCAAGCATAATGTCTACAATCAAAGCAAACACCCTCCTGCACTCAGACGGAAGCACAACGACTCAGCCTAGTATTCCAGCGTTAGATAAGCGTATGGCAAAGGCTTGGGTCAACTTTAATGGCACAGGTACAGTTGCCATACGAGATTCTGAGGGCATATCAAGTATTACAGATCTAGGGACAGGAGAGTATCAAGTTATCTTTACTACGGCACTGGCTAATGCTAACTATTGCCCTCTATTGTCACTAAATTATGACTTAGATGAAACTCCCTTCACATATGAACACCTAGCTGCGTCATACAAAATAGGACTGTACGCTGGTGGTTATTCAGATCGGTCAGGTGTTTACTCAGCAGTCTTAGGAGGCCAAGCATAATGACTACTCAAATTAAAGGAACAAACCAATGAAAATTATCTATCAAAACGTAGACGGACGTGTAGCCGTAATAACCCCCGCAGCTAACTGTTCCTTAACTGATGCACAGACTGCTTTAAAAGACGTACCTACAGGCTTGAAGTTTAAGATTGTAGCTGACGATGTAGTACCCTCAGACCGCACATTCCGTAACGCTTGGGCAGTGGACGAGGCTACGTTAACGGATGGGGTAGGTGCGTAATGGCTACAGTAATAAGTGGTTCTACAGGGATAACTTTACCTGACAACGGCTCGTTATCCACCAGTGTTGCAGGGGCTATGGTAATAGATTCGGCTGGTAGAGTGACCACTCCAAATCAGCCAGCTTTTAGTGCTGGCAGGGGCGCAGGTAACGTAGCTGTTAACACAGTTTATGTATGTGAAACTGTGCGTTTCAATATAGGTAGTCACTATAATAACTCAAATGGAAGGTTTACTGCGCCAGTTTCTGGAAGGTATCACATAAATGTTAACTTAATGTGTAACGACATTACACAAAACAATAAACACTACCACTTACGGATTAATGGCTCTGAATATCAAAGGGTTTATAGCACTAACGGGGGTGCTTATCATCACCGATGGAACTGGCATGGAGTAATATCGTTACAAGCTAATGATTATGTAGATATATTTTCAAATGTCGTAGTGTTGTACGGAGGTAATGCTTTGTACAGTGATTTCTCAGGCTACTTACTAGGATAATAAAGGACAAACTAATGAACATAACAATCACATTAACAGCAGCACAAGAGAAAGGTTTGGCCTACGTTGCAGAGTCACCTCAAGAGTGGGCAGAGAACGCAGTACACAACCGATGCGCTATTGCTATGAATGAAATCTACGACATAGAAGTGGCTCGTATGACAGCAGACCCTAGCATCACCAGCATACCAGCAGATAAAGATGCAGTTGTACTCGCAGCAAATGTACAGACAGCAGCACAGCGTAATGCCGCAGCAGGAGAAATCTAATGATTACAGTAGACATGACAAAAGCCAAAGTCATTGCACATGACGCTCGTAGAGCAGCACGAAACGCAGCCTTTGCACCCTTAGACATCAAGGCCACAATCCCTGCGGAGAGTGAAGCAGCCGAAGCAGCAAGGGCAACCATTCGCACAACCGATGCAGCATTGCAAGTAAGCATGGATGCAGCTAGTGATGCGGATGCGTTGAAGGCTTTGATGCCAGCAGGAGAGTAGACGATGACAAAAAGTGCAACAAGAGAAGCGGCTGACGAAGTTTCGGCTCCCATTGCTAGCCCTGTGTTTACAGGCAACGTGGGCATTAACAATAGTTCGCCTACGCAGCGTCTCGAAACAAACGGCAATGCTCAGTTTAATATG
>Ga0209603_1000859_pt1 | contig 34404 bp, 45 predicted proteins | sample COGITO_mtgs_1206_FD_184812 | JGI IMG/M metagenome (GOLD analysis project Ga0209603, IMG submission 184812) | Pelagic marine microbial communities from North Sea - COGITO_mtgs_120607 (SPAdes) (version 2) | ecosystem: Environmental > Aquatic > Marine > Epipelagic ... | reverse complement strand
GGGGGGTGAATAAGCATAACTCCTCTTAATACATTCACTATGATGTGTAATAGGGTGTAAAGACTTCTCTTCATAGGGGTAAGAGTTCGTGTATGGGGGTGGATATGGCGTAATCATCTCTCAATACCTCTTGAAACCCTGTTATGAGTCCCCAAACACCTCTCTTTTTAGGGGTATAAATAAGAAACCGATTTAAATCGCTATTTTTTAATCTATGCCTTCATTGAACCAAGCTGTCCGTAACTGTGCATGGACCATCCGTTTGACTAAGCTGACACTCTTCAAGATGGAACATGCCATGGTTTACTAAGCCGAGCCAATGAAAAATAATTAGAAATAATGCTTGACGAACGCTTGCTATTAAGGTATAATATCACTGTTGATAACTAATAAGGGTTCTTCCTATGGCTTATGCTCCTCGCTCTACTTACTACGATCAAGACGCTACTATTATTGGTTCATTCCGTGAGAGTGATCATGGTCACCTCTTTGAGTTTAGCGTGAATGATGAGCCTGATCCTACTTACTTTGTCAGTGCTATACAGTTCCCTCATAAGGTATGGGTTGGTGATGGATGGAGGTATGGTCGAGTGTTAAAGACTGTTGCTTATATCGTCACTGATGAGAATGCTGATGGTACTCCCCATGTAGATAAGTGGGCTATCAATAATCATAACGCTTATAAGGCTGCTTAAAAGAAACCAGAGGGTTCCACATGTATTTTATTGAAGGGCGTCCACGTCACCGTGCTATTGTTGAGGAGTATGTCAGCAGTCTTATGGTATCATTAAACATTCATCGCTTTACCTCTCGGGCAGTTAATATCGAATTCTTAAAGACGCTTGATGGTGATGCTCAGGGGCTATGTAATGGCGATAAGCAGGTTGCCCTGATTAGTATCAATAAGAGTATTCCATTCCTAAGGCAGATGCAGGCGTTGGCTCATGAGATGGTACATGCTAAGCAGTTCTTACGAGGCGAGCTTGGTCATAAGGGTAGTGATCTGAGATGGAAGGGTATGTCAGCTGCGAAGGTAGCGTATATAGATCAGCCTTGGGAAGTCGAAGCCTATAGAATGGAGAGAGACTTATTCTTAGATTGTTTTCCTTTCGATCTATATAACTAAACGGTATGACCTTGCCGTTTATCATAACGAAATAACCTGAAAAAAGAAGAAATAGTTCTTTACTTTGTCACGCATATCCAGTATAATAGCTGTATAAATTGAGATAGAGAGATGACTATGAGTATTGAAAGAGAAGCGTATAATGAACAGATGTGGGAGCAGCGTGCTAACGGCATCCCGACTATCACCTTCGAAGCGTGGTTAGCTAAGAAGAAAGCTACTGCTGAGTTCTTTAAGAACTGGAATAGCGTCAAGGCTGAGTCAGCTGAGATGGTTGCTGAGGCGATGTGCTCATGAGTGATTTCAATACAGCGTGTAACGAGCTGATCGTTGCTATTGGTGATGACTATAAGCGTTGGAGACTGCGTGGTGATTACTACTCTGATGAGTCTATTGCTAAGTTCCGTGAGGAACTCACCTTGAATCCTGGACGTAAGTATATGAAGGTTACCAATGAAGAGGTGCGTGACTGCGGTCGTATCGCCTCTCGTGTATGGGGCTTTATAATGCTTGAAGATGATAAGAAGTTTAAGAAGGGAGATATCCTAATGGCTGCTGGCTATAATGCGCCTGCTCGTAACAAGCCTCGTGGTAATATCTTCACTGGCTATGACGTAAGATGGACTGGTCCAAACTACCTATAGGAATATGATTATGAAGAGTTCAATAGTGAAAGCGATTAACAGTATCTCCTCTATGGATGAGATGAATGCAGTGATTGATATGATTAAGATCAAGCAAAAGCAACTGCGCTCAAAGGATATCAACTCTGCCAAGATGGCGCTAAGAGTAGGGGATAGTGTTATACTACCTGATAGTAAGAAGCTGGCTGGTAAGGTCGGTGAGTTACTTGAGTTAAGACGTACGAAGGCGACAGTGTCATTTGGCGGTGATCGTTGGACCGTGCCTATTAGCATGTTGAGAGGAGCATAGATTATGTATGTTATTAAGAGTACGAAGGGTAAGTATCCTATAGAGAGTGATGAGTCTATAGTGATGGTAGGAGGCACGTATATGTATGAGAGTGAAGAGGCTGCGTATCGTGCTATGATTGCTGTTGGTCGGACGGGTATGATAGTCGAGGAGCTTGGTGTCGAGCCGACCGTGCCTGACTACTATGGAAGCTGATCGGTTTTAAGTGGCATATTAATGGGGAAAAGGGGGAGTCGGTATGGGTATGGGGTATAGAGCCTAACTCAATTTTAAGCGTTTTAAAGCCACCCCCCATATAGATACCCCCCCCCTAAAAGCTGAGTCCGAAAAGCTACGAGTCTAAAAAAAAATATCTGCTGCAAAATATAGTCGTTTTTAGGTTGCGTGAAAATAATTAGAAATAACCCTTTACTTCTCTGATTGGATATAGTATAATAGCGGTATTGATTAATTGATTGGAAGAACCCTATGAGTAATGAGTTTATGGAACGTAAGGAAGATGAGATGCTAATGGATGTGCTTGATATGACAGTGTCTGACCTTCTCGCTGAGCTGAAAGACAGTGACCTTGGTCCACTACTTGACAGTATGATTGATCAAGTAGTAAAGGATCGTATTGAGTATATGGTATATCAGGAAGCAGGTTAATGACTAGTATAGACACCGAAGATTACTGTGCATTCTATGATCATATTCAAGATGATTATTACAGTAATAACAGTGGTCTTCGTGAGTTTCTTGATGACGTAGTTACACTTGATGAAGAGAATGGTAGTGATTATGCGCAGGATATCTATAGAGCAGTTGATGCAGTGGTTCTTGCTAAAGTTCAGAAGATGATGAAGGAAGCTAACAAATGATTACAGAATGGTTAGAATACGTCAGTATGGTAAATGGTACAACTCCTCACTCTCTTGACTATAATAGAGATGGTCTTTGCGAGTGTGGGTTACTTACAAGTGATTGCCCAGATTCTTACACTCATATGAGTCAGGGGTATTAAGATGGAAGACTTGGTGTGGTGGAAAGAAGTAACTGATTGGCAGTATCCAAATCATACTTATGGTCTCAATCGTGCTGGGCATATGGTAGCATATATCAAAGCGAGTGATGGTGAGATGGTAGTGATGAAAAAACCGTCGAAGCAATTTAGTAAAAGTCGTAGAAAATTCCAGAAGGTAAAAATATGAGAATGTTAAGAGATAACGTATTAGTTCAAGAGATTGATACTAACGAAAAGCAAACGGCTGGAGGGATTATCCTTACCACGCCTCAAGATAAGAAAGGCTCAGCGCCTGCGTTCGTGATAGCAGTTGGACCTGACGTTACACAAGTCAAGGCATGTGATCAGGTATACCTTGATTGGAGTCAGGGAACCGCAGTTGAGGTTGAGGGTAAGCAAGCCGTTTCAGTTGCGGAGCAGTATATCAAGGCAGTGATTGAATCATGAATCTAATCGAAGTGGTGGGCAATGGAGTCAATAAGTATTGTTATCATGATAAGGATGGTAAGCAAGTTGGTCCATGGTTCTCCACTCGAGATCGTGCTGAGAAATGGTTAAATGAAATAAAGCCAACAGTTTATTCAAATAATTAGAAATAATGCTTTACTTTTGGTTTGTAATCTAGTATAATAGCTGTATTAAATTGATAGGAGTTTTAAATGATTGACGGTAAGTTATTCTTTGATGATGCGTTTGATGCAGAATATATTAATATGCCCATGTGGGATCAGTTGGGCAAGATCGAAGATAGTGAATCAGCAGGGGAGGTGGTCAAGCCAAAGAAGTTCAAGCCAGTTAATTCTGTACTGACTGACGATGGCGTGACAATAACAGTAACACCGAATGAGAGTAGGAAGATCAAAGAACTTCTTGTCACTCTTCGGACTCCGTTTCGTGCGAAAGTTCTGCGCGATCTTCAGACCAGTAGAGGTCTTAATAATATGTTGAGGTTAATTCGATGACAAGTTTACAAATGGCAGATGCCGTATTTTTGGGTAATATGAAAACAATTTTAGCACTAGCGTTCAGTGTTTGTACTGCATATTGGATGATGTATACAATTGAAATGTTCACTAAGTGGCAGTATGCTCGTAAGAAGAAGAAGGAATCTAAAGATGCTAGTTGATGCATTGTATGGATTGTTTCTTTCAGTTGGTAGCCTGATTGTTGTGGTTACTGTATTTGAGGTTGTTGGTCTGGGTCTAATTACTCAAGGAATCTTCAGAAGATGATGAGCGAGAGAGCAGTGTGGTTGACTAAATGGTTTGCATCAATTATAATATTATTTGCGGTGGCGTTTAGAAGTGCAGGTGAAGAGTATCATATGCTTGATCTATACTGCTCTCTCGCAGGTTCTGTTGGTTGGTTAACAGTAAGTATCGCATGGAAAGATCGTGCGCTCATTATGCTAAATAGCGTGATGACACTAACATTATTAACAGGTATATTAAAATTATGAGCGGACAGTGGGAAGGCGGTAAAGGCAGTAAGCAACGTAAGACTAGCGATCAGAATAAGTTCGACAGTAATTGGGATGCGATCTTTGGCAAGAAAGATAAGCCGAGCGCAGTTGATGATTGTGCTGAAGTGACAGCGGAGAGTGCAGCTAATGAAAAACAAAACTCAGTATCGGAAAAATCCAGTTAAGAAAAATATGGATAAGTTCCATAAACCAGAAACTCATATTGATAAAAAGAAAGAAGGGAAGAAAGACCCTCCCCGAGGAAGAGAGCCTTGGGATAATAGACCATAGGAGAGAATGGTGAATATCTTTATTTTGAATGAAGACCCTGTGATTGCTGCGAGAGAGCAATGCGATAAACATGTAGTTAAGATGATCGTAGAGAGCGCCCAGATGCTATCTACTGCTCACCGCATGTTAGATGGTGACTTCGGTAGGCGCAAGTCAGTGTCAGGCAAGACTATGAGTAAGTACTGGGAGTTGCCCGATTCACGTGAGCGTAGTATGTACAAAGCTGTACACATGGCGCATCCTTGTACTGTATGGACTATGGAATCAACTGCTAATTATATATGGCACGTTGAGCATTTCGAAGCGTTGTGTGATGAATACACATACCGATATGGTAAAGTCCATGCAACTGATACTAAGTTACGACAAGTTCTGAGGCGTGTGCCTGATAACATACCTACAGGTGAGTTGACTCCATTCAAGTTGGCTATGGGTAGTAACCCAGAATGTATGCTCGATGATGCTATTGAAAGTTATCATCGATTCTATGAAACAAAGCAGAAAAGATTTAGTATGGTGTGGAGCAAACGTCCTACACCATCGTGGTTCAAAACTTTAACTGCATAAATAAACAAAAGGTAAAGTATGCCGTTATATGATTTTAAAGATACAGAAACTGGCGAGATCATCACGAAACTTATGAGCATAAGTAGTAGGGAAGAATTCTTGGAATCTAATCCACATATCATTGGGGTTATCCTCTCGGCACCGCAACTGGTGTCCGGAATCAATCTCGAATCAAAACAAGATCAGGGATGGAAGGATAATCTTAAAAGGATTGCCGACCAACACCCTGGAACCGCACTTGCTGATAAAGTTGGCGGTCGATCCGTCAAGCAAGCCAAAGTCGCCGAAGTACAAAAGAAACACCAGAAGCGTGTTATAGACTCGGAGGCATCAAACTCAACATAACAATAACAACTAAGGAGACGCCATGTCATCCACTTTTGCATCTGAAAACAATATTCGTGAGATAGATTATTATATTGATAAAAGGCAAAAGAAAAAAGAAAAGAAAGCCAATCGGAGAAACCAGCAGTCTGGCTTGCTGCTAAATGAAATAACACCACTGACGAATACGCAGGCTGACGTATTCCGTTCTTATAATAGTGGAAAGAATACTGTTCTGCATGGATGTGCGGGAACAGGTAAGACGTTCCTATCAGCTTATCTAGCTATGCGTGATATAATGAATAAGGTTGACAATAAACAGCAACTGATCATTGTTCGTAGCGTAGTCCCGTCTCGGGATATGGGATTCCTCCCAGGAAACATTACCGAAAAGACTAAAGTTTATGAAGAACCCTATCGAGCATTGTTTAGTGAAATGTTCAATCGGGGTGATGCATATGACATACTCAAACAGAAAGGTAGGGTTCAGTTTGTGTCAACGTCTTTCATACGTGGTACTACTTGGGACGATTCGATCGTACTAGTTGATGAGTTCCAAAATTTAGATTGGGGCGAGTTGAACACAGTGATCACACGTGTGGGTGAGAACTCTCGGATTATGTTTAGTGGTGATGGTAAGCAGGATGACCTTACTTCTAAAAGATATAATCAAGAGTCTGGCATTGGCCAGTTCCTACAGGTTTTAGGTAAGATGAAATCGTTTGATACGATCGACTTCAAGCCAGATGACATTGTGCGATCTGACTTCGTTAAGGAATATATCAAAACATGTTATGGCATGGGAATCTATAGTTAATTAAGAAATAATGGTTTACATTTGGTTGGATATACGGTATAATAGTACCTAAATCCGACTAAGTGTAAACCAAATATGTTTGAACATGATCCTATTGAGTTTAAAGAAGTAGAGACTACTACCATGAAAGGTGGTAGATACTATGGCACCCCCAAGGGTTGGTATCCTAGTGTAACGACTGTACTTGGCATTCTTTCTAAGAAAGGTATAGCTGAGTGGAGAAGGCGTGTTGGTGATGCTGAGGCTGATCGGATTTCTACTCAAGCTGCACGTCGAGGCACTAATGTCCACCAGATGTGTGAAGACTATGTTGATAATAATCTAGACAAGTCATTATTCCTTCCCCACGAACGTGCGATGTTCAACTCTATTAAGAAAGTTCTAGATAAGCGTGTAGGTAAAGTTCGTGCGCAAGAATGTGCACTATACTCTGACTATCTCGGGATAGCTGGGCGTGTAGATTGTATCGCTGAGTTTGATGGGAAATTATCAGTAATAGATTATAAGACCGCAGGTAAACTAAAGAAGAAGCAGTATATCGGGAACTACTTTCAACAGGCATCTGCGTATTGTGTGATGTTTGAAGAAATGACTGGTATCCCAATTGACCAGATTGTAATTGTTATTGGCGTTGAGAATGAAGACGAGGCTCAAGTATTTGTTGAGAAGCGTGATAATTGGATATTTAAAATGATTGATACAATTAAATTATACAAGGATTCTATATCATGAAGTGGCTGATTGGTTTGATATTTGTTTGTTTGGCTGTTGTTGCGTATACATCGATTAACTTGAGTTATGGTGAGGCGGTTGATCATGATGATGTTGAGTTGACATGGCTTGCTAAGAATGTTTATTTCGAGGCAAGGAATCAAGGCGTTGCTGGTCAGTTGGCTGTGGCTATGGTTACGTTGAATCGTGTTGAGGATTGGCGCTTCCCAAATACTATCGAGGGCGTTGTGACTCAAAGTTTAACACGTGAATCGTGGAGAACAGGTGAGCAGGTTCCTATTAGAAACAAGTGTCAGTTCTCATGGTATTGTGATGGCAAGGCTGATACGATTAATGACTGGAAGACCTTTGGTAAAATTAAAAATCTATTATTGACTTATATGTCTAGCCGTAGTATAATAATTGATATCACTGAAGGCGCTACTCATTATCATGCGGACTACGTGATGCCAGATTGGGCTGTTACTAAAACTAAGACGATCGAGATAGCTGATCATATATTTTACAGATGGGAGTAATGAATGGTAGAAGTCATGACGACAGCAAAGTTCTCAGGGATTATCGAGAAAGTTGTTATTGAAAAACGGATAAGTTATATGGACGCTGTGTGTTGGTGGTGCGAAACCAATGAGATGGAGATAGAAGTTGCAGCCAAATTACTTAATACTGTTATAAAAGGTAAACTAGAAGTTGAAGCCCAAGATTTAAACTTTCTTGCTAAGGGCGCAAGACTTCCTATTTAATTATGGAGAAAGATGACGATATGATGTCAGGGTTCGAATGCTATAAAGCATATCTCGCAGTGAGTCAACACTTTGTACGTGACTCATATGACTTCTTTAAATACAACGGCAAGACTAACGCAAAAGAAAACGCATACCTAACACGGAAGGATAGGTACTTCTTTGAGAAGGCGTCTAAGCGATTTAAGCGTGAAGACTTCTTAAAGTTCCTAGTCGCTAACTATGTAAACAATACTAGCGTGACTAATAAATGGATTGGTGATATGATGGGCAGTTCATCAGCTGATGTTCTGACCGCATGGAAGAAACGTGTCGAATCATTAACGTATAGGTTCTCAGAAGATATATCGTACTTATATGATATCGATGAAGATTTTAATAATTTGTTTATGGCAATTGACGGGAGTCATCCTTTGATATATCGTCACTTTGCTCAAGGTAGAATTGCTGTAGAAACTATGGTCTTACTCGATAAGATCGTTGGGTTCTCAAAGTTATGGGCGAAATATGATGACATCGTATTGAATGATGCGATTAAGTTGATGAAAAAATACTCCCCCTTTCTTGAGCAGTTCTCGCCAACTGAGAAGAAGAAGCTGAAAGATATAGTTCTCAGGTGTTATAAATAAAGTTGTTAAAAAGGTTGACTTCTCCTTAAAAGAAGTATATAATACTAGCAGTACTTAAACTAAAATACATTGCATACAGAAAGGTAAATAATATGTCATTTGCATCACTAAAGAAAAACCGCAGTAACTCCCTCAGTAAACTAGTCTCCGAAGGAAACAAATTATCAGCTGGCGCCAAGCCAAGCGGTGACGATCGTTTTTGGAAACCAGACGTAGATAAAGCAGGTAATGGCTATGCCGTTATTCGATTCCTGCCTGAGCCGAAAGGTGAAGATCTACCATGGGTTCGCTTATTTGATCACGGATTCCAAGGCAAAGGTGGTTGGTATATTGAGAACTCCCTAACAACTATTGGCGAGAAAGATCCAGTATCTGAGTACAATACCACCCTTTGGAATAATGGTACTGACGCAGGTAAAGATCAAGCCCGTCAACAAAAGCGTCGACTCAAGTATACTTCTAACATTATGGTGGTTAAAGATCCATCTAATCCATCGAATGAAGGTAAAGTATTCTTGTATCAGTATGGTAAGAAAATCTTTGACAAGTTGAACGAAGCGATGAATCCAGCGTTTGAAGATGAGCAAGCAATTAACCCATTCGATTTCTGGGAAGGTGCTGACTTTAAATTGAAGATTCGTCAGGTTGATGGATATCGTAACTATGATAAGTCTGAGTTTGATTCGTCTAGCGAATTACTTGGCGGTGACGACGATGCTCTCGAGAAAACTTATGAGGGTTTGTATTCACTAGCTGGATTCCTTGAGCGTAAGAACTTTAAATCTTATGCGGAACTTGAGACTAAGTTGAACCGTGTTCTGGGCATTGGTAGCACCGCTCCGACAACTGCTTCAGCTATGGAAGCTACGAATGATGAGATTCCATTTGAAAAGCCAGCTCCAGTGGCAGCAGCTAAACCAGCTCCAGTAGCTGCAGCTCCTGCGCAGGATGAGGAAGATGATAGTCTATCGTTCTTTGAGAAACTAGCTGAAGAAGATTAATTTATTCTTGGTAGGTTTGGGGCAGCTTCGGCTGCCCTTTTTTATGCAGGAGCGTATTGTCTACCACGTCTAGATCTATTTCTACTTCTAGATGCGGTTGGTGTTACGTTTGTTTGGCTAGAAACATTAGTTGAAGTTGGAGCATTAACATTAGTGGGTGCGATAGTTGTAACTACTACGTTCCCAGCTGTAGCAGCAGCCTGAGAAGACTGTGCGTTGATCTCAGACCCTCTAGCGCCTCCTGCCCCGCCTCTGTTTCTACCTGAGGTTTTTCTCTTTGCGAAATCAGCTGCTTGCCTTTCATTTGTCTCATCGGCAAGCATATTCATTTTCAATTCGTCAACTGAAATACCTTTGTTCTTAGCAGTTTTCTTCAGCCTGTTTTCTTTTATAAGATCATCACGTATCGCACGCTCAGCATCTAAGTTGGCTCTTTCTCGAGCAATCTCTTCATCGCTCATACCCCCAAGCCATTCTGGGCGTAGAGACTTCAAGCTCAATAGTTTATCTTTAATCCAGTCGCCGATTGCTAGTCTTATGTTCTGGATAAAGTCGAAGAATTTGGCAAACATTTCAGCGAACGAGAAGCTGTCAAGTTTCTCCGATAGACCTTCAAATCCTAGCTTTCCAGCAATCCATGAAACCAAACCTTTGAGTAGATCGAGGGGAACAGCAACTAGTCCAGTGATGACTCCTTCGAATGCGCCAGCCAATCCTCCAACAATTCCTTCTTCAGAAAACCCTTCCATAAACCCTTTGACTGCATCAATGATACCCATGATAACTGTCACTGGTAGGAATAGTTTACCAAGAAGTTTACCAGCTCCAGCTGCAAATTTAGCTATAGGTTTGAATCCTTCCGAGAATGCCTTTCCTATACTGGCGAATTTGCCGCCCTGTCCAAATATCCCCTTTATCTTGCTGCCAATATCTTTAAAGAAGTTCTTCCCTTTGTCGATTGAATTTTTGATAGGATCCAAAACTTTACCGAACTTTTCAAAAGCGAATGCTTTAAACTGACCGCCCAGACCTTTTATCCAACGACCAAACCTTTTGAATGGTTCAAATAATTTCCCTTTTGTGAGGCTGTCTAATATTTTAAACTCAGCTTTGAGTTGACCGAAGAACGAAACTATTGCTATGAATGGAGCAGCAACCAGACCAGCGAAAATGCCAAGACCCATACCACCGCCTTTACCCAAAGCCTTAAGACCGTCAAGCAGATTCTTACCTAAATCTTTGATACCACCAGCTAATGAACCTAATATGGCAGTCTGTTCTTCATCACGTCTGGCTTGTTCTCTGCGGTTTTCTATTTCTTGCAGTTGCCCGCCTTCCATGGAACCTACAATGCCATCAACAATTGATCTGGCTGATTGGAATCTTCCATTTTCATCACGATCAGCCATTCTAGCTTGAAGCTCTCCTTGCTGATTGAAAAATGTATTTGTATTCAGCCCATATTCTTCAAGAGAGGTTTTGAGTTGATCAGCAGCAGCCTGTTGCGAATCTTTTAATTCTTTTTGGGCTTTTACTAGCTTGAGCTCATCACGTGTAATACCAGCAGCTTTTGCTATTTGCTCTTCTTCTTTTTTCCTAGCCAAGTTCTGACCAATAAATGATTTATCAAACCCATCCTTTAGTTTTGCGAATGGGTTTAATTTGCTTACCTGTGCCTTTGCGAACTTATTTAAAGAATCAGCGGTTCTGCTAAAAATCTTGTTGCTTGCAGTAAATGCTCTCATAGCATTCTGTAACTCTGCTTGATTTTTATCTACTCTATTAATAGCTTCAGCATTAGCTTGCATTACTTCAGGTAATTTATTGGCCATCAGTTATTCCTATTTCTTTTTATTTTGAAACCCAAAGAAAGCAGCAACGATACCAGCAACAGATACAAAGTATGTTGGTGCCATATCACCTAATGTTTCTTGGGCTTGATCTAATCCAATTAATGATGCAATAACAACAGCAAACGGGTATAGCAACAAACCACCAAGAGCAAACCAAGTCATGTTACGCTGTGCGTCACGCATGGCATCAGCGTCTTCGAGCTCTTTTCGTTTAAATTCTAAATACAACTGTTCTTCAGCATCACTCACATTACCATCTCCGTTTGTGTCGGCTGGATGGAATGTTTGCTCTTTTGTTTCTTCTGTCATTTCATATCCTTACTTTTGCTGTTTAGCCATTTCTTCTTGTTCTTCTAGATAGTTCTGTAGAAGAGTGACATATATATCTCGCTCAAATGGAATCATATCATCCAGCTCAGATAAGCTGTAGTTATGGTGTTGCATTAGAGCGAAGTTCATCTGGTACATATTCGCCAATGAGTCATGTACCATGCTTATGTAAAAAAAGCTGCGAGACCCTCCAGGATCAACTCATCTTCTTTACCGCATTCTGGGCATTTCCAAGCGACCTTATGCTGCAGCTTTGGCGACTCATTAAAGAAAGTAGTAATCTTAGAAAACTGCTCAGAGCTCAACTGCTCCAACCACTTCTCCATTTCCTTAACAGTAAAGTCCCCATAAACATTCTCGTCATCATAAACAAACTCAATACAATTAGATATTAACTTGAATAGGTCTGATGTTGAATCAGTATCAATCTGTTTTATATCAGTCATACCAGCGAATCTGACTTTGACGCCAATGTTATCATCTATCTGTATTTTGCCGTCAGATATTTCTCCGACAACTTCAATCGCATCGATGTTAATATCAATTTCGGTTCTATGAGTACACGCATTGTCAGGGTTAGAGTGGCCAACCTTCAACTCTATCACTTCCCCGACAGACTTTCCTCGTAACTTTAAGAACAGATACTCAACATCGAATGTTGCTAATGTGTTTATATCAATGTCACTTATAATACAATTGCCTAGTATCTTTAATATGGCATTTGTAATTTCATCCTGATCATTACCTTCGAGAGCCATGAGAAGAATCTTTTCCTCTTTGACTAAGAAAGGTCTATATTTTATTTCTTCACCTGTCGACGGCACTGCCGTGATAAACTCAGGCGCAGATAATGTTGGTAAAGCCATTATATTCTCCAGTTATATAAAATAATTTAAAATTGTAACGCACTTCTAATTGAGGCAACTCTGTTATTTATGTTACCTACAGATGCATTAATTTGTCCGCCAAGTCCACTCGCCCCAACTATACTTCCGAGGCTTGGTATATTCACGCTTCCGCTTATACCACCAGTCCCAAGTCTGACTGAAAACCCAAATCCCTTTTCGGGTTGATCTTGCTTTGTGTATAGACACTTATAATTTTTGTAAGCAAACGTAACACCTAATTTAGCAGCACCATCCTCAGCCCAATTCATTGTAACTGGGTTTATGATTAATGGGTATGCTTCGTTTAATGTGTGTATCGAATGTAATTTACCATGCGAACCATATTGGCGTATCTCTATGGTTCCAGCATAGTCGTCAAAGTATTTTGTGTTAAAGTTTGCTTGTCCATTATTTGAGCTGAATGCTCCAGTACCAACCATCTTATCTTGCCAGATTTCAAAGTATTCCTTTTCTCTCATATCCTGACTCATGATAAATTGAACAGTAACATCTCCATATATTTGACCATAAGCCACTTTGTTAACTGGACCATAGTTCTGGAACTTGTGCTCAACAGAGGCTACGCTTCTTCCTGGGATGTCGGCACTTTCTGCACGGTAAGTAAGTTCACGCTCAGTTCCCACGTCACCCCCACCTTGAATGAATACTTCAAAGTGTGATGTCTTGGCAAAACCAGTTTTGTTTAGCGATGCCACCATGTCATTGACGTTAAATCCCATTAGATCATTTTCCTACTGTCTGACCAGACTTTAGTTTTCTTGGCTTTTTGGAACCTTTCTGTTGGTAGGAATAACGCTGTATCCCACTCGGTAGAATTAATCTCAATAAACTTTGATCTGACCTGAGAACTGAGGTAATGCTTAAAGGTTGGTTTAAAAAACTTATATTTGCTAGCACTATTTAGTACATCGTATGACACTTTTAGTTTTGTAGACTCATCATATTTCGTATTATTTGTAATATCATACAATGCGTCCATCAATCTGGCTCTAAGTTGAGGGGGAAGGTAATGTAAATTGATTCCATAGAACCCCCCAGGAGCTGGACCAACCATAAAGATCAAAGGGAATCTATCATAGTATGGTAATGTTTTAGCATTTTTTGGTTCATAGTTGAAGTGATACATCCTTCCGATAAGAACATTAGCTTTGCGCTTGTCGGAAGCGGTACTCTTGATAATGTTGGCTGGGTAAACAGCAGCACTTGTCTGTTGACGTGCCTTCTGCCTAAACCAATCCCTCGCAGCTTGAGTGCGGTTTGGTATCTGCCCCTTACGAACACCAGCTGCGAGTAGATCATCAAATATAGTAGCGATAGCAATTGCCTCTTGTTATGTACTATTTATTCTTTTTGTACAGCTCTTTTTCGGTGAGTATTTGAAATTTCCAACCACGGTCTTTGCAATAATTTAAAGCAGCTTCCCATTTGGCTTGGTTCACACCCCAAGTCTTCACTTCATTTAGATATCTTTTGGTCAACCGCTTCTGCGCCTTTGGTGCATGGGTCTGGGCATAGGGTTTGACTTCAATCATAATCGTCTCTCTGTTCTTCGTTCGGATGACAAAGTCAACAAAGTAACGGTGCTTCCTGCCATCGATCGGAGAGCGATATCCTATCGGAAATGGTTCTGATGCCCACCAAACTATATCTGGGTTCTTATCAAGGTAGGTCATCACATTTCTCTCCCAACTCGAGCGATAAATAATATCTGATGGGTCTCCCTTATATTTCTCAGGAAACTTACACTGATATTTGCCTTTATAAAATTTAGCCATAGGTTGCTTATAAATAGAAGCGTCAACGCATATTTATACACAGGCTCTTTCGATGAAAATAAACCTGAAACAAGTAACATCCGGAATCAAATCTACTGTCGCTCAAGCGACTGGTAAGTTAGAGAATATTGCAGGAGCAGCTGGGCAAGGCGCATTCTCAATATCAGCTGGGGACAATGGGGTTTCTATCAACGCCAACTTCAATTCTCTTTTAGAGAAAACTAAAGTAGGCAATCTTATAAACTCACCATTAGCTGATTTATTTGATAACAATAAAGTAAAAGAACCGTTACAATTTCCAAATGATTTAACAGATGAACATTATATGATCTTCACTGTTAAGAATCGTATTCGTCAAAGCAGAACTGATGCTGCTCAAGATTTATCTATTAGAAATATCGTGCTTCCGATACCGAGCAATCTGCAAACAACATATGGTGCGCAGTATGAGAATGCCGACTTGGGCGCTTTGGGTGCTGCTGCAGCTGGTAGGATTTCTTCTGATCAGTTGAGCGCTGCTGGTAATGACTTGGGCGAGCTGATCAATTCAAAAATAAGTTCTTCTGTTGGTGCGTTCAAATCTGGAGATACGGATGCGCAGGTTCAAGCTGGTGCGCCATTAGCTGCAGCTGCAGCAACTGCCGTGGCGGGAAAACTTGGTGGCGGTGCTGGTGCAGCTTTGGGTGGTGCGTTTACTGGTGCGTCATTAGTTCAAGGGACTTTGGTTGACGAGGGGTTGGCTATTAACCCCCATATGGCTGTTCTATTCAAAGGCGTTGATATGCGTGAGCATAGTTTCAGTTATAAGTTTATAGCTAGAAACCAACAAGAATCTGAAGCTATACAAGGAATAATAAGCGCATACAAATACCATATGCATCCAGAATATGCAGCAGGATCGCTTGCCTTTAAATACCCAGACGAGTTTGAAATAACATTCGCTGATGCCATCGCAGGGAATTTGTATAAGATAGGAACTTGTGTGTTGAAGTCAATGACTGTCAATTATAACGGAGAAGGAATACCATTATTCTTTGATCAAACAGGTGCGCCTGTTTCAGTTGAGGTACAATTGGCATTCCAAGAAACTAAAATTATTACACGTGGCGATTTAGATTCTGGTCTACCGCAACCTGTTAACTCTAAACCAGAGGGATCGTAGTAATGTCTAATTATTTCTCATACTTTCCGTCAACTGACCACGATCTAACTAATGTTGGGCAGAAAGTAAAATTAACAAACATTATGAGAAGGTTCAAGGTCCAGAGCGAACTGTCCGATATCTCTAGCGTTTATTATGAATATGATATTCAAGATGGGGACAGACCCGATACTGTTGCTGAAAAATATTATGGAGATTCAAAATACGCATGGTTGGTATTGCACTTCTCAAACATAAAAGACGTACATTTCGATTGGCCATTGTCTACGTTTGATTTTGAAGAATTCATTAAAGGTAAGTATGGTTCTATCGAAGCTGCGCAAGCTGAAACGCAAGAGTATAGAATATATCTTTCTAAGGTTAAGGATGGTGTCAAAGTTCCAGCTGAAGCTGAGGTTTTATTTGACGGAACATCGCTTTTAGAAAGGGTTGTTGTTGTTGATGAAACGACATACAATAGAACTGCTTCAAATTATCAGAAAGCAGTGGTAAGCAAATATGATTATGAAGTTGAATTGAATGAAGAAAGGCGTTCTATAAGATTACTAGATAAAAGATATTTATCTCAAGTTAGAGATGAGGTTGAAGATATCCTGAGGAATGGCGTTTAATGTCGGAGTCTATTGGTGGGTATAAGCACGCAGGCGATGTTGATGTTCGAACATTTAAACTCATAACTGCAGTTGGTCAGGTCATAGACCTAGAATCAATCACAGTTGAGTTTAGCGTCTATCAAAGTTTGTTTGAGCATTACCTTCAATGCGACCTTGTATTGAACGACTCTCTCGGCTTGATCAATACATTAAATCCATTAAAAGACGGAGTAACTCAAGGTGGGTTTTCTGGCGGTGACCTTTTGGTGGTATCATATAGATCTAATGACGAATCCCTGCCTTACAAATCTCACGTGTTCGCCCTATACGAAATGACTGATAGGAAGCGCCTAGAAGAAAACAGCGAAGCGTATTTTTTCTCAGGAATTAGCATTGAGGCGTATAGCGCAACCACTCAAAAGATATCTAGGTCTTATGGTGGATCGGGCGGGAACGACATCTCGTCAATGGTTAAAAGTATAACAGAAGAATTTATATACAGCAACTCAATCAAAGACCTACATAGCAGTATCAGGCAGGCTACAAAGTTCAGAATACAAAAAGAAAATGATTTTGAAAAGACTATCGGTAAGCACAAGTATGTGATACCAAACTTATCGGTTGATGATACTATTGATTTTTTGTGTAAGGAAGTTGACAATGATGATCACATTCCATACTATTTGTTCTACGAGAACAGTAAGGGGTTCAACTTTAAAAACTTGGGGACATTAGTCAACCAAGAGCCGAAGCAAACGTATTCTTACATATCGTCAAACTTTGGCGATTCATATAAAGATAAGAAGAGCATTGAATATACTGAAGCGACCAATATACGTTCTTTTGATGTTTTGAAGCAAGGTGACTTTCTAGAAAACCTAGAGTCGGGTCTGTTTCAGTCTAGAACTATACACATCGATGTTCTCAGAAAGAATAAAAGAGAAGTCGTCTATAAGTATGATGATTACTTTCCAAAGTTTAAGAAATTACAAAACCTTAAGATAGCTGGCGGTGAAACAAAAGGCGACCCAGTCGTTCGTATGTTCACATCTAGGTTTGGTCATGACAGTGATGCATTATTTTCTGGAGAATCGCCCAACCCGAAAAGATACACTGAACATATAGGGCAGTCCGAAGCATACCTCTCGCACACATTTAACACACAACTCGAGGTTGTTGTTCCTGGAGATAGTGAGTTAGATGTTGGGGATGTTATTGTGTTGAATATTCCACCAGCGACTAACGTATTAGACCAAGTGAACGTGGGAGATAAATACTTGAGCGGTAAGTATTTAGTAACTAAAATAAGAAATAAGTTTCTTGACGATTCAGAATCGATGTCAACAATTCTAGAATGCGTTAAGGATACAGGTACAAAACAATAGGAGAAATGATATGCCAATCCCAGGATCAAGTAGAAATAAATTTTTATCAGAAGTGGCAAACTCTGACCAACCAGAATTCTTACAAGAGATTAAAGAACCATCTCATGAAGAAGAAGAATTGGTTGAAGAGAAGCCAAAGAAAAAAAGAAAGCCTCGTAAAAAGAAATCATAAATGAGAGAGTTTGTCGGCAAGGGTAACTTCACTTGGTTTTTCGGTGTAGTTGAAGATCGGAATGATCCATCACAACTGGGTCGGGTGCGTGTGCGTGCATATGGGTATCACACTGACGACAAAGACAAAATACCGACAGACTCCCTACCATGGGCTATACCTTTGGGTGGGATTGATTCTGCTTCGATTAGCGGTATCGGCAAATCACCAACTGGTATGGTTGAAGGAACATGGGTTGTAGGTTTCTTTTTAGATGGAGATAGGGCGCAAGAACCTGCTGTAGTTGGCACTCTTACTGGCGCCCCATCCCAGTCTGCGGAAACATCGCTTGGATTTAACGACCCAAATGGAGTTTATCCGAAATATACTGACGAGTCGGATGTAAATAAAAAGGCGAGAGGCGTTGCCGATGATTCTGAAGAAGATGCTGGCAAGATAAGCATACCGCCATCAACATATGCTCCAGTATATCCGATGAACCATGTTATGGAAACTGAGTCGGGGCATTATAAAGAATATGATGACACCGAGGGCGCAGAAAGAATTAAAGAGTTACATAGAAGCGGTACGATGTATGAGTTGTACCCTGATGGCGATAAGGTAACTCGAGTTGTTAAAGATAATTATTCATTAGTGGCTGGTGATGATAAATTACACGTCAAAGGTAATGTTACAATATTTGTAGATGGAAATACCAATGTCACAGTTGCTGGTGATACCAATCTTACAGTTTCTGGTACAACTACGGTTGAAACCCCAACTACCAACTGGACAGGTAATATAAATCTAACTGGTGACCTTGATATCACTGGTACATCTACAGCATCTGGCGATCACGTTTCGGCAGGAATATCGGGTAAGGGTCATACCCATACAATACCAGGTGGTTCTTCTGCTGGTAGCACAAAAGGACCCAAATAAACGTAAAAAGAGTTAGAAGTAAAGCTGATATTGTTGGTATAGAATCGTTATAGAAGTTATAAATAGAAACTAGTATTACTTAAAGCGGTACAATATTTATTATACCTGATTGGTTGCAAAAGTCAAGGATTATTTTATGTCTCACGATAGTTTAGTTAATTTATTTGAAACGTATGTTCAAGAAAACGAAAAGTTTGCCGCAGGCAATAAGTCAGCTGGTACCAGAGCGAGAAAGGCTCTAGCCGAGATAAGCAAGCACTGTAAAGATCGAAGAAAAGAAATTCAAGAATCTAAGAATTCAAAGTAGGATATAAATGGCCACAACTGGTGCGAAAACAAAAAAGAAAGAAATATACAGTGACGTCGATCTGGGGTTCTTTGCTCATCCGATCACTGGGAACGTTTCGCGAAAGGTGAATCGTGATGCTGTGAGGCAGTCGGTCAAGTCACTCATACTTACAGATTATTATGACAGACCATTCAAACCAAACATTGGTTGCGGTATCCGCTACTATTTGTTTGAATTATTTACACCAGCCGTAAAGCAACAGATGGAAAGTGCTATTAGGGAAACTGTAGCTAATCACGAACCAAGAGCTGATATCGTAAGTGTTTTGGTTGAAGAAAAACAAGATATGCACGCACTTGTAATTTCAGTGGCGTTCATGATATTAAACGATCCGAACCCAGTGGTTCTGGATGTAATCTTAGAAAGAGTTAGGTAAATGTCAGCAAATACATACTTACAAGTTTCAGAACTAGATTTTGACGATATAAGGTCAAACCTAAAAACATATTTGTCTTCACAATCATCACTAAAGGATTATGACTTTGAAGGTTCTGTTATGTCAACCCTTTTGGATGTATTGTCATATAACACTCATTATAATGCATACTACTTAAATATGGTTGCTAATGAGATGTTCTTAGACACAGCTCAGCAAAGAGACTCTGTTGTTTCAAGGGCGAAGGAGCTGGGGTATACTCCAGTTTCATCTATTGGTGCTATTGCTGAAGTCAATATTCAATTCTCAGGAATTCCTGCTGGAGTGGCTCAGGTAATTATCCCGAAGAACTCAAAGTTTACTTCTACTGTTGATGACGTGACGTACACTTTTGTGACACCTAAATCCGAAAGGGTTGATGCGGATATATCGGGCGTGTTCAGTAAAACAATATCAATTAAGGAAGGCGAGCCACTTTCTCATAGTTGGACCGCAAGCGCATCTAACCCTGTTCGGTACATTATTCCAAACGCTGGAGTAGACACCAGTAGCATCACAGTAAGGGTTCAGGAATCAGCAGCTGATGCTACCATCACCGAGTTCAAATTAGCATCTAATATAAATCAGGTGTTTTCAACTTCTGCTATATTCTTTATCGAGGAATCTGCAGATAGGAAATATGAAATTATATTTGGGTCAGGTTCTTTGGGTAAAGCTATTAAAGCTGGTAATATCATTATTGTTGACTATCTTGTCAATAATGCAGAAGCAACTAATGGCGCTTCTACGTTTAGCGTAGACTCAATATCCCTCGGGGTTAATTATGATAGCGCAACAATATCATCGGTTGTAACTAAAGCCAATGGTGGTAGACAGCAAGAAGATGTGAATTCAATAAAATTCTCAGCCCCAAGAAATTTCCAGACTCAGAACAGAGCGGTTGTTGCTGGAGATTACGAACGGATATTGTTGAGCGAGAATGCTGACTTACAGTCTGTAGTTGCCTTTGGTGGAGAACAAGCATCGCCCCCGCAAAACGGAAAGGTCTTAATTGCCGCCAAGCCATTTGGCGAGAAGTTCTTGACCAATAACCGTAAAGCTGCGTTGAGGTTGTCGATATCAGATAGGACACCGCTCGCTGTGGATCCAGTTATCGTTGATGGTGATTATACATACCTAATTCCAAGAGTTGATACATATTACGATTTAACCAAATCATCATTAACACAATCTGCAGTAGAAGCCGACATAAGAACCCAAATTGAAGAGTATGCGGCAAACAACCTTCAGAGATTTGGTAATAAGTTTAGATACTCTAGATTTGTGCGAACCCTAGATAACGCTGCTGGCGGATATATTCTAAATAATGATGCTAAGATAAGAATGCAAAAAAGAATAACCCCAAACACGGAAGCGGTCACTTCCGTCGAAGTTCTATTCAATAATGCAATAAGAAAAACTACACTATCATCTTCTCAGTTTACATACAATGGATTTACAGCTAACCTTGAAGATAATGGTTTGGGGATTGTGAGGATATTCAGATACACTGATGATAATAAGATTGTTATTATTGATTCCTCAGCTGGCACGATAGACTATACTAGCGGTCGAATCTTCTTACCCAACTTTGCGCTGACCGCATATGCTGACTTAGAACTGAAGATAACAGTTACTCCTGAGAACCTGGATGTTACCCCAGTTAGGGAGCAAGTTTTATTGATGGAACTTACAGACGCAATCGTTAATGTAATTGGTGAGCAAACCTAATGATAAAGGCAAAACTGTCAAGCCTCGTAAAGAACCAATTCCCTGACTTCTATAAAGAAGAAGGTCAGAATTTCCTTGCGTTTATAGAGGCATATTATGAGTACCTAGAACAAAACGGAAAACTCACAGACGCCATACAAAACCTTGAAGACTATAAAGACATAAACACAACTCTTGATGAGTATCTTGATTATTTCCAAGATACCCTTTTACCATCAGTTCCTCATGATGTTCTTGGTGACAAACGAGTGATGGCTAAGTATGTTAAGAACTTCAATATATCAAGAGGAACGGAAGCGTCTTATAGATTATTATTTAGAGCAATTTATAATGAAGACATCGAGGTAAACTATCCTTCTGAGCAGATGCTAAAGATATCTGATGGCGACTGGAGGTTAGACAGATACATTGTAACAAATTATGATACTCGTGCATATGAATTAATCGGTAGAACTATACAGGGTAGATTTTCTGGAGCACGTGCACTTGTTGAGGATGTCGTTGGGCGAGTTGTTCGTAACCGTGATGTTATGCAGATTTTGGTTTCTAATGTTGTTGGTAAATTCGAGCAAAACGAACCGATTAAAATAAATGGCGAAGAGCTGACTGCGAATACATACTCACCAAAGGTTGAAGTTGGTATAACTTCTTTAGATATTATTAACGCAGGTGCCCAATATCAGACTGGCGATGTTGTAGAAATAATTTCTGATAAGACAGGAGACCTTGGCAAAGTTGTTGTAACTGGCACAGTTGATCTGGGCGGTGCGATAACATTTGATTTAAAAGATGGTGGTTCGGGGTATACGAGTTCAGCAAATGGACCTGATCAGGGCGAAACACAAGTAACGATAACGGGCGGTGATGGACAAACTCCTGCCAACTTTACTGTTGATACACCTGATATCGGTGATCGATTCGCAATCTATATGAATACAGATCTTATCGGGAAGCCAAATATATTTGGAGATAATGCGCCCTTTGCCACTTACCCAACGACAACATTCAAAGACGCCAATACTGGAATACAAAACATATTTGCTAATACATTATTATCTTCACCTAATTTTGGGTTTCAAGAACAGAACGAAATTGAAACCAACCAATCATTTTTTACAAATGCGAATGCTGTAATTGTAATCGCAAATACTCAGGCGATTCCATTAAATTCAAGTTTGTATGGGTCGGCTACTGGCGCCAACGCTCACGTCACATCTATTCTTGTGGGCACTGATGGCGCTGCGGTACTAAAGGTAAATACATACAAAAACTTCACTTCAAGTATCCACAACTACTTCTCTGACTCAGAAGCAGTTGAGAATGGTAATCATTGGACAAGTAGTTTCTCAGATATTAGCGACCCAAATATTATAATTGCTCCTGACGGATCCCAAACAGCTGAGAATTTAATCGAAGATGATACAACGGTAGCGCAAAATGCACAGGTCACTCACTATCTAGGCGTAAAAAACGCTGCGCTATCTCACACAACAACTGACACCTGGAACTTCTCTTGCTACGCTAGAGCAATTTCAGCTGGAAGTAAGAGGTGGCTTGGGTTTAGAGGTATGGGCGTTGGTGGGAATAACAGGTACCCAGTGTTTGATGTTGCTGATGGTGTGATTGCTGATGCTGGGGACGGAACTACTTGGACTAATGTTCAAATGGAAGCTGTTGGTGGCGGTTGGTACAGGTGTTCGGGTGCAGTACAACCAACCTCCGCTTCTACTGGGTTTAGGTTCACGCTAATTAACACAGGGAATAATAATTCTGCTAGTTCCTTCAATTATGACGGAGACGGAACTTCTGGTCTTTCTATTTGGGGCGCTCAACAATCACTAGGAGCTGAACCCAAAGCATATCATAGAACAACTGGTACTGGCGACAACGGTCAAGGTGATGGTGAGTATCTTCACTTTGGAACTAGCGAAGCTGGCGCAAATCTCGGTACTGTGACATCATTCAGCGCCAATGCTATCGGTCGGCACATCTTAGATATCGGTGTTACTGATGGGGTTACGATTAGCGAGGGCGATGAGTTTGTATCAGTAAACCCCAACGAATCTGGGAACTACAGTTTTGGCGTTGTTAAGGACATTATTTCTCAATCTACTGATGCGTATACGCACGACCCGAGCGGAACACCTGAGGTCAGGGATTTGTATAGCGTGTTGATATCAGCAAATAATACATCAGCACTAACTAATCAATTTGATAGTGGACCGATTGTTCCGTTTAGGGAAGAAGATGGAATTAAAGTTGTTGGTAGTTCTACAGTCATCGCTAACGTCGCAACCGCAGCATATACTTCGAACACTAATGTTGAAAATATACATATGGCCATTGGTGACTGTATTATATTTAAAGAATCTACGTTCGGTACAATTGAAAACTTATCTAACAGGGTTGGCGGTTCAGGATTTAGTGTAGCTCCCGAGGTTCAATTAATAGAACCAAATATATCAACGTTGGGTATTGGTGAGCAATATGTGACCTTAGAAACTGATTCTGACTTAACAGCTACTACAGACTCAAACGATAAGTTATTGCAAGACTCAGCTAGTGGCGACTTGAAGCATGTTACTGATTCCGTACAGCAATCAGATGGAAAGTGGCATACTGTTATTAGGGTCTGGCAAACAGCCCTACAAAGAGATCCGGGAAATATCTACTATGCCAATAACGCAAATGCAACATTAGAGCATTATGGAAGCGAATATATTCCAGGAACTCTTGATACTAGGACAGCTGATTCATCTGAAACTGTTAAGATAGTTAAGATTGTAGACGAGGGTGTATTGGGTAAGAACGCTAATGTTGAAGCGAGGGTTGGCGCTGATGGTACTGCGACAGGATTTAGAATTGTAGATTCAGGATTCTCATATACTCAAGGCGAGAGAGTTCGTGTCAACGATTCAGGAAGAACCAATTCAACCCAAGCGGTTGTTGATCTGTCATTACTTGGCGTCGCTAACTCTCAAGGATACTATGCTACTTCCAGAAGCCATGTGTCAACTAAGAGGGGATATATTCAAGATAGCAAATACTACCAAGAATATTCATACCAAGTTGTTGCCCCATTAGCTGTTGAAAGGTACAGAGATATTGCTTTAAAATTGGTACATCCTGCGGGGCAAGCGTTGTTCGGTAAGTATCAACTACACTCAAATGTTAATATTGATATAACAACTTCAAGAAAGAATACTACGATGCTCAAGTCCGCTGGTACAATTTCTATACCCGAAGATAGCGCCAGCATAACGGGAACTGATACTACATTTGAATCTCACTTCGGCACTGCTAATTCTATGATTGTGGAAGTTTCTGAAAATAACTATATCAATATTCCGCTAAATAGTGTAACAAATGACACAACCGCAACTGCTAAGATTGCATGGAATGGCGATGCAATTAGTAATGCTAAAATCTATTATAGGACAGGTGAAATAACCTAATGGCAACGTACAGATACGCAACTAAAGAATTATCCATAGCATCTGCCAAATCTTTTATAGAGAAGATACAGGCTACAGATACATCTTCAGAAAAGAACTCATCAATAATATATGCTGTATTGGGGCATAGTAATCAGTGGATCAATGAACCCACTCAAAATACTATACAACCATCTAGACAGAATTACGAATTAGATCCTTACCGAAACTTTATTGGCGGTAAGAGAATATCTTCTGGCGATGTTTCTCATGTTGCCCGAAGAATTGATTGGGTTTCTGGTGTTGTATACCCAATGTATAAAGACACTATTAGAAATTTATATGATACTGATTTTTATGTGATGACTGATGAATATAATGTATACAAGTGCATATACAATAACAAAGATGCATCTTCTACAGTTAAGCCAACAGGATTTACATCTTCTTCTATAACCCTCTCTGACGGGTATACATGGAAATATATGTATAGTATTTCTTTGGGCGATGCTGAGAAGTTTATGACGACGAACCATATTCCAGTCAAAACACTAACCAACCCAGATAGCACCCCAGAACAAACTAGGCAAGCAGCAGTTCAAAATGCAGCTGTTAATGGTTCTATTGAAATTGTAGAAACAGATGTTATTGGTTCGGGTTACTATCAAATAGACAACATCGATGTAGAGGCTGCGACAGATACTACAGTAAGGTTCTCTGGTTTGGGTTCGGGTTTGTATGGGTCATTATCAACTAATGATGATTTCTACAGCGGTTCGAGCATTTACATAAAGTCAGGGACAGGCTCAGGGCAACTTAGAAGAATTACAGATTATGTTGGTGAAACAAAAACAGTAACAGTTAATAGCGCATTCACCACAACTCCAGACCAAACATCTACTGCTATAATCTCGCCAACAGTAACTATTATTGGAGACGGTTCGGGTGCCCAAGCGTATGTTAAAGTTAATACTGGAGCTGGAACTGTTGCTAATGTCAGTGTAATAAATGTCGGGTCGCACTATACTAGAGCTAAATCTTATATTTCTGCAACTCAAGGTTCTGGTGCAACTGCTAACGCTATCATTTCACCTGCGGGTGGTCACGGTGCTGATTCTATTTCAGAACTTGGCGGTGACAAACTAATGGTAAATGTTAAGTTCCAAGGCAGCGAAGGAGTTTCTTCAACAGGTAGAGGGTATATCCCAGCGAATACTGAGTTCAGAACGATTACGCTACTGCAGGATCCAATCCTAAAGGTCAACTCAAATAATGAACCAGTGGTGGTTGAATCAGTTGCTAATACTTCAAATAGCCCAAGCACTTTACGATTCTCTCACCGTGCAACAATCTCATATGAGAATATGGATGGGGACTTGCCGAATAACCCATTATATGCTGATGACATAATCACTAACGAACGAATGAGATTAGCTGCGGAGCTGGGTACTCTAGAGTTTGTTACCGAATTGGTGCCGCAAGATCGAGAAGATAATGCTATGAGAAATGCGCTACAAGGCGCTAATGCTCAAATAATTTATATTCGGGATGATGAGGTAAAAGACGATACATCCTTCTATACAATTTACCTAAATAGTGTACAAAGCAACGGGGAAAGAATAGCGTTCGCCAAAGATGATACTATTTTAAAGAAAGGTAGTGAAGAAAAGATAGCTGTCATTGAAGATTATGTGTATCCAGAAGCCAATACATTTTCTGGAGATGTTCTCTATGTTGAGAATATAGAAAAAGTAACAAAAGACCCCGATCAATTAGAAGATATTAAAGTCATACTAGATTTTTAAAGGTATTATAAATGGCGTCATTAGAAACCAACTTGAACCAAAGTCCTTACTTTGATGATTATAGCGAAGAAAAAAACTTTCATCGTATTCTGTTTAGACCTGGATATGCTGTTCAAGCTAGAGAGCTTACTCAAATTCAGTCTATTCTACAGAATCAGATAGAACGATTTGGTGACGAGTTTCTCGACAACGGAACTATCATTAATGGGTGCTCTGTAGACCCCGAGAAGTGGTCTTTCGTTAAGTTAAAAGACAGAAACCCAACAACTGAAAATCCAATACTTTTGGGCAGTTTCTTTGATAATGATGCGGTTATAGAAAATGCAACAGTAACAGGCGCAACGACTGGCGTAACTGCTAGATTGCTTTATGCTGTTGAGGGTTCTGAATCGGCAGCTCCAGATTACCTTACAATCTTCGTTTCCTATACTAACTCTGGGACTGACCAAGAAACTAAAACCTTTGCCGATGATGAAACATTAACAATTACAAGAAACAGTGATAGTGTGGTGTTAGTTACAGCGAAGTCTATATCAGCTTCTTCTACTGGTACAGGTCTAGGCGTCTCCTCTTCCGAGGGCATTGTTTATCATAAGGGAAACTTCATTAGATCCCGTGAACAAGTTGGTGTGGTGAGCAAATACACTACAGAGCCAACCATTCGGATTGGGTTTGAAACTATAGAAACAATTGTTGATTCCAATCAAGATTCATCGTTACTTGATAATGCTACTGGCGCAACAAACTTCACTGCTCCTGGAGCATCAAGGCTGAAAATTGATACTAAAATCGCAACAAGAACCCTGACCTCTGCAAATACTGAGGATTTCTTTGTTGTCGCTGATGTTCAAGATGGTATCATAACTAGAAGATATGAAACAAGTTATGGTGACCTTGAAGATGAAATGGCACTAAGAACATATGAAGAGTCTGGCGATTACGCATTAGAACCGTTTGATGTATCAGTTCATGAGCATTTACGAAGTTCTACGAATCAGGGAGTATATGGTCCGACTGGTTCTGATACTGTTGGCGATAGTGATAAATTGGTCATCGAAACTGATCCTTCTACTGGTTATGTTAGGGGTTATAGAACACAACTGGTTAAGGCTGATAAGAAGTCAATTGATAAAGCTACTGAGACTGACACGAAGCAGGCTGTTACTGTTGGACAATCTATTGGTAACCATGTTATTTGCCAGAACGTATTCGGTACGTTTAGTTCACAAGAGTTAGACCTAGTTAATCTATACGATCAAGCTCAAACTGCGACAACTGGTGGCGCTGACACCGTTCAAGAAGGGGCTTCTGTAGGTACTGCTAGAGTTCGTGGGTTTGAGTATCATGAACAAAACAAGTATAGAATATATCTTTATGATATAAAAATGAATTCTGGAAAATCATTCCAATCTGATGCCAAATCATTGGTTATTGTAAACTCAATGGCAACAAATAAGAGTTCATATGCTAATATTGTATTAGAGAGTGGTACTGCTAAACTTAAAGATTCAAACTTGCTTAATCTTGTTTTCCCCTTACAGAGTTCTGGTGTCAAGGCATTAACTTCTTCTCAATATGTTTACAGAGAAGAGCAGGATATTACGATAAATTCCAATGGTACGGCTGACGTTAATATTGAAACTGCTCCAGCTGGAGGCACTCATTCGTTTAATGATACTGGCGACCTTTCTAGTTCTGATAGAACTAATGTCATCATAGTATTTAAAGATGCTGACGCTGGCACAAGCACCAAAGTTGGTGAAATATGGGATTGGGCGCAAGGCGGTACAATAGATTCAACCGCATCAACCATGACGATAGATTTGGGGGAGACTTACTCCTCAGATATGGCTGCTACTGTTTATTATAATGTACTGCGATCTTCATCCACCCCCGCATCTAAAGCATTGAATTCGTCTAGATATGTCCATATTGATACAACTACCAACGCTGCTGGTCCATGGAACCTTGGTGTTTCTGATGCATTTAAACTAGAAGCAGTTTACAGATCTACCGATGCTGGCGTTGCTAATATTGGCGAAAACATTACTTCCCATTTTACATTAGATGACGGTCAGAGAGATTCTTTCTATGATGGCGCTAGGCTATTTAAGAATTCAACAAGCAGTATAGATATAAACAACGAAGACCTTATCGTCAAGTTCAGCTACTTTACTACATCTAGAACTTCTGGTTTGGGGTACTATACTTTAGAATCATATCCCGTTGATGATTCCAACCCAGATGATACGGCTAAGATAACTACACCAGAAATCCCATTGTTCGTAAGAAGTTCTGGAGATTTAATCGACCTTAGAGATTCTGTTGATTTCAGACCAATAAAAGCCAATACGTGTGCGCCAGTGACTACAGGTACAGCGCCATCTAATCCATCGGCATTGTCTGCATACGATACCGATTCTAATGGTAGCTTTTTCCCAACTCCTGACGAAAACTTCCAGGCGAACATTGAAAAGTATTTACCAAGAGCTGATTTGGTTGTTATGAGATCTACTGGAGAAATCCGTGTAATCAAAGGCGCTTCTGGCGAAAGTCCTTTACTTCCTCAGCCTGATGAATACTCTATGACTCTTGCCGAGGTCTTCATTCCCCCATATCCATCATTATCTCCATCGGCAGCTGCATATTACAATAGACCGAAATACGAGGTTATAGTTAATCGTACTGACAACAGAAGATTGACTATGGAGGATATGAGGCGTCTTGATGACGAAGTTTCGCTTCAGCGTGAGATGATAATGTTGAATAGTAAAGAGATTCAAGCATTAACAAGAAGCGTGTTGACTGATGCCGACCCATTAAACTGTGCCGAGCCTCCTAAGGATAGTGTTATTGTAGATCCCCCTGCTGACCCTGTTATTGAAAATACAATGAGGAGTTCGGATTACCCATTCACCAGAGACCCTTTGCGTGTAATACCGACTCTTGAAGATGTGGAATTTAAACTGAAAGGCGGGTCATTTGATGCTGCGTTGGTTTCAAATACTGTATTGACTCTAGTTCCGACTGGGAGTGGTACGTTTGTGAATCAAACATTCGCTACCCAGCCCAGACAAGTAACTGTTAAGAGTACTGCCCCTGCCAAATTGTATAATGGGCAAATGTCAACATCTCACGCTGTATGCGCCATTGAACAAATTGTTGACACTGTTGTTGCGCCAACCCCACCAAGACCAACCCCAGCAACTCCAGTAATTCAGCCTGTCACTAGTACATCGACTGGCTCTTATGGTGGTGGTGTCGGGTACGGATTTAGCTGGAGCAGCTGGAGCTTTAACTTTGGTGGGTGGCATTTTTAAATCGTAGGATTAGATTTTAACGTATAAATAATAGAAAAATATAGGAATAAATTTTATGGGCGTCGCCACACAAGCATCTTCAACAGCTATAATCATGAAAGAAAAGTATAAGGCTGCTGGTCTTGATTATACTGGTCTTGCTGAGTACTCTGACGTTTCTGGTTATCAGAACGGAACGAACGATTACGAGATTAAGGCGCATACAAAATCTACTGCTACTTGTAGCGGCATGAAGCCGAGCACAAGAGTTTGGCCACGCCTTGATGGTAGGGATTTATCGAATTACTCTAGAATGCCTGGGAATGCGTATGGCACTTCTCTCGTCACAGATTCCAGCGGTAACCTTACGTTTGATTATAAGATACCAAACGATTCTGATATGAAATTCCGAGGGTTGAAGCACTTATTGGAAGTTAGTGACGTTGCTCCCCCATCTGGCGGTGGTGGTAATGGCGTAAGTTCAGGTAAAACTGGAGCTACAACAAGAAGCGGTCAATACCTTTATTTCCCATCGAATAAAAAAGGATTCAAGCAGTCTGACGTTAAACAAACATCTAATATCGGACTAACAGAACTGGTAGCAGATACCACGAAAACTACAGTTGTCACAACTAAAGTTGACGCAGAATTTCCAGACTATATGTCTCAATCGTTCACTGTTCTCAAGAACGACATCGACGGAGTTAGAATTAAGTTCTTAGATTTATATTTTTCTGACAGACCAACCAGCAGCGGTTCTTACCTTATTGTTCAACTTAGAGAAACTGGAAAAAATGGTGTACCCACCGATACTGTTTTGACTCAAAGTAGTAAGGTATTCAGGAATAGTGTTAATGTTTCATCTACAGCAGCCTCTGCGACTAGGTTCTCATTCCCTAATTCTATAGTTTTGAAAAACAATAAAACATACGCATTAACGATTATACCAAGCGAAGACGATAGTGACTTTACTGTATGGACAGCTAGAGATAATCTCCGTGATGTTCAGAGTAACATTAATTCATACTTTAATCCTGGGGTGGGCAAGCTCTATGGTTCAGCTTCAGGTAATGTCTGGAACGAATTGAAGAATGAAACTCTAAAGATGAAATTGTACGCTCTAGAGTATACAACTAATTCTAGTTCTGAGTTTATTGTTGAAAATGAAGATTTGGAATTTATTAATATTTCAGATATTAGACCACCCATAACAACAGGTACAAGCGGATTCCAAATGGATGAAAGGGTTAGGGGTGAGTCTGAGTTGACAATCACCTATGTGAGCGGTCACAACGCATCTGTTGGTACTGTTTATCAAACTGCTGTGGCCAGAGATGGTGGTGCAGTTGTCAAAGACAATTTCGCGAACGGAACTATCAGAAGCGTTGTTAGTGATGACACCGTCGATACTGCTGTCGTTAAGGTAGATGCTGCTGGTAACTTCAGCTATGAGGCAGGCGCTAACGTGTATGTCGGTATCACTAAAGTTGGGGTCGTTTCTTCCTTTACTGCAAATACCTGTGCTGGCTACGCTTCGATGATCAATACTGATTTTGGTAGGATTCGTTTGACGCAATCTACAGCCGACTCAACCACAGAGAATAAGTTCCAAGCAGGCAAGTATATACGTGGCCAAGAGTATGGCGCTAGTGCTAAAATTGATTCTGTCGTAAACCCAACTATTGATGAAGTTGATGTTAGAATACCGTTTACGGCTGACCATGACACCGATTTAAAATGGTACATTAAAACAACCAAAGCTGGAACTGTTGCCCTTGATGCTGATTGGGAAGAAATTAATGGCAATAGAATAGTTAGTTTCGGCAAAGATCGACAGCAAGTTTATAGTAAGTCGAATCAATCGTTTAAGTCTATGCAAGTAAAGGGTGCTTTGTCGACAACTAATAAAAACGTATCTCCTTCGGTTATATTAGATGACCTTACTGTCGTCGCCAAAAGACAAAGAATTAACTCTACAAACGCAAATGAAATTTCTCCTGCGGGCGACAGTGCTGCTAGATATGTATCTAGACCTCTCCGTGCGACCAACGCTAAAACAGGCGAGCCTTCTGATAGGTTGATCATTCATGGAACCGCATACTACCCAGACGGATCTTCTATATATGCGTATGTTAGAGCAAGAAACGATAGCGATTCTGAGAAACTTCAAGACAAGGATTATACATTATTCCGTGGCAATGCATCTGGTAGGTCGGTTCTTGGCGAGCGACAGGATATAGTGAATATTGTGTTCGCTCCAGTTGCGAATACTTCAGGAGAGCAATTCTTATCGTCGACTAATTTATTAAGAATGAACAGCGCCAATAGTAATGTGTTGGCATATAAATCTTCTGACGGTTCGATACATCATGGTATCGATGACTTCCAAGTTAAAGTAGTATTTACAAAACCTGAAAATGGCGGAACCGAGTACGCTCCAGAAATATATGATTTGGATTGTATTGGGCATAAAACTGCTATAGAAATCGTATAGGTGATGTGTGAGTAGATTAGTTGATGTATCTGAGCGACCCGACTTATTGAAAGACGTGGAAACGGGAATGATATATGTAGTTGATGATAGAGAATTGAATGAGTATAACGCTATGAAGATCAGAAAAACAAAAGCAAATATAATTGAACAAGATATTAATAATTTAAAATCTGATATCGATGACATAAAAAGAATGCTGACAACTTTAATAAATAAGTAAAACCACTTAAAGAGAATTCAAATGACAGTTACTGTTGCAAATACCGAACTCCTGAATAGCTTTGATGCTTGGAGATTAAACACAAACTTTATTGCTACTGTTATTAGTAATAACGTAGTTACAGTTTCAGGAACTGGTCAAACTGCTCGTGGCGGTACTGCTACTGGTGACGGTCACGTCAACGGTCAGTTCTCAGCAAATAACTTGTCGACTCCAATTCTGAGTGGCGGTATAGTTGGCGATCCAGGTCCAATATCTATTACTTCTAATACCACGATTGTATCTTCAGTTGCCGACTTTACAGTAGATTCTGATGCGACGCTTACTTCTAATGTAAACTTCACAATCACTGGTGAGAATAGAATGATCTTACCTAGTGTTGAAAAGATACGTATTAGTGGCGGTTCGGGTGGTCAAGTATTAAGAATAGAACAGAACAACGAACCGCACTTCAAAGACTTCAAACTAAGAGATTTACAAGGCGATCATGCATTTGAATTGACGCATAGTGATTTAACTCTGGCTGGCGGTAATACTGCATTTAGAGATGATGGCGATTCACCGCATTTAGTTTTCTCTGGCGGTGCATCTAATAATGATGTTGTTTCTGTCTACTTGGCTGGCGCTGCTCTTACTGGCGATTCAGATCTATACATTAAACTGGTTGATGCCTTGGGCGACTCTGCCCTTGTGATAACAAATTCTGCTAATACTATTGTCGCTAAAATAGATTCTGCTGGTAATGCTCATTTCACTGACGATTTAAATGTAGACGGTGTAACAACTTTAAACACTACCAGTACGACATTTTTAACTGCCAATGGCGCAACAAACTTAGAATCAACCTTAGACGTTGATGGTGCCACTACTCTAAATTCAACCTTAGATGTTGATGGCGGGACTACCTTAAATGCTGCCCTAGATGTTGATGGCGCCACTACTTTAAACTCAACCTTAGATGTTGATGGTGCGTCAACACTAAATGGTCTAACAGTTACAACGTTGACTGCTAATGGTGCAGTAAATTTAGAATCAACCTTAGACGTTGATGGTGGAACTACCTTAAATGCTGCCCTAGATGTTGACGGAGCAACTACTCTAAATTCAACTTTAGACGTTGATCTTGCTACTACTCTAAATTCAACTTTAGGCGTTGATGGTGCCACTTCTCTTAATGCGCTAACAGCTACAACGTTGACTGCCAATGGCGCAACTAATTTAGAATCAACTTTGGTCGTTAAAGGTGACACTACGATTGATAGTGGCTTTAGAGTTAAAGGTGATGCTGACATTGACGTAACTCTAAATGTTGATGGCGATACATCTCTTAATGCGCTAACCGCCACAACTCTAACCGCTAATGGCGCAGTAAATTTAGAATCAACCTTAGACGTTGATGGTGGAACTACCTTAAATGCTGCCCTAGATGTTGACGGAGCAACTACTCTAAATTCAACTTTAGACGTTGATGGTGGAACTACCTTAAATTCAACTTTAGACGTTGATCTTGCTACTACTCTAAATTCAACCTTAGATGTTGATGGTGCGTCAACCTTACACAACCTTAATGCGATTGATGTAACTGCTAATGGTAACTTGATCATTAAGGGTAGTGCGAATTTACAAAGCACTGAGGTTACATCTCTAGGTGCTAATGGCGCTGTAGATTTCAATTCAACCCTAAATGTTGACGGTTCTACAACTCTTAATCAGTTAACAACTACAACATTGACCGCCAATGCTGCTGTTGATTTGAAAACAACTCTAAATGTTGATGGCGATACATCTCTTAATGCGCTAACAGTTACATCTCTAACTGCTAACAGTACAGTTAACTTCCACGAAGGAGCATTCTTCGCCAACGGTAATGTGACGTTTGGTACAGATAGAACAGCTGAAACTGATGAATCAGTTAGACGTACCTTGTGGG
>Ga0209603_1000855_pt1 | contig 34517 bp, 51 predicted proteins | sample COGITO_mtgs_1206_FD_184812 | JGI IMG/M metagenome (GOLD analysis project Ga0209603, IMG submission 184812) | Pelagic marine microbial communities from North Sea - COGITO_mtgs_120607 (SPAdes) (version 2) | ecosystem: Environmental > Aquatic > Marine > Epipelagic ... | reverse complement strand
AAATTTAAAAACAAAAATTATTTTTTAAGTTTCTTTTTAGCGTATGTATAAACAAATAGCAACATCATACTGCATCCAAATAAATCTACTAAGTTCATAATTTCAGATTTTTACTTTCAACATTATATCTTCTCCCAATTACCAAATGGCCCATAAGTGGAGCTTCTTTTATGCTTATCAATAGCAATAAAGGAGCACTCCATAACCTCAATTACTTCAATGTGCTCATCTTTATCCCAATTGTCAATTCTTACTTTATCTCCTTTTTTAAGAGAGAATGACTTAAGCATTTCAATTCTTTCTTTCCTTCCCATGTCCTTACAAATATCTTTTTTTTGGCTTACAATCTGGACACCTACAAACAGGATCCTGCTTTGACATTTCCTGATGATAATACTTAGAGTAGTTTTTTACCCACTCTGTAATTATTCTCCAATCATTTAAGGACATTTCCAAGTCAAAAAACATACTTGGATTATTTTTATAGGCAAACTCCTCAGGTGTTTTCATTTCTTTGTTTTTATAATCCACAATAACCAGAATCACAGTCATTAAAATCCGATTCAAATAATTGTGTTTGCTTAAAGCTTTCTTTTATTTTATTGTAGGTGATTCCGTTTTTAAATTTATTACTGGTTTTAGATTCCGTTTTACAAAACCAATCAAATTTGCTTGGGTGTTTTTCACTCATCAGCTTAAGTAGTGCAGGACTTCTATGAAAGCAACCAATACAATTATTCATATAAGCAAACCTAACAGGCTTATCCTTCCAATACTGCTCAATCTGATCCTTAAAAACTGCATCTTTTATTAGAGGAAAGTAAGGTTTTTGCCAACCTGTATTACTCCACTTATTCCTTTTGCCGTTTTTGGACTTTCCAATTATATGCTTAAACTCTGTAAGACCTAATTCATTAACCTTTTCAAGCATTGACTTTGCTCTGCTCTGCTCATTTGCCCTAAATCCAATGCGCATTTCAATTGGCTCATTAATCTCCTTAAGCCACCAATTAAATAACGGTTTTAACTTCATTTCAGTTGTACAGAACCTTGTTACAATATTTGGTAGATAATTTCCTTTATCAATTATAATTTCATCAAATGGCTTTCCTGTTACCCAATTAATTTCCTGCCCAATAAACTGCTCCAAGTCAAGCATTGTGTAAATAATTGCATCTTCCTCCAGTGTTCCAATAAACTCTGTGCCTAATTTATCACTTACAATCTGTCTAATTTTAGCATCTGGAAACATACAATTTTTATCACTTGTTCTTACTAATGAGAAAACATTGTAATTTGCAGGATAATTCTTTGCAATATAGGCTGATGTTTTTCCTCCGCTTATACTGTTAACTGTAATTAAAGACTGCTCTCTTACAGCATCTTCAAACCAATCTTTATCAAATTGCTCTTGGTTGTTTTCATTAATAGTATAGAATCTTTTCATTAGGCTTGATTTAACAATGCTTTATTTTTATTTGATATACTTATATAGTTTTATGGGGAAAGCCTCTTAAATGGCTTCTAAGTATCCTTATTCTTTATCCTAAGGCACTAATCTGTTCTGCCATAATACCCACTACTCATTTTTTGTCCAAAATCTCTTGATTTGTCAGATTCTAATTTGATGTAGTAACAATGATCCTCTTTTCCTTCTCCGAAATATGAGTTAAGATAAAACTTGTCTACAAGTCCAAACCTGTCTTGCTCTTGCAATGCCTCATCAATTATTACCTCGCACTTACTTGCCAGATCATTACTCCAATTTAGCTTGATGCTTTCTGGATTAAAATTTGACAAACTGCACTGAACACTTATGAATTCAATTGTGCTTGGTAATTTTTTAACTGCTGTAATAAGCTCCTTTAAGCTGTCGCATTCTGCTGAATACCCGTTAAGTCTAATCATGATATGTGTGTTTAATGTATTTACTTTCTTTTCTTTTCCTTTACTTTCCTTTGTTGCTTTTTGTTGAACAAGTGTTGAACAAGTGCTGAACATTTGCTTCCTACTTCTAACACAAAAAACATGAGTATAAAAATGATATACCAGAGGTAAAGCCTTATCAATTCTGCTGTATCTTTAAACATTATAAAGCAATTATTTCTCTTAATTCCTCAATACCTGACTGGCTGAGGTATCTTTGATTTTCAAGGATCTCTTTGGCTCTCCTTTTAGCCTTCTGTATCATCATACTTTTGCTTAGCATCATTCCATCAATAACAATATAAGTTACATTTGATGCCTTTAATAGTGAAGGAGGAACTTGCTCTAATCTTTCAATGTCGTTCATTTTATAAGATATTAAATGTTTATGCCCAAGCCTCAAGCCCATCAGTTTGCATTATTTTAATAAATTCCTGTGCCTCACATTCATCAAAAAATTTAATTTCCTCGCTTGTGCTAAACTGATGATGTACCTCTGACATAAACCGATCTCTTACAATATCCCAAGCAATAATTGAATCTCTAAGCGATGTTGTAACTGTAAATAGTTCTCTTTCCATTTTGTTGTGTTTTAAAGTATACTACTAATATATAAATTTATTTTATATAAACAAAATTGCAACGAAAATATCTTTTATTTAAGAACCTTTTTTTTAGTTATGCGGATAAAAATTAAGAATGTTTTGCAGGTTTCTTTCAGCCTCTTTTATAACCTGATCCAGATATTCCATTGCTCTTGCATCGTCTTTGCACAAATCTCTGAGCTCGTTTCTAAATGTAAATACTTGATATGAATCAACTGTTTTTTTTCTGCTGAGGAGCTTAGTGTATGATTCAATTTGGATCTTGATAAGGGAGTTGCTTGGATACATACCCTAATTTAATAATCTTTGAATTGATTTGGAAATAATCCTCTGATAAAAACTGATAAACCTGCAATACAGTCAGGAGCATCATCATTCTTATTCTTTCCCTCCTTGCTAAAGGATTCTATATTTTGAACAAATTGGTGGTATTGCTGATCATTATTTTCAACAAAATTAAACACGTTAAAAACAAAGGCACTTTCCATTATTATTCTGGTAATCTTATTCTTTGTGTTATGCACTTGCAGGATTCTTGTGCTTACCATTTTATCAAGCTGTCTACTGAACATTGCGCCCATACTGTTAGATTCAACTCTGCAATACTTAGCCTTCCACTTGTTAAGCTTCTCAGCACATAAAGGAAGTGTAATATCTGTGTTATCCCTTGTGAATAAATAGTCAACAATATAGATTTCCTTTCCAATTACTCCTCCAATAGCCATTGCAGTAAAGTCCTTTCCCTGATCCGCAACATCAATGTAACCAACATAGCCTTCAATCCTGTCTTTAATCTGGTTAAACTGCTCCTTAGGTATCTTATTAAGCCCTGTAAATAAACGGCCCTTCATGTCAACGGGCTCTTGCATATATTCAGCCAACCAAATGTCTGGATTAATCCTTGACCTAATATCATGATATTGCTCTGTGCTCATTACATCATCACAAAAGCTGTTTCCTTCACTATCTAAAGCAGGAATAACAATGCTTAAGTCATACCTTTCCTCTGCAACATTCTTTCCAATAACGTCATTCACACTCCACCTTGTTCCAATATCAATCTTAGAGCAATTTTTTTCTAATCTGGAATCGTGTGTTGCCTCCTTCCAAGTCAGGATCTTATCGTTTGTATTATCACTTAAGGCGTCTTCAATTCCTCTGTAAAGGTCATCAGTTATTGCAAGCTTAGTAGCTCCAAATCCAATTATTGTTCCTCCAACTCCTGCTCCAAAGTAACCAACCTGCTTTGATTGATTAGTGTTCCAACCTAATAAGTTAGCCTTGTCATCACTTAAGGCAACCTCTGGAAATACCTGCTTAAATTGATCAGTTTTTAATATGTTTCTTACATCATAAGAGAACTTGAGATAAAGAGTTGCAGTACAGGTGTTCCTCATAATACTCTCTTTTGGATTCCTTCCCAATACCCAAGCAGAGAATAATGTTGTTATAAATGATTTTCCTGCTCTTGGAGGCATTGAAACAGATAGGCTGTGTATTTCTCCTTCCTCAACCCTTTGAAATCCTTTAGCAACCTGCTTAAGAAATGGCCTGTTAGTAAAAAACTCTCTGTCATAAAGCAGGCAGAAATGCCAAAAGTCCCTTCCTGCAAGTAACCTTCTTAAAGCCTCTCTTGCAAGCTCCTTTCTACTCATCTTCTCCTAATAAATTTCGAATTTCGTCTGTAGTTAAATCTGAAAAGTCCAAGTTTGTCTGCTGTTGGTCTATTTGCTGAACGGGAGCTCCGTATCCAGAATCCATTAATGCTTTGTAGGCTGTTACATCTCCCTCCCTTGCTTTTTTAATTAGGGCCAAAGTCATCAGATCCTCTTGGCTCATTGTTTCGCTATCTCCTGTAATTGGATTCTTTAGATTCTGATTAACCTCAAGCCAATGCCTTGCAATTGTGCTCCTGTTCTTTGCTCCTTTGGGCCTTCCATTTGGATTGCCACTCTCTCCTTTTTGCCATGCAGGCCTTAAATTATCCTCTTTCCCCATAATCGGTGTAATTTCGGTGTTTTTCTAAAATATAGTAAACTAATGCTTATCTGACAACTTATGGGTGCTCGTGGCTTCCCCTACCCTCTATCATTAGGCAGTCTGGCTTGTATATGTCCTTAACATCACATGATGGCTCAAAGGTTGATACATCGCTTCTCTGTGCCTCCCTTTTAATTATGCCCTTTTCAATATCATTTAAGGCTCTTTCAAACAGTCTTACCCCCATATCAAGCAGGCTGTCCCTCCATAGCTCTCTTGCGCCCTTTTTTGGATCTGCTTTCATTCTTGGCGGTATCCATGTCCAATCTTGGTACGCAATGTCTCCTCTATCAATTCCTGAGTTAAGCCAAAAGACAGTCCCTCCTGTTATTGCGTCTCCCATTTTTATTGCCCACTCAATGGAGCTCCTCCCCCTATGCCTTGGAAGCATTGACGGGTGGTATCCAATCCAGCCGAGCCTTGTTGCATACCTTGCCCTCCTGCCTATATAATCAAAGCTGTGGGCAGTCACTCCTAAGTCCGTATTCTTTGGAACGGATTCCGATGTAAAACTTCCCGAATTTGTAATTGGAATATTATTTATACTTGCAAGCCTTCCAATATATTTGTCTCCTTTTGGGCAGGATACTCCAACAACTTGATGGCCTAAATTAAGGCAAAGCCTAAGAGCCTCCTCACCAAACTTCTTTTGTCCACTGATATATATTTTAAGCTTTTTCATCTTTTTCCCAAATATTTAAAGCCTTGAACTGCTCTAAAATGTCCTCCAAAGCCTGTCCCACCATTCATTTTAATAAGAGACTTTGCCTTTTTTTCTTCTGAGTTTTTTATTGAGCTAAATGACTTCTTTTTATTTCCTCCATACATTTGTTGGCTTTTTAAAACCCAATTGCTACTCCTGTTAAGGTACGCTATAAGCTGTGGGTGGCTTGTATGAAATATTGTCGGTAATTTGTGGCCTCTCCTTCCGTACCCGTTTTTGTGGTACTCCATAACGTATGTTAAAAACTTTGTTCCTACTCCTGCACCCTGCCACTCTGGAACTGTAACAAGCCTTGTTGCCCTGTAAGCGTGTGCAGTAAACATTGGGCAGACACAAAGGTGGCAAACGGGCTCTCCATCAACAACTCCAATAAAATACTCTCCTGCAGGTGGCATTGCAAGGTCTAAATAATAATGCTCTTTAAATATTCCCCAGTAACTTCCTGTGACCTTCCAAATGTCCAATTTGATGTCTGGCCTTGCGCCAATTTCGCTTTTTTTTTTACTTGGCCTGTTGCCGTATCCAATACCCAATCTGGTTGTATATACTCAAGCACATCATAATGGCACGACAATAAAACAACTCTTCTACCTTTTGTCCTCCTGAATGACTTTGAGAATGCCATTGCACCAATTCTTGCAATCTGCCTGTCAACAACTGACGTAAACTCATCAACAATAACATTGTCCTCTCCATCTGCAAGTACTCTTGCAAGCCCTGCCCTAAACTGTTGGCCGTTAGATAGTGCGTGGAACGGCCTAAGCCAAGACGGAACGTCACCAAGCCCAACCGATGCAAGCAGGCCTGTTACGGTGTTAAAGTCGCCCTCAGGGCTTATGCAGTCAACTATTGGCTTGTCCTTTTCCCAACCCCCGTATAGGTTCTCAATCTTTCCTCCTCCGAAAAGCTTATTTCCGATTGATGTCTTTCCACTTCCACTTGGGCCAACAATAACTCCAATCTGCCAATCCCCCTCAATTGGAACATCAACATCAAGATTAAACTCGTCTCCCCTTTCTGCATTAAACAAAGACTTTACTCTGTTTGCCCTGTAACTTTTAAAGTTTTTTGTTTTATTTCTTACGCTTACTTTCATGGCTATTATGTTACAACAATTTTACACTCAAAGCCCTCCTCAGATAGCCTTTTAAATATTTGCTCCTGCTCTCTTTCACTTGTACACTTTACAATAACTCCGTACTGCTCCTTATACCCAACTCCCTCATCACTAAATGGATCGTCTGGTGGAGAGTATGGCTCGCTTATTCCCTCGTTTAAAGGTTCGGGCCATGTATCCAGTCCCCACTCCTCAAGCTTTTCAGTATCCCAATCATTAACAAGCATATCCCAATCCCATTCTCCTCCTGATACATTATCCTTGATAATAAACTGCCTCTGCTCATCTTCTGTAAGGTCTCCTGCTCTTATTATAGGCACTTCCTTTAATCCTGCCTCCTTACAAGCTTTAAGCCTCATATTCCCTCCAAGAACTATCATATCATCATTTACGACAATGGGCCTGATGTTAAGCATCTTTGGAAATTCCTTTATACTATTGACTAACTTTTTAAAGTTATCATCTTTGATAATTCTTGGATTGTTTGGATTGCTTTTAACCCCTGATATTTTTATAGTCTCTGACTTCATGCTATTAGATTAAATATGATTATTGGAATTGAAAATATAAATAGCCTTGAGAAGGCATACTTAACATTGGTTGGATCTTTTGCCCAAACCGTAAATTGTGGGTGTTCTCTATGAGGTAAAAGTATATGCAATGCTCTGTCCATTAGCCAGACAATAAACATTAATACGATAGCCAAATAGCCTGTTAATCTTAGAAAGAATCCTGCTTTCTTTTCCTGCTTTTCCATTTTTTTAATCTTTTAGGTGCGTAGCTGTATTTGTAAAAAAGGAGGCAACCAATGATTAACCTCCTAATAAACTCACAAAACACAACTGTGCTAATATAACAAAATCTATCTTACTTGCTCATTATTAGTTTAAATTTATTTTGTTTATGAGCCTGATACATTTTTTTTAGCACTGACTTTAAGTTATTGCAGTTTAAGCTTGCTCCCCTCTCCTCTGGGCTGTGCCTTTCAATCATCTGCTTATATAGCCCTAAAGTATAATGCAAATCAGGAACACTAAGCTCCTGGTGTTTAATACTGCAATTCTTCTGCTTTATAAGGTAGTTAAACATTTCGCTCCAAGTTAGTTGATTAGTCATTAATAATTGAGTTATATGATTGGCCTGACGTGTCAGATATAATCAGGTGGTCAAGAAGGTTAATATCAAGAAGCTTTAAGGCCTCTTTTGCCTTATTTGTAATGCTTATATCTGCTTGGCTTGGATCTAAATTTCCAGATGGGTGGTTATGCACAAATATTACTCCAGATGCTAAGCAATCAATTGCATACTTTAAAATTATCTTTAGATCAACAACCGTTCCTGCAACTCCTCCTTGACTTATTTTTGCCCAACCTGTTACGACATTTTTTCTATCAAGTAACATTATAAAAAAACTTTCATATATTCCTAAGTCCTCATGATAAAACTTTCTTGCAAAGCTATTTACATCACTTGCTGACTCTATTTTAACAGCATCAAAACTGTTGTTGCTTCTTTTCCCTAAATAATACTCATAAGCTTTACTTTCCTCCATGTTGTTGTGTTTTTAGATTATAGTGCTAATATATAAATTTATTTTATATAAAGAAAAGAATATAAAAAAAGGAGGAACTTAATCCTCCTCTTATTAGTTTGAAATAACGTCTGCAATCTTTTGCATTGTTGTTAAATTTAAGCCTCTGTCAGCATTTAAGAACAAGTATAACTGATTTGGGTGCACTCCGCATCTCTTAGCACAGCTATGAACAGTTAAATTGTTTTCTGTCATATAGCTGTTGATTAGCTTCCTGCAATCCTTTATCAGGTTTCTGATCTGGTGCTTGCTTATTGGTTCTACTTTTGCCATAACTTTCTAATTAAAAAGGTAATCCGCTGTCTTGTGTTGAAATAGCATCTTCCATAAAGTTCTTTTCAATGTTTCCGCTTACTCCTGATGGCTCTCCAAATGACTGTGCAGATTCGTTAGTAATCTTCCAAGCATCTAAGGTGTTGAAATATTTCTCCTCTCCCTGTGGATTTGTCCAGGATCTACCTCTGATATTAATAAAGGCTTGCACCTCATCTCCTTCCGAAATATTATCCAGAAGCTCGCACCTTTCTTGACTTGTCTGCACAATAATTTGCTGTGGGTACTTATCCTCAGTAACAATTACAAGCTCCCTTAATGCAAACTTTTCTGATACTTGCTTTTTTGGGAATACTTTTAACACTTTTCCTTTTATATCCATGATTTACTTATTTACTTTTGTTTTCTAATTCTGCCATACATTCTTTATAGTACTCATTGGCAATCTTGTACTGCATTAATATTTCTGATTCCTTTACCTCATCTCTCTGAACTCTTACAGAAGTCATTCTCTTTGAAATATCAATGTGCTCAACATCGTGTAAGTCTGTATTGTCATAAGCTGTTAATAAATCAGGAGGAGTTGTTGTTAAGCAGTAAACTACTTCCCCAAATGGCTTGTTGTAAAGCATCATATAACCTCTAAGTTGCCAATCATAACCTGACTTCTTTACTGACTTGTCAGCCTCCTCTTGGAAAGCAGGAAAGGTGTCAAAGCTCCAAGAACATTTTATATCAATAATGCTGTCCTCTGCATTTATGTCGCACTCTCCTGTTAGCCAACTTGTGCTAATTCTCTCCTCATTCTTTTTGAAGTCCATAAACCTTGCTTGGTTTACCATTTCAATTCCCAAATCCTCATTTCTCAAGCCTTTCTCAGTAAACTTGTTGCTGAAATTGGGCCTGATTCCGTAAAAATCCTCCTTTGCCTTCTCCATTACAAAGGACTTTGTTGTTTCTCCTAATGGAGAGGACTTGCCTCTGCCTTTTGTCATTAATTTACTCAATGCTGAGCATCTAACAATTAAATTTCTTTCTTTCATGTTGTTGCGTTTTTAAGCTTTATCTAATTCTTGATTTAATTCTTCATTTGCTACCTCTAAATCCTGCACAAATTTATCTGCTTTCTTAGTCTGAGCTCCTGTAAGGTCAAAAGTATCCTTTAGCTTATCAATTGTATAGTTACCGTTTTTAATTGATTCTAAAGCTCCATTTAATCTCTGAGTATCTAACTTAGGTTTTGCAGGTGCAGGTGGCTCATATCCCTCTGGAAGATCCTCTCCTGCATAAATGTATAATCCAAGTCCATGTAAAGCTAATGCCTTTGTTGTACTTCTTTGGATTGCCTTGTTTATGTCCATGCTTGTAACATCATCTAATAGAATTGACTTGTTTCTAAAGTCCATTACAGGAAGGTAATCAATATGCTCTATTTCATTAATTGTTACTCCTACTTTTACCCAACAGGACTTTCCATCTGTGAAATAATTGCATTGATTTACATTCTCATAAACCTTTCTTTGAACATCAGGATATTGCTTTTTTACTTCTGCCCAAGCCCATGCCCAAGATAAGTAAGTTAGGTTTCCTTTTTTCTCTGTTTTGTCATTGACATTGATACTGCTTAGAGTATCAAATACTTCCTTTTTTTTCTGTGCCATTGTTGTTGTGCTTAAGTGATTATAATTCTTGGTATTCTGTTACTGGCTTATAAACTTTGTAGCCTAATGATTTCAGCAATAAGACTGCCTCCTCCTCTTGATGCTTATTCTCAAATAAACTGTTGGTGTTCTTTTTTGCCCATGATTTTTGATTGATCTGTATGCAATTTTGTAAAAGAAATTTATTAGCAACTTTGTTTTTTATTTGCTTGTCAGTTATTCCGTACCTCCTTGCTAATCCTGCAAACTCATTGCTTGAAAACTTTTCCGGCATTTCATTTAATGCCCTTTTTAACTCCTTCATTTTTGTTGTGTTTAAATGTTTATACTACAAATATATAAATTTATTTTATATAAATAGCTTTTTATGTTATTTATTATGCCTGTGATGTGTTTTTATATTGCTGCTCCTCTCTTTTAAGGTTACTAATATGCTGATTCATGGCATCAATAATGCTATTAGTATTGTCATAATACAGCCTCATTGAATTAAACAATCCATCAAATCTCTTTTCATCAACGTAATTATCCAGAGAATAAAACTTTCCTAACTCACTCGCCTTGCTCATTGGGAATCCTGCATCAAGATACTTTTTTGTATTAGTCCTTTTTGCTCTCTCAGTTTCGGCCTCTGCATTTTTAAACTCAATCCTGCACTCTCCTAATTCTGTTGCGTAATAGCTCAGTAAGGTTACTAATTGAATCCTTTGATACATCAGGTCATTTATTCCTGTATAGTCCATTGGAAGCTCCCTGTACCAATCAACAATTCCGTTAATTTGCTCAACTACTTCATTGAAGTCTTTCATAATCTTTTACTTTTTGTTTGTATTTGTTGTATAATTCCTCAAGCTCAATCTTATTAAGCTTTAATTTAATATGCCTATTATTATCAAGCCATTCAAGATCCTCTTGGCTGATTCTGTCCGTAATCCTTTTCCTGTATTCGTGTAAATTTCCATGCTTATTCCTATTGCAAGGAACACATTGCCCATGCACGTTGTCCTCATGGAATCTTATGCCCTCATAAGTAGTTGGGTAATAATGCCCTGCATCAAACTTCCTGAGCTGTAATGGTGTTCCGCAACTAACACAACCTCTGTGTGTATCTCTAAGCCTTATATACCTGTTAAATACAGTCTGCACCTTTCTTTTCCAATCACTCAATGTCATATTCCTTTCGTAATAGTCCTTTCTTTCTGCTCTGGCAATCTTCTTTGCCTGACTTCTTATCTGATCATTGGCATAACTAATTGCGCATATAGTTGAACATACTTTTTGAGTAGTATTAAAAGGAGTAAAAAGAACTCCACAGCACTTGCATTTCTTTTGTTTAATTGGCTTCATTTAAAAAGGTATTTCTGCATTTGGTTTTATTCCTGCAAAGCTATCAATTTGCTCTGGCTTTTTAGCAAATGGATTTTCAATTGCCTTGTCATTCCACTCTGATGTTTCAAGTCTAACTTCCATTTTATTAATTCCAATGCCTCCGTCTCTATTCTTAGCAATTATAAACTCTCCAAAGCCTTGCATATCATTTCCCTCCTCATCAACTAATTCTCCGTAGTATTCCGGCCTATGAAGGAAGCTTACAATACTTGCATCTTGCTCAATCTCTCCACTCTCTTTCAAGTCAGGTAGGCTTGGCCTCTTTCCTGATCTTCCAACATCTCTGCTAAGCTGAGCCAAAGCAATACATGGAATTCTATGAGCCATTACTATTCTCTTGACATCATTGCTAATCTTAGTTACTTCCTGATACCTGTTCTCTGATTTGCTTGGCATAATCTTTTGTAGGTAATCAATCATAAATAAGTCAACCTCCTTGTTCTTATTCTTTACAGTTTGGAGCTTTGTTTCAATATCCTTGGTTGTATGAGATCCGTCAAATACTACTAAGTTATTCCAATGCTTACTTTTTTTAAGGCTATTAATTTGCCTCAATTCACTATCTGAGCACCTTCCGTACTTTATGCTGTTTGAATCTATTCCTGTGATGTTGCTTATCATTCTCCTAATAATCCTGTCATGGGCCATCTCTAAGGAGTAAAAAACAACAACCTTATTTTCATTAAAGCAAAGATTTCTAATTAATGAAATTGCCCAAGCTGTCTTTCCCATTGCAGGCCTTCCACCTACAACCATAACATCATCTTTCTCAAGTATTAAATTTCCTTTCAAAACTTTCCAACCTAATTCCAATCCTAAAGGTATTCCCAATTTTGCTTGATTATGCTTGAATAAAACCTCCTCAATACTATCTAAATTTGTAACCTCCTTAATGCTCTTATTGATGCTTAAAAGATCCTTTACTTTGGAAACCTCATCTAATATAAAGTTGCTCCTTGGATCTGCTGATTGCATTTCTGAATTGATGTTTTGTAGCATTAAGGATACATTTCGAATTGAATATTTGTAGTAGCATTCGTTAAGGATTCCTTCTTTGTTTAGTGTTTCTTGGAATTCAACACTGCTTTGGAGCATACTTACTTTATAAATTGTATCTTTCTCCAATCTGTTGTTCTCTCTCAGCCAACTTGTAATATTAATTAAATCACATAAGTCTCCGTTCTCAGATATTTCAATAATTGACTGATAAATATTTTTGTGGAAGTTGCTTTGAAACCAATCAGCTTCTAAAGAATTAATAAACTCAGGTTGTTGGCTCTGGTTTAGGTTTAAGACAATTCCAAATGCCTTATCAAAAATGTTGTGTTTCATGTTGTAAATTTATTTTGTAGGAATATAGGAATTATTTTTAGTTGCATCAAAGCCATACTTATCCAATGTTGCTGATCTGCTAAAATATTCTAAGGTGCAATATTTATGATTGCTTTCCTTATGGAAATCGTCTTTATAAGCCTTTAGCATTGATTTGCTAATGTTTTCTCTTGAATAGCCTTCCTTTATCCTTGCTAAGTATTTAGCCTTGTTAGAAGCATTAAAAACCTTATTGTTTTTATTGAATGTTTTATTAAAGAATAACAATAATTTATTCCAATCAATATTCCTTTCCATGAAATCTGTTACTATCTTTTCCTTTACTTTACTTTCCTTTACTTTACTTTCCTTTGTTGGATTTTGTTCAACAGGTGTTAAGCTTTGTTCAACATTTGTTGAATTCTGCTTTAATCTTAGCTGAGCTGACTTTTTGCCTGCAAAGGATCTGGCTTCTTTTATTTTATCTCTCTTTGAAATGTTTTGGAGAACCCTTTCTGAGTATAGAAAATTTTCTTCTTTAATAAACAGCTCGCAAACCTCAACAGCATAATCAATTATACTATTTATCAATTCAACTTCCTCCTTAAAGGTGCTTGCAATGGCTTCAAACATATACGGTTTTAAGTGCAACTTGTGATCTTGCTCCTCATGTAATATCTCAACTACTCTCCAATAAACTCCGTATCCTTTTGCTCCGAACTTTCCCAATAAGGCCTGTACCTTTGGATCATTAGTTGTGCTGTAATCATGGCTAAAATAAAATGCCTCTTTCTTCATGTGTGTTTGTTTATATTTCTATATTATTTAATGATGCTAACATTGACTTGGCTCTTGCTTTTACACCAGATACATACTTTCTCCTTTCCTCAATATCCTGCTCAATCCAATAGCCTTTGGAGGAGGCCACCAAGTTATTAATTAAGCCTTGAATCCTGATGTAATTAATTATTTTCCTAATCCTTGCTCCATGCAGGCCCTTATACCCAGACTGTGTTAAGGCTTCAATAATTCTCTTGTTGGTAATGGCATTATTTGCTCCAATCTTTGTCTGTAATCCTCTAACTATTAAAGGCAAAAGAGTATCTCTTTCATACTCGTTTAAATGCTCTGTGTATTCTGTGAATCCGTTTATCATCTTGCGTTTTTTATATCTAATATTTTGTAATAAAGCTCCCTATTAAAATTGCTCCTAATGACCAAGCTGTTCTGCTGTGTTTCCCACTGCTTAATGTAATGCAATGTCTTTCTTCCAACTCTTACATTTTTGGCTGTTTTCTCTACTTGCTTCGCTTTTATGCGAAACACTTTCCTTACTAATTTTCTCATGGCTTTCCTAATTAATCTGTGAAAATAAATCTTAAATAAACTCCTCCAATAGTCTTTGACATATACAAATGCCCTGATTCTTGAACCTCTGGATTGAATCTTTTCCTCCTTAATGCAGACATCAGCTTTGGACTATAAGAACTTTGAACACTTATGTCAAATAAGCTAACGATTAATACGTAAGGATCTTCTAAATCCTGTAAGTGCTCAGTAAGTAAATTGATAATTCTTACTTTGTTTTTTGTAAATAGATTTTCTTTAATCATGTGTTGTGTTTTTAAAGTATAGCACTAATATATAAATTTATTTTATATAAATAGCCAATCAAATAAAAATATTTGTTGAACACATGATGAACATTTGTTAAAAAGTAAAGGTGCAACCCCTCGATTGCACCATACACACCTTGAAAAACCATGAAAGGAACTCCCAAGAAAATTTTTAGAATTCGTCTATTAAGCAGAAGGAAACCATAATTTGACTTCCATTTTCAAATGAGCTTTTATAGTATTCAATTTGCTTAATATACTCTTTCCTGTTATTGATAACTTGGCAACCTGCACTCCAATAACCAATGGCCCATTTAACAACCTTTAAATTAGCCAGAGTAAAGTTATAAGTATTTGTGTGATAATTTATTCCAAACCAACCTAATTCAAAGCTTCCAAGCTCCTCAGATTTAGTGTTTTTATTTCCATCTCTGTAAACTTTTACTTTTCTTCCTTTCTGGATTAAAGCAGGCATCTTTCCCCTGTGCAGTCCATAACTCCAAACATTATAATACCACTCATCAGCCTTTAAGACTGCAACTCCTCTTTTATTATACTTTAAAAATCCTCCTCTAAGCACTCCTGATCCTGCATTGGTTGTTCCTGTTAATACCCTGATAAATTTCTCTCCTTCAAACTCATAAAATTTGTCATCATAGGAATTGTAAGTATCTTCATTTGACCTTACTCCCAGGATCCACCTTTGCTTTGGTATTTTTTTATAATTTGGAAGGCTTTTTACTTTTTGAAGCAACTCTTTATCTGTATATGCTCTTACTTTTGTTTTCATTTGAGGAGGTTAAGGATTTTAAAGATAATAATTAAAGCTATTAGAATAATGAGTATTAAGCCTATGCAGGAAATATACTCTTTGACATTAAATTTATCTTTAACCTCGTAATACTTTATTGGGATTTTCCTTTCAATAATCTTATCAATAAATACAGTGTCGCACTTAGCGTTAATATAAATAGAATCATGTACTTGAGTTATTTTTACTGTAAGGTTTTCTTTTTGTATAGTAATTGTATCTTTTAAGCTAACTAAGAAGCTATCTAAGAGCATAACAGTATCTCTCTTGACAATTGGTATCATTATATTAATAGTGTCCTTTAAAACAACCGTATCTGTTTTATGAACAAATGGGTATCTTTTTACTAATCTCGAATGCCTTCTTGTTGGAGAGCAAGCTCCATTAAGAATAACCATACTAATAATGATAATTATAAGACTTATTGCTTTTTTACCTTTTCCCATGATGAAACACCCATTAATACTAAAATAAAGCTTAGCAACTCTCCTAAGATCAGCTCAATATTTTCCCGATTTGTGTACCTTATTGTTGCATAAAAAACCAAACAGGTAACGGATAATGCAATAAAGTTCTTACTTGATTCGTTTGTCTTATCATTGATAAGCTTTCTTATATAAGTAAAAAACTTCATTTCTTTTTGATTCCAACCTCAGCTAACATTACAACTAAATTTTGAACATTATCTGCAAGATTGCATACGTTTTTAGTAAGTATCCTTAACTCTGTTTGAGTAGCATCTTCAATTCTTTTTATGTCGTTCTCCTGCTGTTTAGCTATTAGCTGAATATTGCCTTTGTTCTTTCCTGTTTGTAGAATACAATGCTTTACGTCATTAATTAATCTGGTAAGGAAGAATCCAACAACTGTTAAAAGTATTGTAATAACCAAACTTGCCAATGTTATTGCGTTAATTTCCATTATGAAGTTGTCTTTAAATTAGTTCCTACAAAAGTTCCGGTATATTCCTGCAACAAGGTTAAAAGGCTGTCTAAAGTATATGCAACATCATTCTCGTCTACAATTATTCCGCTGTTAATGTCAGTAACATTTACAAAGGTTTTACCATCTGAAATAATGTTTACAATCTCAATTCTTTCTAATCCAGAAGCTCCGTATCTTGTGAAATAAAAGCTTCTTCCCTGTGGATACTCAAAGGTTGTTAGCACTCCGCTTATAGCCCTTTCAATTACCAAATAATTTCCCTTAACCTCAATCTTCATTTTTATAAAATTTAATAATAAGTCCTTTTGTTTACTTCTTTATCTCCTACAACACAAGTTAAAACTGCTTTTCTTTGATACTCAACTAAATAATCAATCTCAGGAGACTCCTGCACAATAACAGGCACATCAAGTATTTTATGGCTGTGGTTAAATTGATTATAGTCTGAAATATATAATTCGTTTTCACTAAGCAAATACAAATCAGTCATTAAAGCAATAATTGAATCAGTATAAGGATCTGTTTTAATCTGCCAAGTGTTTAGGTTTTCTCTTACAACTGTTTTAACAGTCCGATCCTGGTAAATAAGATTATCAATTTCCATGTTTGGCTGTCTTTCTCCAATAAATCCATTGAATCTCAAAGTGTCCTCAACATTGCTGTTAGCGAAATTAATTCCCTCTATTGCCTGATTAAGGTTAAACTTAACTCTTAGCCTTGCAGTAAATTTTGCAGTTGATAGGCTGTATTCTTTTAGCTCATAAACTCCCCAAGTAAAAGCTCCTGCAACTCCTCCAATATTGTATTCCAATTCAAGCTTGTAACAACCGATCCCATCACTTGCCAGAACATCTTTCCAAGGAATTGTGCAATACCATGCAAAAGGTTCATCAGGAAACAATCTTTCAAGAGGATTATAAGTTGTTACAACTCCGTTTTTAGATAGCTTAAATACTATTGTATCCGTTATGCTACTCATTTTAATCCAAGCTGAGGTTATGTCATTCTTATAACTCTCCGCATCTGTGGAGCTTGCCAATACTAACTGCTTTACATCACAGCACCGAAATGGCTCTGCAAACTCATTTACAAAAGCAGGTGTTGGTAGTCTTACAACCTCGTATTCTGAAAAGCTTCTTTCCTCCATTATTTTATATTTACAATATCATAAAAAAGTCTGCATTTCCTGTATCAACAGGTGCCGAAATTCCTAATATTTCTGTTCTGTCTAATGATAAATTTCCAAATGTCGCTGTGGCTCTTAATGGAATACTCCCTGCACTATGACCTGCATTTGATGAAATAGCGCCCGTAGCAACCTGTCTGTTGGTGTTATGTTGCGTATATGATTGATTTGTTCCTGTTGGTATTTGTTGGCTCGTAATAGCGTTAATACTACAAGAAGTCATCATTATCAAGCTATCATCAGAAACCGTTAAACTTGCGTTATGTGGTGTTGCTGAACCTCCTGACCTTAATGAGTTACCAATACCTCCTGAGTTTGTAAAACTTCTTATGTGAGTGCTAAGTGGATTCCATTGAGAGCCACTAAAATTAACTCTTAAAGTATTACTTCCCGTTGGAGGATTCTCTAAATAAAAGAAAGCCATTCTTTGACCTAATCCGCTTCTGTTAATTTGATACAACTGCGTCATTGCAACTCCTCCATAAGTAGCACTTGAATAGGATACACTATTACTCATACAGAATTGAGCAACTATCAATCCACCAGATCCTACATTTTGGTTATGGGCCTGATTTCTAAAGTTGCCTCCTGGTGTTGAATTATTGTTTGTTACATTTCCTTTAATAGGTACAGCCATTATAATTCATTTACATTGTTTATCTCAGATAAGCTTAGACCTTCAATTTCATCAACCTCAGTCCTTGCCTCGTTTACATAAGGAGTTTCAGAAAAGAAAGAACTTACACTTACAAGCCTCAACTCAAGCTTCGTTCTATTCTCTCCTAAAAACAACCCTAATGAAGCGTCGTAGGCTTCGTTTATTTCGTTTACAATATCAACATCAGAGGTATATCCAACATCAGTTGATTTAAGACTGTCAGAGCCTTCTAATTCAATCTTGCTTATAACGTAATATCCCATAACTATTCTTCCGTTTCTTCTGGCTCTATAACCAATACAACATTTGCTAATTCAAATCCAAATGTATCAGCAATAATCTTTCTCTGATCTTCTTGATAACTTTGAATTCCCCAATTAGGAACATCAGCAATTGGATAAGTAAAATTAATCAATCTTTTGTCCTCCTTTTCAGCCTTAAAAAAGTATTTTCCACTTGTATATGTTTCCTCAGAAATATAAACATTGTATTCGCACTTAAGCAAGCCATCTGTGATAACTCCTCTGTCTGATACTGATACCTTGATAATTGGATTGCTTACTGTTACTCCGTAATCAGCAGTTAAATCTCCTGTAATTTGATAGTGTATTTTATTCTTAATCATCTCTTTATTTATTTATTTGTTAAGCTTCTTCTTTTAATGCAATAATATCCCACTTTGTATCTGTTGAATTATACATACAGCCAATATAAAGTAATTTATTTGCAGTTGTTGTTGTTGGCAAAGTTATTCCAATTCCTCTAAAGATAGCATTCCAAGTAATTGCTCTTGCTGTTCCGTCATCTTTTAGTCTTATAATAAGGCTTTGACCTTGCACAGGTGTTCCCGTTGGACTTGCTATTGTCGTAGCTGATGCCATTGCCGTAAGCACTCCCGTTGTTTCTTCATCAGCGTTTATTGTAAAAGTTGCCGTTGAAGTTGTTTCTTGAACTGATGGATTTACAATCGTGTTTGTTATACGGTTGTTGTTCATATCCAACGAACCATTAATTAATGTATCAGCTTGCAAAGATATATCTTCGCCTGATATTGCTGAGCTTCCGCCAACAATAAAACCCTTTCCACTCATACCACTATAAAAGAATGAAGCTGTAGCCCCTGAGTCTCCTTGTCTAATCCTATGTTGTATTTGATTTAATGAATCTCTAAAAAATAAATCGTTTGTTACTCCTGAGCCTCTCAAATAAATACCTTGATTCCCTGAAAATGAGTTATTGAATATTAATTCGTTAGTTGAAATTCTACTATTGTTTGTGTCTAATTTCAAACCCTTTGTGCTATCTCTACTCAATAAAAAAGCTAAAGGATTAACGTCTGAATATGACAAAATCCCTCCCCTTTGCATAGCATTAAAAACACTTCCATTTTCGTTAAAAACTTCTAAAAAAGAATTTGTTGAATTTGTGTTTGTGATTTGGTAATCACTCCCGTCAATAATCAACCCTTTGTCAACTCCGACACCTGAGAAAGTACCAACGTCAAAAGTTAAAATATTATTATCTAAATCAACCGTACTATCACTCCCTAACTCAACATTCCCATTATCCAAGAAATCCCAAAGTTTGTTTGGCGTTGTGTCGTTATCGTATATAGATAATGCGCTACCCGTTGAAGTTCCTGCTCCTTGGACTGCTGTTGAGCCTTGCAGACTTATTTTCTCACTTCCTATCAATGAAACGCCCCCGAATACCCAACTACCATTACTCAATAACTTACCTTTGATCGAGTTCGCTACATCAAAATGCATGTTAGTACCTGAAGGAACGTTGAACGTCATTTGTCCTGTTGGTTCATGTATAGCTATATTGTAACCTGTACTACTGTTTTTTGTTGTAGTACCTATAACGGAGTATGTGCCAAAAATAGATTGATCAATGTTTAAATGTCCTAATGTTAAACTATCTGTAATGGTTGCAACAACCGAAGACGGAATTGTCCCTGAAGCAGTATAGATTGAATCTCCTCCTGCATTATTATCAACGTATTCCTTATCAACTAAAGAACGGTTTGAATAATTAGCAGAATAATCCAAAGTGTATTCAAGTCCTTTTGGAGCTGTATTTCTGTCTGTAAAAGTATTTGAAGTATCTAAGGTAATATAAGCTCCAACTGAGCCTGTTGTACCTAAATCAACTCTACCTGAGCCATACAGCAAAAGTCTTGAGTTTGTTCCTGCTCCTCCATCAGATATAATTGTACTGCTTAAAGCAGGAGTACTTGAGTGCATATAGTTATTAGTACCTAAAAAACTATTTACTATAAACTCAGCATTTTGTAATCTAAATTGCGAATAATCCGTTGCACTTGATTTTACAGTACTTATAAAATTAGCAGGATTTTTAATTACCTCTAAACCTGCATTTGTAATTGGAAAGGCACTTGCAAACTGCTCTAATCCTTGAGTTGAATTAACCTTAAAAAAGCTAAGATTCTCATTTAAAACATTATTTCCAAAAGCCAAGCTGTTTGTTCCTGCTCCACTTACTGCTCTATCTCCTGCAAGTGTTCCATCATTAGCATATAAGGTTACTAATCCTGATGCAATTCCGCTTTTAATTACACTTCCTTTGATTTTTGCAGTTTCATAGCTCGAGCCTGTCCAATAATCAATGTCGTAATAATCCTCATCTCCAAATGTTAATCTTTCTAATGGATACTGATTTATTTTTATTCCTGCCATATCGTTTAAATTTATGCTATTATTTTGTTTTCATCATCTGTTGTCCACTTATCTTCATCTGAAGTTGTAAGCTTATTAATTTCAACTATGTCTGCATCTCCTTGTTTTATCTTTGCAGTAATCTTAACTCCATTCTCGGTGTCAATCTTACTTGGGTCAAATTTACATTTCAGCTTGATAGTATTTCCCGAAATATAACTAATTTGGCACAATAATCCACTAATTGGAGTTAAAGGATTTCCAGAGTTGTTGTCAAAAGGTACTATTGTTGAGCATATTGAACGAGGGGAACTCTTGTTTGGTTCAACTGTAATCATTCCCCATACTCTTAATATATCCCAATTACCTGTTGTTGATACATGAGTGCTTTCAATATATAATTGCTCTCCTTCTGGAATAAAAGTTACTACGGTATCATCAGATTGTTTTTGCAATTCAACAGTTGTTGTTACATCAGGATTCCCGTTATAAGGATTATCAATTAAGGTATTTGTATGAATAAAAGCTAAGCCATCATCTTCAAGCTCAACAGCCATTCTTATTGTCCAATCTCCTAAATTATCATACTGCTCCCAATTTTGATTCTCATTAGGTGCGAAGTCTGTGCTTACTCCTAATAATGGAAACCAATACTTCCAATTCAATAAGAAAGGATAATATACAGCAACTTCATAATTACTCCCAACATCATTACCCGTTAATGTTACTCTGGCATCTGCTTTTAAACTTGTATTTGGGAGCTCATTATTTATTGATGCAGTCTGATTTAATAAATACTTTCCTGAGCTTGCTTGGTATGTAACACCTCCAAAGCTAAAGTTAGTTTGTTGTAAAGTAAAACTTTCCTCTGTTACCGTATTATATGCTTCAACTCTTAAATTAAGGCCGTTATAAGTCTGCTTGTTTAACTCTAAGTTAAATGTTCCATAGTAAGCTAAATCATCTTCTGTGTCTGCTGAAAAGCCTGTTTTATCTCCACTTATTGAAGTTACATTTTGTGAATGATCCAGGAAGCCGTAATCACTATTCATTGTTAAAGATCCTCCAACAGGCAATTCCTTTGTTAGCTGATTACTATAAACTAAGTGATTTGTATTTCCAACTTTTACCCATAAATAAAACAACCTGTCTCCTTCTGATCTATTAGTGTCCATAAAGGAGCTAAAAGATGAATTGCCCTCCCAAGTAAAGTTTACAACTGCTGTTGTTCCAATCTGAGTTATGCCTGTTACAGTCATTCCCCATTGAGCAGAAGAATAATCTCCAACTCCAAAATTAGAAAGGTAATTTGATAATGAAAGAGCCGAAGTTGGTAATAAATATGTTATATTCTTTTGATTATACGTTTTATTTTTGTAATAGGTATCGTCAATACTTACATAAGCTCCTCCAATAGCTAAATCTGTTATACTTGTACTTCCTAATTCAACTGTAAAAGTAGCTGTATTTGGAATATTATATTGTAAATCAGGAACAGAGGTAACAACACTTCCTCCTGATGGAATACTTATATTATTTGCCTCATCAAACCAACCTGTATTTGCGTCATTATCATAACTAAACTCAACTCTGTCAAATACTTCTCCAACTTTACTGCTCCAAAGTCCTTTTACAAATATTTTTAAGCAATCTCCTAAAGCAAACCACTCTTGATTGTATATTCCTGAATTAGCAAATACAAAAGTTATTGTATATTGGTTAAATCCGTCTGCATTGCTCCCTAAGTATTCAATATTAGTAGACTGCAAGAATTGTCCTGATTCGTTTCCTACAATAGCACCTGACTGTGTTCCTCCAATTGACAAAGCAGATAAGTTACTAAAGAAGCCTCTTGTTAATTCTCCATCAATCAAACTTGCTGAGCTTCCTCCTTGACTAATTAAACTATGATTGAATTCTAACAAAAGATCCTCTCTCCTTCTTACTGCTCCACCTACTGAAACAACAGGAGTAACAACCATTGTATCCCCACTTCCAATATCATAAAAGAGGTTATTAGTCCAAGAATCAACATTAAGCTCAAGGTCTGTTACACTACTTACATTTGTCGTATGTGAATGTAATACTGTTCCGCTACTGTTATATCTGGCAATAAAAACCAAATCATTGGGCCTTATTCCCTCATCAATCCAACTTTGAGTTGGACTTGTCAATATATTTAGAACAGGATCAAAAGAGAATGGATTGTTAAGTGTTGAAACTCTTATTTGCTCTGCAACAGTTAGTTCTAATGTTGTTATATCTCCTGCATTTGATATATAGGTGCTTCCTGTATATCCAAAAGTATTTGTATAATTGCTATTTTCTACTATTACAGGCATATTACTTAGTGTATTTAGTTATTAAATCCTCTACTGCATTAAAATTGCCTTTCTTAAACTCTCTTAGCATTGTATTGGCATCAATTTGATGTTGCTTAACCTTTTCATAAGCTTCTGGACTAAGACTGCTATAAGCCTTGTTATTCATTCGGTTTAATTCCTCAACCTGCTTACCTAAATTATTAATATTCTCAAACTGCTTTTTAAAGTCCATGTCTATTCATTTATAACAATTATATCAACCTTTCCTTGAGCGTATTCAAATGGCTCTTTATATGAAATAACAGCCTTACTTTGCTCATCTGTGTACCTTATACTCAATATTTCACACAACAGTCCGTTAATATAAGCATAATTGTTGTCCAATAAAGATAAGAATTCGACAGAATTCATACGCAAAGGAACATCAGAATAAATCTTGTATCCGTTTATATTGATTTCATTTATCTTGTGATAATCTTTGTATATGTTACTGGCCCTAATATAATTCCTGTATCCTGATTGCTGTCTACCATTACTTGCATAAAGAACCTTAGTTATAGAATAATACTGCTGAGAAATTTGAGTAACACCAATCCTGCTGTTAATAGCAGAAACAAAATCTGTTCCTCCTCCAAAAATACCCGTTATTCCATCAACAACTTTTAAGAATCCTTTTGCAAATTCCTCAATCCAACTCAATTTTTCTTTTGCAACTCCTAAGGCAAAAGGAATGTTAATGTCATTTAATCCTCTTATGCTTACCAGATCCTGGTTAATTACATCGGTTGGCTCAGTGCTGTATTCTGCATCTGTTGGATCAAACATATCTAAAGTATGAGTATCTGAATAATCAACTTGATAATGTATATAACTCCTTTTCCAAGCCTCATCAGTATTCAACGTATATTGGTTTTGTCTGCTTTCTTGTAAATTAAGAGCAGGAAGTGTTCTGTTTATACTTATACTTTCCCAATAATCTCTCCTTTCAATTTGCACAACTCCATTATAAACCTTTGTTTTTGCGTTAAACCAGATTTCAATTGCACTTATTAATTCTCCTAATGTTGCAACAGTATCTTGGGCCGTAGGATACCCTTTTGTAAAGCTAAAATCAAGATCATTTTGTATGAAGCTAAATATACTTTTTTTCTCCTTTATAAGAGGAACAGGCATCAATGTAAGCTTATCCCATGTGTTCAACAATGTAGAATCTAAGGTATATCCAAGATATTCACAGCCTTGCTTGATAAGGTTTTTTATTGTCGCTCCTTTATAGTATCTAATTTTAGGAAACAGTAACTCACTCATCTGCCTTGCTAATTTTATTAAGGCTATGTAAACAGATAGCGTATAAGCCAATTGTCCTGCAATTGCTAATGATAAGGATATTATTTCCCCAATAGGTGGAACAGGTGGTATACTTGCATTTGGAGTTGTCGCTTCAACTATGTCTCTTGTAGCTGTTACTAAATCCTTTGTTGCTTGAATTGATTCCTTAGTCATTACATAAGTAGCAATTGCAAGTGTTATTCCTGCTTCAACTTGGTTCTCTGGAATAATTAGATAAGGAATTTCAACGGTATTAAAAACAACTCCTTTAGCCTTCATTAATTCAAATGATAATGCTTGAGAATTCTCTAAAAAGTTGTCGTATCCTTTTCTTTTCTTAATCTTAACCTCTATTTCATAGTCTTTATATACTGTATTTTCTGTTAAATCAACATAGTATTCTAATGAAGCTCCTCCATCTGTTTCAATCCTGTAAGGAATACCCTCAAATACTCCTTGCGTTTCAATATGGCTTAAAATTATATCCTTAGCCTCTCTTGGAAGAATAACACTGTCAGTATCAACCTGCAGAATACTTGGATTCCCTGTATAATCAGTTATCAATCCAATCTCTAATACGTTTCTTGGACTAATCGGTATATTGTTTAAAAAATGCCTCATTTACCTACTCTATAACGGTTAAAAACTTTTGTATTCCCTCTCCTTGTACTCCTGGTAATGGCCATTGCTCCGTCAATAATTTGCTCAACTTGTAAATTATGCTCAGGTTTATTGCTTATAGTCCGTTCTAAGCTATCCAATTTGTCTGCAAGGATACTAACACCACTCAGGTCGTTAGATAGCGTTAAACCGTCTGCTACATCTCTTACCAAGCCGTTTTGGTAGTTGTAAGCTAACTGAGAAAGTTCATCATTGCTTAAGTTACCAATTAAATCATTGTTTTTCTTTGGAATCACTCTTTCGTTAGGGTGCAATACTGATAAGAATCCTCCTTTTCCGTCAACTCCTTGTCCGTTTTTACCTGTATCAGCAGTACCGTCAAAAAATGCAGGTAATGACTTGATAAACTCAGTTAGTAAAACAGTATCCGTTATTGTTTTTTGCAATGGCTTTTTAATGTCAGGATCTTGAGAGTTGGTAAGATATGTTTGTAAAACTGTGGAGGCTAATTGCACTCTTTGTTTTCTTTTTTCCGCTTGCTCTCTCCTTCTGGTTTGCTCTGCCATTAACTTTGCCTCCTCAGCCATACTTTCCTTAGCTAATATGTTTCCGCTTTCAGCTAAAGCAGATAAATTGTCAAACCTTTTTTGTGAAGCTTCAATTTCCTCATCAATCTTGTTAATCCTTTTATCTGCTAATTCGTTACTAACATCTGTCAAGGCCTGTATTACTGCAATTTGATCCTCAGTTCTTTTCTTTGATATTTCAGCAAGCTTCTCTGCTTTCTCCTCCTCATTTTCAATCTCCTCCTCATCAAGGCCCTTTTTTGCATCTAAGGTTTCATTATCTAATCTGATAATGTCATTTGCAAGCTTGTTGTTAATCTCCTCAATCTTTTGGGCCTTCTCATCTTCCTCAATAACCTCCTCATTTATCTGCAATCTGTCAAACTCAGCCTGATCCTTAAGTTGCTTTATTTTTATACTCTTAATTTCGTCTAATCTTTCTTTTAGCTTTTCAACTGATTCCTCTCCAAGCTCATTTTCCTTGTCAAACTCCTTTTGTAATAGCTCAATCTTTAAGTCAAGGTTTTCTTGCTCAGTATTTTGTATTGAATCTAATATTTGTCTGTTTTTTTCAATTCTTTTTATTGCTGTTTCATCTTCCAGATCAGCTAAGTCCTGCACTACAATTTTGCGCTCCTTTAATATTTCTAAAGTTCTTGTTAGTACGGTTTCATTAAGATCAAACTTATCCAATGTCCTTCTTATTTCAGCCTCATCAGTCATTTTAAGAAGCTTATCAAAGTCAACTTTTTGATTAGTATAATCTTGTACCAATTTAACTTGATTAGCAAATGCGCTGTCTGCAAGCCTTCTTGTTTCCTCTGTTAATATTTCTCTTTCTGCTAAGGTGCTTTTTTCATTGTTTATAATCCTTTCATTGATTGTTTTCTGAACGTCAAAAGCGTCAATTGCATAATCTAACTGTTTTTCAAAGTCATCTTTGTCCGTATTTGCCTGCTCAATACTATTTTTTTTCTTTGCGCTTGCCAACTCATTATCCTTTGCAATTTGCTCTGTTTTGGCATCTCTAAGCTCAGCAAGAGTGTCTGAGTTTATTTTAAGCATATCATTTTCATTGTCCAAGAACTCCAACCTTTTTATTTGCTCAATGCTGTATTGAGATCCTGCTTTTGATAGCTGTGTTTGTATTTTAACTGCTTGAAGGTCTAAGTTTAAGTCTGCAAGCTCCTTCTCTTTTTCAATTCTTTCCTCAAGCTTATCATTATACTTTATTTGAGCCTCTCTTTGCTTGTCAAAAGAAATAGTCATATTTCCTGTATCTTGCTCCAACAACTCCTCCTCTCCTCTTAGCTTTTCAATTTCCTCACTTGTTTTAGCAAGTGCATTCTCATAGGCAAAAGTTTTATTAATAGTATCATCAATATTGTCAAATATTTTTCCTATGTCGTAATCTTTTTTATCCAGATCATCTAACTCCTTTGCAATTTCTTTTAACCTTTTTTGAATCTTTGGATCATCTGTTAATGGGCCATTAAAGAACTCCTCAGCTTTTAGCTTCATTTCCTCAATTCCTAATGAAAACTTTATAAAAAAGTCAAAGGCTTTTTGTCCAAACATAGTTATTGAAGCAGTAATCTTTTCCATTGAGGCTTGCAGGTTTTTTACTCCTTCTCTGGTATCTCCCATACTACTAACAACAGATCCTAACATTGCTATTAGCAGTCCAATTCCACTTGCCTTGATAGCTTTACCAACTAATCGTATCTTTTTTGCAGAGGTATCAGCAGATTTTGCTTGAATCATAAAGGCTTTGGCTTGGTTTTTTATTCCATCAATGCTGTCCTTTATGCCTTTAATCATTCCTCCAAGTTCTCCTGTTGCCTCTTGAATTGATTCGGTATAATTACCAACATTTAATTTTTGTTGCTTAAGAGCATCTGAATTCTCTTTTAAAACCTCGTTATTGTCATCAAGCTCCTCATTGATTTCTTTTAATCTTTTCCTTCCCTCCTCCGTTTCAAGATTTAGCTTTTCTCTTTCTCTCCTTAGCTTTCTGCTTTGTGCGGATAGCTTTTCTAATGTTCCGGCCTGCTTGTCTTGAAGTATAAGCTCATCTTGAAGATCCTTTTTTCTTTCGTTGGTTGTTTTTTGAAGCTTTATTTTAGCCTTTATTTCATCATCAGTTAAGGCAATGTTTTTTTTCTTTTGCTTTTCCTCTTTTTGCTCTTGCTTTATTTGTTCCTTAACTATTTTTAACTCCTGCTCCTCTAATTTATTTTTTTGAATCTGTGTTTTTATGCTCTCCTGCTCAAGCTTTTCCAACTTGGTTTCAGCTTCAATCTGTGCTTTTATGGCATTAGATTTAGCCTTGTCAAGCTTTATGGACTGCTCCATTGTTTTATTCATGGTCTCAGCAGAGTTGGTTACAGCCGTAATACTCGATAAGGTTGCTTCTAAAGGCTTTTTAAGTTCTTTCTTTAGTACTTCCGCTGTATTCCCTAAAGATTCGTTTAAATCGTTTATATGCTTTATTGTTTCCTCTGCTGAATCTCTTATTTCTTTGTATAAGTCTTGCTCAGCAATTTCAGACCTTTTTATTTGCTTTCCCATATTGTTCTAATATTACAAAATATTCCTTAACTGTTGTTGTTTTCTGGTCTAATCTATACCCTAAAAACATTCCTAACCAAGTCAAAATTTCCTCAATCTGCTTACCCTCTCCAAAATGAGCATCAAGATCCTTAATTTTTTGGCTTTCAATTTCAATTTCTGTTAATTTAAACCTTTCTTTTGTTATTATGTAATCAGCTTGAAGGATTGCTCTTTTTTTTTGAGCTTCCAGATACTTTTTATATCTAACATCAAGGCCGAATTCTTTTAAATATTCATTATAAAGAAGCTTCCAATTAATATAATCCTGTATTTTATTCCCTTTTTTGCTCTTTCTTATGTATTCAATCTTTCCTTTATTACATTTAATCCAATTATACAAAGGCATCTCGTCAATTGAGCTCCAATACTCTCCTTGCGTAAAGGATAAAATTTTTCTTAACCATTTCAGCATAAAGTTCCAAGTGTTCATCTGTCAATCCTAAAATATCAATGCTCCACCAATTTTGATCCTCCATTTTTGCATAATCAGCATCAATGATAATGCTATCCTTTAGCACTTTAACAAACATGGACCTAAAGAAAGCTCCTGTATCTTTTAAATTGTAAGGATCTCCCATTCTTTTTGCTCCGTTTGTTATAACCTCAGTTAAATAGCTATATGTTCCAATTATCTCATCATTTGAATCAACTCCTTCATCAATTAACTGATCCTGCCTGATAATGTCTAATATTGTGCTTTTAACCTCCTCTGTATGTGAATCAATCCATGCCAAGCTATCATCCAACAGCAAAGCCCTTTTTAAGTGTTCATCTATTTCAGTTTGACCGATCATTTAAAGTGTGTGTGTAAAAAAAAAGGAGGACTTTTGCCCTCCCTTAAATTATCATTTGGTTTTCTTTCTGGGCTTCCGTTTTTTAATTACAGGATTTGCCTCTATCCAAGCCCTTTCAATTATGCCCTTATCAATGTTTTTAAAACTGCTAACAGCTTTTGCCTTTGATATTGACTTTAATGTCTGAGCATTAAACGAATATTTACCAATTATAATATCCATTACGCTGTTGCAGTTGCTTTACCTTCATAACCAACCTTTGCAACACTAACCTCTAAAACATCAGAAGCAGAAACCGTTCCACCAACTGAATAGTCTAAAGAGTAAGTTCCATCAGGATTCTCAGTTACAGAATCAGGAGCAAAAGTTACTCCTTGAGTTACATTTTTAATACTCCAATCAGCAGTTGCCGTAGCTCCTTTGTAAAGGATTTTGTTAACAGCAGTTCCGTAATCTAATTTAGCAGTAAAGGTTGCAACCGTAGTTGACACAGCTAAGCTTAATAAATTAACGTCTTTCAATCCTTCTAACTTAGTGAAGTCTTGTCCTGCTTCTGTTGTATTAATCATATACATAGTTGATTCGTCAAACAATCTGTCAAAGTCGAAACCTAACATAATTTTTTGAGCTGTTGAATCAGTAGCAAAGGCAAACTTAGGATCAAAGCTTGGATTATCAACAGGAATTGGATATAAAAATCCTCCTTCCTCACTTCCAATTAAATCTCCGTTTACATCAACTATGAACATTCCAAAGTCAACACATCTATTTAATTGTAGCTTTCCTAAGAAAGTTGGAGTTGAATCCTCTGCCCAAAGTTCTCCTGAGAATGATCTCTTTCCTTGTCTTAAAAACACCATTCTTCCACTGTTAGCCTCCTCAAATTGAGAGTCAGCCTTTGGAAGTTCTACGTTTTCAAAAGCAGGAAGTGGAAACCATCTCTTGCTTGAATCTGCTTCATTTACCAATGAGCTCCATACAGGAAGCGTAGTTGATAAGTCGATTCCATTTCTTGTGCCGTCATTCGCTATTAGAGGCACCATAATAAAACTTGAAGTGATACCAAAAATTGGCACACAGTTAGGTCTACCCGTATTCGAAAGACCTGCATCACAATTACAACCAATCATAATCTTTTATATTTTAACATTTACAATTTTCTTTGAATCTGGTAAGTGTAAGCTCCAATGCAACACCAGACAAATTTGCATCTAAGACATTTTCAATAACTCCTGTTTCCTGCTCAACTCCAAATCTTGAGAAGGTTTTATAACGGTAATTTTCAACTGATTTATACATTCTGTCATTCTCAACTGCTTTAAGGAATTCCAACATTAACTTTTGCATTGGTATTACAACCTGCTCTCTGTGATCCTGGGTATAATATTGGCTTGGGTCTGTCTCGTCTAAAAAGAATAATCTTGTATCAATGTCCTTTTCCAAGCTTGAACCTTTTCCGTATCCCGTTTCAGATATAACCTCCAACAACCAAATCAATGGAAGCTTATTTTCTAAGTTACTATCAGCCAAAGTCCACTCCATATTGGTGGCCCTCTTAGTGCCTGTAATAAAGAAAGGATTGCTGAGGTAACATAAACCGTTTAAGACTTCTAAACCTCCTAAAATTGGCTCAGCTACAATGTAAACATCATAACTTATCTCAATAATTTTAAACTGAACGTCATTTGAATCGGTTATAATCTTTCCAACTCTGGCCCATTTAGTATCACACATATAAGTTTTTAACTCAGCAGGCTTGTACTCTCCCACTAAGCTGTTATCAATACTTGATACTAAACCTTTTATGTATTCACTTGCCTCAATCATATCCAATAAGCTGTTCTAAGACCTGCACCGTTATATTTAAGGTAATCGCTACTAAAGTCGCAGATATAACTCTGAATGGCTTTAAAAGTCCTTACACTGTCATTATATCGGGTATAGATCATTGAATTTAATGTTGATACATTTTCAGAATTCTCTCCTAATGGCCTCACATTTCCAGATACAGCAACATTATTTGTTAAATCCTTTAAGTACTGATAATAAACAAAGCCCTTAATCATGTCAATCATTCCCTCTGAAATATATATGTAGCAATTAACATTATCATATTCAAATGGATTGTAAATTTTAAGATACTTTGCAGTCTGAGGAACATTGCCAACCAGATCAGCCACGAATTGATTAAAAAGCTCAACACCTAATAACTTGACTAAGTATTGTCTTTCATATTTATCAATGTAAGCCTGGATCTTTGCCTGCTCATACATTCCATGATGCAACTCAAATTTACCTTTCCCAAAATCATTGTATGTTATTCCTAATATGCTCATATCATTGAGGTAAAACCCCTACTTTTTTGTAGAGGTTTTTGTTTTTCTTACCGTTTTTTTAACAGGTGCTTTCTTTTTTGTCTTGCCTTTGCAATCCTCGCACTCCTCACAATCAGAACCACAATCGGTTACAACTGCAATGGAATTAGTCAATAAGAAGTATGCCTCTTGCTCAGTTACTTGAAGAACCTCAGCTTTCTTTTTACCGTTATAATCCCTTATTAATTTTACCTTTTTCATGATCCTAACTTTTATTTAATTAAGGTGCTGTAATTGCCGTTAATGCAGTAGTGATATTAGTACATTTCATGAAAGCATCTTGATTAATTTGAGCAACATGAAATTGTAATCTTTCAACAACTTTCATTGTTACAATCTCATGCTCGAAATTATCATTGTTTTCATAACTCATCTCTAAAGTAGCTCCTTGTCTGTCTAAGATTTCTCCTTTTGAAGAGTCAAAAACATATAAAGTGTTCGCAGTTACTAATGGAGAGGTTACAATTCTCATACCGTTTAAGATACCGTCTCCTGCCATAACAAAGTTTGGAAGTAAGTAATCTCCTTCGCTGTTCTTTTGGTGCATGAACTTTACAAAATCATTATAATTCATAACAATTGTATCAGCGTCCCAAGAATTCTCTTGTCCAAAAGTAAAGATTTGAGCCTTCATTGAAGCTGTTAATTCAGCTAATGTTGCAGATTGAAAAGCTCCTGTAAAAGGTGCTAATACGTTAGCAGGATCAAACTCAGAAGCAATTGTATTAATAGAAAGAATGTTTCCTGCTCCTAACAAGATTTCTGCCTCCTCCTTAAGCTTTACAGATTCGTTTACTAACTGCTCAACCTCTGATGCTACAAAAGAGTAATCATCAATCATGTCAATACAAATGTCAACGAAATCTCTAATCTTTTGGATTTGAACCGTTCTGTTTACCCAAGTAGTCTTAGTATTCGAAGTCGAAGTAGCACAAGCAACAACAACTGATGCATCTCTTGTTACAACGTCTTGCTCTCTATACTTAACGTATTCAGTTGATACATTTACACGTCTAAATAAGTCAATGATTCTTGTTGCTCTTACAGGCTTTTTAATAGTACCTGGTATGAATGTAGCATAATCATCTCTTGTTCCAATGTCAGAAGGATTTTGCTGAGCTTTTAAAGCAATCTCAACCTTTCCTTTTCCTGATTTAACAACCTCAGAAATTTTATCTGCCTTCTCAGAAATTAAGTCAACTAATGACTTTCTTTTTACAGGAGCTTTCTTTGAGCTTTCCTTTAATCCAGATACAGCGCTCTCCAATTCAACCAACTTTGACTTTAACTCTAAAGTGTTGTCCTTCTCTGCCAATTCCTTGATGTTTGAAAGCTCAGACTTAAACTGTGCCATTTCATCTGTTGAAACTAATCCTTTTGTAGCTTCTGAAATTTTTCCTTCAAATTTTGACACCATTTCTTCTGGTGTAATGTTTTGATTTTCCATTTTTAATAATTGTTTAATTATTTTCTAATTCTTGAATCTTGCTCTCTGCCCAAGCCTTCATTGATTTACCTCCCCATAACAAATATGAGATTGTTCCACAGGCTTTTGTATCATTCGCATTATAATACTCCTCTGCTCTTGATAAATAGCTGTAAGTCCTCTTAACAACGTCTAAGGATAATCCTCTCTTGTTTGCAATATCTTGTGCTCTTTGTTTTCCAACATCAGTTGCACATTTGTTATTGACTTCTTTGTTTAGCTCGATTCCTTTCTTTGCGTTGTTAACTGCTTGCTGTGGATAATCAGCGTAAGTTGCTTTTGTAGAGAGCAAATTGTCTACTTTACTCCAATTAAATCCTTGTTCAATATTGATTTGCTGAACTGCTTCTGGCTTGAGTATGTCAGTTTTAGTTATTGCAAGATCAACTAAACGGGAATTTAAGTATTTTAATTTCATTTCCAGATTATACATTCTTTCGTCTGTACCTCTGCCATTTATTAGTGCTTTTGTTACAATGCCGATTTCCTTAGTAAGCTTATCTAATGCAGGAATCTTGTCCTCACTTTTACCTATGCTTAAAACCTCTGTAAATTCATTTGCTCCAAATGTAACTGCTGAGCCTTCAAAAAGCTTTACTTCCTCAATTCTGTAATAGCCTTTATTGTTTTCCTCCTCAATCCATTTGACTTGATCACTCATGTATTGAAATCCAATTGAGTGCTCTTTTATAATTCCTTCCTCATAATCTCTTAAGGCATCTTCCCCCTTTGTGCTTGTGCCAAGCTGAGCTACGGCAAATAAGCCTTTGGAATCCTCCTCTAAAGATAAAAACTTTCCGATCTGGTGTTGCCAATCGTGGTATCTTAGAAAAGCAATGTTCCTGTTTGAGTTAGAATCAACTCCTCTCTCCTTGATGCTTCTTTCAAATGCTCCTTTAACAATCATGTCATTGTCAGAATCTATTACATCAAATTTTGAAAGGTACATTGCCACCTCTCTCTTTCCTAATGATAAATCCTTAATGGAAGTATCAAAAGATTTGACAGAATATTGATTGAAATTTCTTTTCATTATATTACTCATTTTGAATATTCTCCGTATTATAAGGAATTTATTTTTAAAATTAACTATTTTTGACGTTATTGGTATAAATTTTTACAATTTTTTTGTATGCAGAACAATTTTTGGACAAACGTATTTGGATTATCAAGTGGTAAGAATGACAATCTTATGAAGATGCTGAGCAGGCAACACAACCAATTTTGGGGAAATACTAAGCCAACTTGGATTGATACTGATAAACCTTATGAGCTTTATTTGCAGATTCCTGAGCTTCGGACTGTAATTAATAAGAGAGCAATAATGATGTCAAGTGGAAAGCCCTTAGTTTGTGATTTGGAAGGAAACCCGATTGAAAACCATTGGGTAAAAGAATTAATTAACCAACCAAATCCAACTCAATCTTGGGCCGATGTAATATACAGCCTTTCTGTTAATGATGGATTATTCAACAATTCCTTTGCTTATTGTCCAAAACGGTCATTTGATATTAGAAACCTGCTTTTACCTTTACCAAGTAATCAAATTAAGGTTGTTGGAACAGGAAAGTACCTGGATCAGATTGATACTGATGGACTAATAAAGGAATTCCAATTCTGGTATGATACTCAAAAGAAAGATATTATACAGGTTGAAGATATGATTTATCTTAACACTCCTGATGGAATAAACCTGCTTAATCCTACAAATAGAATTGATACCCTTAAATACCCTCTTAGTAATATCATGGCCCAATATAACAAGAGGAACGTAATCCTTGAAAATATGGGTGCTATTGGAATCCTATCAAGCAAAAAGTCAGACATGGGTGGTGCTTTGCCAATGACACCAGAGGAGAAAGATGAAATACAAAA